>ERZ1023663.483-NODE-483-length-13831-cov-63.373693_pt1 | contig 13831 bp, 8 predicted proteins | sample MGYA00380340_ERZ1023663 | MGnify/ENA primary metagenome ERZ1023663 (study PRJEB33179, sample SAMN07448982) | human gut metagenome | biome: Human-gut; feature: Human associated habitat; material: Faeces | host: Homo sapiens | place: India: Bhopal | collected... | reverse complement strand
TACGTGAGTCACGTAGTGAGTTGTTAAAGCCCCTTTTGTTTATTGCCGAATTTTGCCGCAGAACCAAAAAGAAAGGACTGAATATGAAAGTGATAACGATGGAAAGTTCCGTCTTCCGGTCATTGACGGAACAGATAGCGGAGATTGCGGCATACGTCCGTACCGTCTCCGGCGATAAGAAAGCGGCATCGCCCGACAGGTTGCTCACCACACGCGAGGCGGCGCACCTGCTTAACGTGAGTACCCGCACCCTCCAGCGTATGCGCAGCGAGCAACGCATCGGCTATGTCGTGCTTCGCGGCAAATGCCGCTACCGGCAGTCTGAAATTGACCGCCTGCTTGAAGCGTGTGCCGTCAACGAGGACGCGGCGACACCGCAGGAATTGAAACGCAACCACACGCTGCGCACGGGCGGCAAACCAAATGGAAGGAGGACATAAGTCATGGAACTGCTCACACGAAACATCTTCGAGGGCTGGATGCAGAAGCTGATGGAACGGCTCGACCGTCAGGACGAACTGCTGCTGGCGATGAAGGCTGAGGGAAAACAGCCCGCTATCACGGAAAGCATCCGTCTTTTCGACAATCAGGACTTGTGCATGTTGCTCCAGATAAGCAAGCGCACCCTGCAACGCTACCGCAGTGTCGGCGCATTGCCCTACAAGACACTGGGCAAGAAGACCTATTACAGCGAGGAGGACGTGCTGACATTCCTTTCCAACCATATCAAGGACTTCAAAAAGGAAGATATAGCCTTCTACAAGGCTCGTATCCATAATTTCTTTCATAAATAACCCATTAAAACATTTTTCAGATGGCAAAGAAAAAAGACGAAAAGGACGTGCTGGTGGTCCGTGACGAGAAGACGGGCGAGATCAGCGTGGTAGCCGGGCTGAACGCTGACGGCACACCCAAGCGCACCCCCGCGAAAGCGGAGAACGCGCAGAGTTTTCTGCAATTCGACCGTCACGGCGACGTGCTGGACAACTTCTTCAAGAACTTCTTCCGGCAGTGCAAGGAACCCAGCCGCTTCGGTTTCTACCGCATCGCGGCAGACCAAGCCGAAAATCTCTTGGAGGTGATGAAGCAACTGCTGAAAGACCCCGAAGTGAACAAGGATCTGCTCGCCCCTCACAAGGTGGACACCTCCGGTTATGAGAAGAAGGTGCAGGAAGAACAGGCGGCACAACAGACAGTGAAACAAGAACCTCAAAAACAGGAAAACATGGAACAACAGAAAGAACAGCAGGAAAGCCCGCAACAGACACAGGGCAAACGGGGCTACCAGCCCATCGACGAGAACAAAATCAACTGGCAGGAACTGGAGGACAGATGGGGCGTGAAACGCGACGACCTTGAAAAGTCCGGCGACCTTACGAAGATGCTCAACTACGGCAAGTCCGACTTGGTGAAGGTCAAGCCCACCTTCGGCGGCGAATCATTCGAGCTGGACGCCCGCCTTTCCTTCAAGAAGGACGGCGAGGGGAATGTCAGCCTCGTGCCTCACTTCATCTGCAAGGAGCAGAAACTGGATGAATACAAGGAACACAAATTCTCCGACGATGACCGGAAGAACCTCCGCGAAACGGGTAACCTCGGCAGGGTCGTGGACATCGTGGATAGGGAAACGGGCGAGATCATCCCCTCCTACGTCAGCATCGACCGCAAGACGAATGAGATTACGGACATCCCGGCAAACAGGGTGCGCATCCCGGAGCGCATCGGCAAGACGGAGATCACCGCGCAGGAGCGGGACATGCTCCGCGCCGGACTGCCCGTGCGCGACAAGCTCATCGAGCGCAACGACGGCAGGAAGTTCGTCACCACCCTGCAAGTGAACGTGGAGCAGCGCGGTGTGGAGTTCGTGCCGGGAACCGGCAGGTCGCCCCGTACCGCACAGACACAGGAAACCAAAGGCGACACGTCGAAAAGTCAGGTGCAAGGCGGGGAAAATGCCGCCCAAGCCAAGAAGGAGCAACGCCGCAACACGTGGACGAACGAGGACGGCAGCATCCGCCCCATCAGCAAATGGAGCGGCGTGAGCTTCACCGACCAGCAGAAAGCCGACTATGTGGCGGGTAAAGCCGTGAAGCTGGAGAACGTGACCGACAAGCAGGGCTTCCATGCCACGATGTATATCAAGTTCAACCCGGAGAAGGGCCGCCCGTACCGCTACGACACGAACCCCGACAACGCCCAGCAGGTTGCCCCGTCCAACGAGAGCCGCACGCAGGTGGCGGTGAACAACGAGGGCAAGACCAACGAGGCGACAAAGAACCTGAAAGAGCCGTTGCAGAAAGGTCAGACCGCCCCGAAGGACACCCGCCAGCAACAGCAGCAGGAGAAGCTGCGGAATAAGAACAACAAAGGCATGAAAATGTAATCCCGTGTCCGCCACTGAATCCAAAATAAAACCCAAAGTATCAACAAAAAAGAAGAAGACATGAAGACAATCATTGCAGAAAAGCCCTCCGTGGCACGTGAAATCGCCCGCATCGTGGGCGCGACAAAGAGAGAGGAAGGATATTTCGAGGGAGGCGGCTATGCCGTGACATGGGCATTCGGACACCTCGTCCAGCTTGCCATGCCCGACGGCTACGGCGTGCGCGGATTTGTCCGTGACAACCTCCCGATTATCCCCGACACCTTCACGCTCGTCCCCCGTCAGGTCAGGACGGAGAAAGGTTACAAGCCCGACAGCGGCGTGGTGTCGCAGATAAAAGTCATCAAACGGCTGTTCGACACCAGCGACCAAATCATTGTGGCGACCGATGCCGGGCGCGAGGGTGAACTTATCTTCCGATACCTCTACCACTACACGGGCAGCACCACTCCTTTCGTGCGCCTGTGGATCAGCTCGCTCACCGACAAGGCTATCCGTGAGGGGTTGCGCAACCTCGAAGACGGCAGCAAGTATGACAACCTCTACCTCGCCGCCAAAGCGCGGAGCGAATCCGACTGGCTCGTGGGCATCAACGGTACGCAGGCACTTTCCATCGCCGCCGGACACGGCACGTATTCAGTCGGACGGGTGCAGACACCCACGCTGGCGATGGTGTGTGAACGCTACTGGGAAAACCGCCGTTTCACGCCCGAAGCCTTCTGGCAGCTCCATATCGCGACGGACGGTTGCGGTGGCGAGGTCGTGAAGTTCTCATCTTCCGAGAAATGGAAAGAGAAAGAGCCGGCTATGGAGCTGTATAATAAGGTAAAGGCGGCAGGCTCCGCAACGGTAACGAAAGCCGAACGCAAGGAGAAGACGGAGGAAACTCCGCTTCTGTATGATCTGACGACGCTCCAGAAAGAAGCCAACGCCAAGCACGGCTTCACGGCGGAACAGACGCTTGAAATAGCGCAGAAACTCTACGAGAAGAAACTTATAACCTATCCGAGAACGGGAAACCGCTACATTCCCGAAGACGTGTTCGCTGAAATCCCCAAGCTGCTCGCCTTCATCGGCACGCAGCCCGAATGGAAAGACAAGGTGCGGGCGAAAGCCGCCCCGACACGCCGCAGCGTGGACGGCGGCAAGGTGACGGACCACCATGCCCTGCTCGTCACAGGCGAGAAGCCGCTCTTCCTCTCCAAAGAGGACGGCATCATCTATCAGATGATTGCCGGGCGCATGATCGAGGCATTCTCCGAAAAATGCGTCAAGGATGTTACCAACATCACGGTGGAATGTGCCGGGGTGGAGTTCATCGTGAAAGGCAGCGTCATCAGACAAGCCGGATGGCGTGCCGTCTATGGCGAGGACAAGGAGGAAACCACCATCCCCGGCTGGCAGGAAGGCGACACGCTGACACTGAAAGCCTCTTCCATCACGGAAGGAAAGACCAAGCCCAAGCCGCTGCACACCGAAGCCACCCTGCTCGCGGCAATGGAGACCGCCGGCAAGGAAATCGAGGACGACGCACTGCGTCAGGCTATGAAGGACTGCGGCATCGGCACTCCGGCAACCCGTGCAGCTATCATCGAGACTCTCTTCAAGCGCGGATATATGGAACGCTGCAAGAAATCGCTTGTCCCCACCGAAAAGGGGCTCGCCCTCAATTCCGTCGTCAAGACAATGCGCATCGCCGATGTAGCCATGACGGGCGAATGGGAGAAGGAACTGGCACGCATCGAGCGCGGGGAACTGTCCGCCGACACCTTCCGCAAGGAGATAGAGGCGTACACACGGGAAATCACCTCCGAACTGCTCTCTTGCGACAAGCTCTTCGCACATAAAGACTCCGGCTGCGCGTGTCCCAAGTGCGGCACGGGCAGGATGCGGTTCTACGGCAAGGTGGTGCGCTGCGACAATACGGAGTGCGGACTGCCCGTGTTCCGGCTGAAAGCGGGACGCACCCTGTCCGATGATGAAATCAAGGACCTGCTCACCGACGGGCACACCAAGCTGCTCAAAGGCTTCAAGAGCAAGCAGGGCAAGAGTTTCGATGCCATTGTTGCCTTTGACGGGGAATATAACACGACGTTCGTGTTCCCGGAAAAGAAAAGCAAGGCTTCCTCTCCGAAGAAAAGGAAATAATCACTAACTTTTAATAAGTTAGGCTGCATCCGGGCAATAGAAACAAACAAGTTTTTTTCGTATTGTCTTCGATTTGCACTAACTTTGCCACTTGTTCAGAGTAATGAATTGTTCTTCGATACCGGATTACACTCATACTTTGGATTTAGTGGTGGCACTCGGAGGGATACCGGGTGCCTTTTTCTTCCTTTTTTCAACCGATTATCCCGTTAAATATCAATCCACTAAACTCCAAAGTAATGAACAACAAGAAGAAAAACGAGGGTCAGACCGACTTTTCCTATTACGGTCTGTACCTGCTGGACTATCTCCGCACGAACAAGTTTGAACAGGCATCCGATGCCGCCTTCATACGGGAACGGGCCGACCGTGCCGCCGAAATGTATGAAAAGGCACGGCTCGAAGGCTATGCAACCGACGGTGCGCAGGAGCTGGCGATGGACACGCTGCTGCGCGGGCTGCGCTACTCCCGGTACGCCATCCTCCGTGAAGTCGTGGAGAACGAGTTTTCCGACGAAGTGCCGGAAGAGAAGCGTGAAGCCTTTATCCATAAACTCCTGCCGCTTGTCGGCAACGTGTTCTCCGTCTATGACCTCTCGGACGACAATTTCGCCCTGTCTTCCGATTACGACCTGCTCTACACGGAGCTGACGGGGGCAACCGTCCTTTATATCGGGGAATATGGCGTTTAACCGCAAACAGAAACTGCGGGACAACATCGAGGCGATACGGACAGCATTCATCCTTGACAGGGAAAACAGGACAGCGACTTCCGAAGAGCGTGCCATACTCCAAAGGTACTGCGGTTTCGGCGGTCTGAAATGTATCCTGAACCCGGCGAAGGAACTGACGGATGCCGTCCGATGGGCGAAATCCGACCTCGAACTGTTCGTCCCTACGGTAGAGCTGCACAGGCTCATCCGCGAGAACAGCAAGGACGAAACGGAGTACAAGCGGTTTGTGGATTCGCTGAAAGCATCCGTGCTGACCGCTTTCTACACCCCCAAAGAGATAACCGACACCATCGCGGACGTGCTGGCGGATTACAGCGTCCGCCCCGCCCGTATGCTCGAACCGTCGGCAGGTGTCGGCGTGTTCGTGGATTCCATGCTGCGGCACAGTCCGGATGCGGACGTGATGGCTTTCGAGAAGGATCTGCTCACGGGTACAATCCTGCGGCATCTCTATCCCGACCAAAAGATGCGCACCTGCGGTTTTGAGAAAATCGAAAGACCGTTCAACAATTATTTCGACTTGGCGGTGTCCAACATCCCGTTCGGAGACATCGCCGTGTTTGACGCGGAGTTCGAGCGGAGCGATTCCTTTGGCAGACGCTCCGCCCAGAAAGCCATACACAACTATTTTTTCCTCAAAGGGCTTGATACCGTGCGTGATGGCGGTATCGTGGCGTTCATCACCTCGCAGGGGGTATTGAACAGTACCAAGATCTCTGTGCGTAACGAACTGTTCAGGCAAGCCAGTCTGGTGTCGGCGATACGTCTGCCCAACAACCTGTTCACGGATAATGCGGGCACGGAGGTGGGCAGCGACCTGATTGTCCTGCAAAAGAACCTGAACAAGACGGAAATGTCGCAGGACGAGCGGCTGATGACCGTGATACAGACGGACACGAAAACCGACCTGACCGACAACGCCTATTTCATCCACCACCCGGAACGCATCGTGCATACGACGGCGAAACTTGACACCGACCCCTACGGGAAGCCCGCTATGGTCTATCTGCACGAGGGCAAGGCAGCAGGCATCGCCGGGGATTTGCGCCGTATGCTCGATAAAGATTTCCATTACAGGCTCGCCATGCGTCTGTATTCGGGAACAATCCGGAATACAGGTTCGGAAGAAAAGGCAGTCACTGAAAAAGAGGCGGAGCATTCAACAGTTAAATTGGAAGCGGCATCCTTGGCAAAAGTGGTGGAAACACGGACGGAGAAACCGCAACCCGTAGAGGAAAAGCCGGAGATAGAGCCATATCGCCCGAATTACTCGGAAGGTGTGCAGCTATCATTGCTCGACCTCTGGGGAATGACGGAAGAGGTCAGTCAGCCTAAAACCGCCAAAAAGAAAAAGGCGGCGAAAAAAGAAAGCCCGGCAAGGCGCATTCCGTCCAAGCCACAGACGCAGGCCGCACCGAAAGTCACGGCTGTGCCGGCGGCTTCATCCGCCAACCCTGCCACGGAGAACAAGGAGGCGAAAGCCGAAACCACCGCCAAGCCTGCCGATCCCGACGACATCTATGCCAAGCTTGACTGGGAAACCAACCCTCCCATCAACGGATTTTATGAAACGATGATGAGCCTCACGCCGGAGCGCAGGAAGGAACTTCGGGAGCTGGCAAGGCAGCATAATAAGAAGCAGGAAAACAAAACGGTTGCGCCGGTCACGCCGGAAGTACCACGTGAACAACCCCGGCAGGAGGAAACACAGCCGGAGGCAGTCGCCGCACCTGTCGTTACCGATGCTCCACCGGAAACGGTGGCGACTTCCCTTTTCCCCGACATCGAACAGGAAAAGCCGAAGGAGGAAACAATCGACCTTTCGCCCTGTCCTTACCACCGCACGCCGGAGATGCACCTGCGTGAAGGCTCGCTGGTGGCTGACAGGGCGCGCCGCAACATCGGCTATCTGAAGGACATCACGCCTTACGGGGCGACATTCCAGCCGCTCGACCTGAAAGGATACCAGAAGGAGAAGGCGTTACAGTATGTTTTACTCCGTGACGCCTACGAGCGGCTTTACCGCTATGAATCGAACCTGCACGAAGCAAATGTCCAGTGGCGTGAGCATCTGAACACCTGTTACGATGAATTTGTCATGCGTTACGGTAACCTCAACGCCAAGCAGAATGTAAAGCTGGTGATGATGGACGCGGGCGGGCGTGACATCCTTTCGCTGGAACGGGCGGAGAACGGGAAGTTTGTCAAGGCGGACATCTTCGAGCGTCCCGTTTCCTTCTCGGTGGAGAGCCATGCCAACGTCGGCTCACCCGAAGAAGCCCTGTCTGCGTCGCTCAACAAGTTCGGTACTGTCAATCTCGACTATATGCGGGAGATAACCGACAGCACGGCGGAGGAGTTGCTTACAGCCCTGCAAGGACGCATCTACTACAATCCGCTCGTGACCGGTTACGAGATCAAAGACCGCTTCATAGCCGGAAACGTGATAGAGAAGGCGGAACGCATAGAGGCTTGGATGGGCGACAATCCCGACAATGAGCGTATGCCGGAGGTTAAGCAGGCGTTGGAGGCTCTGAAAGATGCCGAACCGCCGCGCATCGCCTTCGAGGATCTGGACTTCAATTTCGGGGAACGCTGGATTCCGACAGGTGTCTATGCCGCTTTCATGAGCCATTTCTACGATACCGAAGTGAAAATCGCCTATTCTCCGAGTCTGGACGAGTTTTCGGTGGCTTGCAGCCATAAGAACTTCAAGATATGGGATGAGTTCTGTGTCAAGGGTTATTACCGCAGTTACGACGGCATGAGCCTGCTGAAACACGCCCTGCACAACACTTGCCCCGACATGATGAAGTCCATCGGCAAGGACGAGCATGGCAATGACATCAAGGTGCGCGACAGCGAGGGCATACAGCTCGCCAACGCCAAGATTGACGAGATACGAAACGGCTTCTCCGAATGGCTGGAAGAGCAGTCGCCGCAGTTCAAGGAACGGCTGACGACGATGTATAACCGGAATTTCAACTGTTTCGTGCGCCCGAAGTATGACGGCTCGCACCAGACCTTTCCGGACCTTAACCTGAAGGGGCTGGCAAGCCGGGGTATCAGGAGCGTCTATCCCTCGCAGATGGATTGCGTATGGATGCTGAAACAGAACGGCGGCGGAATATGCGACCATGAGGTGGGAACCGGCAAGACGCTGATAATGTGCATCGCCGCACATGAGATGAAGCGTCTGAACTTGGCGCACAAGCCGATGATTATCGGGTTGAAAGCCAACGTCGCGGAGATTGCCGCTACCTATCAGGCGGCATATCCCAACGCGCGTATCCTGTACGCTTCGGAGAAGGACTTTTCGACTGCCAACCGTGTGCGTTTCTTCAACAATATCAAGAACAACGACTACGATTGTGTCATCATGTCGCACGACCAGTTCGGCAAGATACCGCAGTCGCCGGAGTTGCAGCAGCGCATTCTGCAAGCGGAGCTTGACACGGTAGAGGAAAACCTCGAAGTGCTGCGCCGGCAGGGAAAGAATGTGTCGCGGGCGATGCTGAAAGGCTTGGAGAAGCGTAAACACAACCTTGAAGCGAAGCTGGAAAAGGTGGAACACGCCATAAAGTCACGCACGGACGATGTGGTGGACTTCAAGCAGATGGGCATCGACCACATCTTCATAGACGAGAGCCACCAGTTCAAAAACTTGACTTTCAACACGCGCCACGACCGTGTGGCGGGATTGGGCAACAGCGAGGGAAACCAGAAAGCTCTGAACATGCTCTTTGCCATACGCACCATACAGGAGCGCACGGGCAGGGATTTGGGAGCGACTTTCCTTTCCGGTACTACCATCAGCAATTCGCTGACGGAGCTGTACTTGTTGTTCAAATATTTGCGCCCGAAAGAGCTGGAACGGCAGGACATCCGTTGTTTCGATGCGTGGGCAGCGATATTCGCCAAAAAGACGACGGATTTTGAATTTAACGTGACGAACAACGTGGTTCAAAAGGAGCGTTTCCGCTATTTCATCAAAGTGCCGGAGCTTGCCGCCTTCTATAATGAAATCACGGACTACCGCACGGCGGAGGACGTGGGCGTTGACCGTCCTAACAAGAACGAGATACTGCACCACATACCGCCCACGCCGGAGCAGGAGGACTTCATACAAAAGCTGATGCAGTTCGCCAAGACGGGTGACGCCACCCTGTTGGGCAGGCTGCCGCTTTCGGAAACGGAGGAAAAGGCGAAGATGCTCATCGCCACGGACTACGCCCGGAAAATGGCACTCGACATGCGCATGATAGACCCGCATTACGAAGACCACCCCGATAACAAGGCAAGCCATTGTGCCAAGATGATTGCGGAGTATTACCAAAAATACGACGCGCAGAAAGGCACACAGTTCGTTTTCTCGGACTTGGGGACATATCAGCCGGGCGACGGGTGGAACGTCTATTCGGAAATCAAGCGCAAGCTGACGGAGGATTACGGCATACCGCCAAGCGAGGTGCGATTCATTCAGGAGTGCAAGACCGACAAGGCGCGGAAGGCGGTGATAGATGCCATGAACGCCGGGACGGTGCGCGTGCTGTTCGGCTCCACCTCCATGCTCGGAACGGGTGTGAACGCACAGAAAAGGTGTGTAGCAATTCATCATCTCGATACGCCGTGGGTGCGACATGAAGTCGCATAGATAATTGTTGGAATGATACTTACGGGTATCAGTTTTAACCCGCTGTTCCGTCAGCGGTAGCCTACCGACCGGTGCACCTTAATGTTGTATTAAGCGGTCGGGACAAAGTACACTTTCGCAAGACAAGACAGAACCGTGAGGGGAAGTCAAGTACGGTTAGTATCATACCGTAGAGTGGCGAGGCTGGATAGTATGGTTAGCGCAAGCGAACTGTTAGTAAACTTCGTAATGTCACGAAAGAGTGTAAGATACTGGCACACTCTACCCAAAAGGGAAGCGGTCGGTTAATCCTCTCCATGGTAGGATTACACGGATATAAGCACCGCCGGAGGATGAGACAGAACCTAACCTATCCGTTAGTTATCTATGTGGAACATGGTAAGCCTGTATATCTCCTGTCATGTAAAAAATGGCAGGTAAGCTGACAGCAATGAAAGCCGAATGGTGTGCAGGTATAAGATAACAGAAAAAGCGAATGCCGTTCTGTAATGGAGCGGATACGGATTGAACCGACATCACGGGCTGATGTGGGCGACATCATCCGACACGAAAGTGGGCAGACTTCTGTGACGACATTAGGGAGGCAATCAAACCGAATGTTGTCAAATGGTGATTCTTTACAATTAACTTTTAGAACTTTCAAAAGGAGGAAAGCAAATGAACGAAAACAAAACATCGTGTGCGCCTGCTGACAATCAGCAAACACTTTGGGACAGAATAGACTGGAATAAGGCGGAGTTGGCTGTCAGAAAGCTACAAGCGCGTATTGTAAAGGCTCAGAAGGAAGGCAGACCGGGCAAGGTGAAAGCCTTGCAGTGGACGCTGACCCACTCTTTTTACGCAAAAGCCTTAGCCGTAAAGAGAGTTACTTCTAATGGAGGTGGCAACACCCCCGGGGTGGACATGGAAACATGGGAGAAACCCGAAGCAAAAACACAAGCGATAAGCGAACTCAAACGCAGAGGCTACCAGCCGAAGCCATTGAGAAGAGTCCACATCAAAAAGAGTAATGGCAAACTGCGACCGTTGGGAATACCGACAATGAAAGACAGAGCCATGCAAGCACTCTACCTCATGGCATTGGAACCAGTGTCGGAAACAACAGCCGACACACGTTCATACGGTTTCCGCAAGGAACGTCGCTGTATGGATGCGGTAATGCAATGCCATAACATTCTCCGAAAAGGCTATTCTCCCGAATGGATTCTGGAGGGTGACATAAAGGGGTGCTTCGACCATATCAGCCATGAATGGCTGCTTGCCAACATCCCTATGGATAAGGCAATGCTCCGAAAATGGTTGAAATGCGGCTATATCTTCAACAAACAGATGTTCCCGACAGAGGAGGGAACACCACAAGGTGGTATTATCTCTCCCACGCTTGCCAATATGACATTGGACGGATTGCAGAAAGTCCTTGCAGAGAAATATAAACGAGTTAGAATCAAAGGCAAGTTATATTCGCCAATGGTGAATCTTGTCCGCTACGCTGATGACTTTATAATTACCTGCGAGAACCGTGAAACACTTGAAAAGGAAATCAAGCCATTGGTAGCCGACTTTATGTCTGAAAGAGGTCTGACCTTATCAGAAGAAAAGACGGTGATAACCAAGATCCGTGACGGTTTCGATTTTCTCGGTTTCAATATCCGCAAATACGGCAATGAAATATTGACCAAGCCGACCAAGAAAGCCGAAAAACGCTTTATGGAGAATATCCGTAAGGTGACAAAAGGCCATAAGGGTTGCAAGCAGGAATCATTAATCAGGATGTTGAATGCTAAAATCCGAGGATGGGGAGCATATTATCAGCATGGGGCGACACGTGATTCTTTTCACAGAATTGACCATCAGATATTTCTCGCCTTGTGGCAATGGGCTAAACGCCGTCATTCCAAGAAAGGGAAACGGTGGATAAAAGACCGTTATTGGCACAATATCCGAGGGAACAGCTGGACTTTTGCGGCTAAGTTCAAGAAATCAAACGGCAAAGAAGACCAACTTACCTTGTTGAAACTGGCATCTTCGTTTCCTTTCCTGCAATATACGCAGATAAAGGGGGACATGAATCCGTTTGACGCAGACTGCCGCCTGTACTTCAATAAAAGAATGAAGTCAAAGATGCTTGTGACACTGAAAGGACGTAAGTCCCTGCTTTACCTATGGGAAAAGCAAGGTCGGAAATGTCCGATATGTGGTGAACCGATTGACACGCATAAGGCATGGAACGTAATGCCAACCGTCCAAGACGGACGGAAATGCAATCTGTTGGTTCATGACGAATGTTTCAAATTATCCCGTAAAACCAATGGAAACAAGAAGTAGTATGAGCCGGTCTCTGCATATAAACAGAGACTTAGAAAAGCTTGAGCCGTATGAGGGGAAACCCTCATGTACGGTTCTGAGGGGGGAAGAGGGCAGTAATGCCCTTGACCTACCCGATCGACCGTCCGACCTGCAACAGCGTGACGGACGGGGAGTTAGAGCCGGGAATGAGATTGCCAAGCATTTCGCAGGGAACAACGTGGATGTAATCATCTATGCGGTGGAGAAGTCACTGGACAGCTACAAGTTCAACCTCCTGCACTGCAAGCAGACTTTCATCAGCCAGCTTAAAAGCGGTGCTATGGGGGCGCGTACCATCGACGAGGGGGCAATGGACGAGAAATCGGGCATGAACTTCTCGGAATATATGGCGTTGCTATCCGGCAACACCGACCTGCTGGACAAGGCGAAACTGGAAAAACGTATCGCCTCGCTCGAAGGGGAACGCAAGTCGTTCAACAAGGGCAAGCGTGATTCGGAGTTCAAGCTGGAGTCAAAGACCGGCGAGTTGCGCAACAACACGGCTTTCATAGATGCCATGACGGAGGACTGGAACCGCTTTCTTTCGGTGGTGCAGACCGACAGGGAGGGCAACCGCCTTAATATAATAAAGGTGGACGGTGTGGATTCTGTCGATGAGAAGGTCATCGGAAAGCGTTTGCAGGAGATAGCGAAAAAAGCCACTACAGGCGGGCTTTACACGCAGGTCGGAGAGCTTTACGGTTTTCCGATAAAGGTGGTGAGCGAGAGGATACTCAAAGAGGGATTGGAGTTTACCGACAACCGCTTCGTGGTAGAGGGGAACTACAAGTACACCTACAACAACGGACATCTGGCAATGGCTGACCCGTTGGCCGCCGCCCGCAATTTCCTCAACGCTTTGGAGCGCATCCCCTCCATCATCGACCAGTATAAGACTAAGAACGAGGTGCTGGAACGTGAGATACCGCAGTTGCAGGAGATAGCGGGCAAAGTATGGAAGAAGGAGGATGAACTGAAACAGTTGAAGTCTGAACTTGCCGCCCTCGACCGCAAGATACAACTGGAGCTTGCGCCGCCAACGCCCGAAATCGCCGAAAAGGAGAACGAGGGGCAGCAGGTCAAGTCCAAAGCGGAAGACGCGCAGAACAGGCAGGCGCAGTATCCCGAAGATACATCGCCGCAGATACGCAGTCCTGTGGATAGTATCGTTGACAACCATGTCATAATCGGGCGTCCGGGGATGTATGCCAAGGAGGAAACCCGGTCCAAAGGATTGAAAATATAACCTTAGGAATTTTATCTGAAGTATTAATAGGGGCTATCCCAAAAGGTCTAAAAGTAAATTTTATCCTCTCTGCAAGTATCTGCAGGATGGCAACTGCATTTTTTCTTTTTGGGCAGCCCTTATTAAAATTTATTCTTATTTTAGGTTGTATACATTCATGTCCATTTATGTAAAAAAATTCCTGCTGACCTTGTTTATGTCTTGTCAGTCACCATTTGCAAAACCATATTTGACCCTCAAAGAGGCTGAATTTGATAAGTAACTTGCTACATACTCATAATAAGGAGCTAAATAGAACACGAATGGGAAATACACAAATG
>ERZ1023663.471-NODE-471-length-14231-cov-7.767635_pt1 | contig 14231 bp, 18 predicted proteins | sample MGYA00380340_ERZ1023663 | MGnify/ENA primary metagenome ERZ1023663 (study PRJEB33179, sample SAMN07448982) | human gut metagenome | biome: Human-gut; feature: Human associated habitat; material: Faeces | host: Homo sapiens | place: India: Bhopal | collected... | reverse complement strand
TTAGGCATACGTACTTTCGGTGGGTCTCGGGGGGTCGGTGCTGTGTTAAAGAGACAGGAGATAACCTGTTGGATACCCATAAGGAGATTACGGTCATCAGAGTACCAGATCATCTTACGGATATCAAAGTCCTTCTGGATTCTCTCAAGGAGATCCTTAGGTATATACGGGAAATCTTCATCAATGTCAACCACGTTTTCAGGTTTTTCCATAGTTATGTATTCCTTTCAGTCTACTAGTGTACCTTTTAAGTTTTAATGCTTGTGTATTTTAAGAGTACGTTTTACTCGGATTAAACAAAGGAGGAAGCTCACCTTCAGTGAACCTAAGGAAGTCCTCCTTATGGAGAATCCTAGCCATCGTACACTGCAGGATAGCATCATCCTCAGTGAGTCCCTGCTTCTCATAAGCCTTGACCACAGCATCCCAATAGGACTCCACAGGAGTAGCATCAAGGAGCTTCTTAGCTTTCACAGGGCCATACGTAGGACACCCCTTATATCCATCTGTAGTGTCCCCAATGAGTGTCTGATACATGAGCCAATACTTTGACTCATCTTCAGTAATGTCTTTAAATTCACCTCTACCAAAGTCAAAGAATTTAGATGGAATAGTCTTAAAATCCTTGTCCATAGACACGATAATAGTGTCTTTATAGGTAGTAGCATAAATGCCTATTACATCATCAGCCTCAAGATATTTAATAGGTTTAACTACAGTATATTCGTGGTTATTATAGACCCATTCTACCAAAGCTTTATAGCAGGTAGGCTTTCGGATATTCTTTCGATTACTCTTATATGCAGGAAGATAATGTTTTCTAAAGTTATCTTCATCAGAAAAGAAAAACATCATATCTGAAATAGAATAATCTTCAAGAGTAGTTTCCTTTAGGGCAAACAAAATGCCATCCAAAAGGTTCTTAAACTGCTCTATTGCATCCTCAAGGTAGGCATGACAAGTCCAAAGACCATCACCCCAGTCGATGTCCTTTTGGACACTTGAGGATGCCTTATAGGCAAGAATGTCCCCATCAATCAATAACTTGACCATAGTAGATATCCTTACTGGAGTTATAAAGCTCAAAACCTTCAGCAGTCAGGTGCCACTTGTTAGTAGGCTTACCAAAGCAGAAGCACGTAATGTGACCACGGGATGCCGCCTCAGCTATAAGCTTAGCTTTGTATCGACAGAAGTCAGACTGAAGCTTAGGAGGATGAGCGTCAATATATCCAAGGAACATAAGATACTTATGCATTACTCGTAGTCCTCCTCATCATCACCAAAGTCATAGTCCGTTTCAAGCTCTACATTGACATCCTTAAGAGCCTCAACGATAGCTTCCTCAGTAGTGATGTCGTAGAGCCAATGGACTCCCTTAGGAGTCTCAATGCGAGCATTAAGGTAATTCCCATATTCATCATGGTCATACTTGAAAACGATCTTAATCTTTTTAGTCATCATAATTACTCCTTAGTGGCAAGAATACCAGTTATCTCCAATTTTACCTTCAGTATCCAACTGACAATTAAACTTAAAGAACTCCTGAGTCTGTCTCATAGACTCCTGAGCAATCCTTACGCAATCCTCTGCGATTTCTTTGGTTCTACAAGCTACCTGTACCTCATCATGCACCCAAGCCATCATGGCAAAGTCTCCGTCCCAACCGTGCTTGTAGCCTGCTTTACGCATATTCTCCTCAACAAGACACACCCACTTCTTACAAATTAGGGCACCTGCAGACTGCAGGATAGTGTTTAACGCTGAATGAGGGCTTCGCACATAAACAATACGGCGATCAAGCCCAAGAATATGATGAGAAATATTAAGAGTAGGGCAATCAGGATGCACACGCTTCCTCCACTTTATCTTTTGAGTATTACCTACCCATTCAGAGGATTCAACAAGAGCCTTATCGATAGAGCTACAGAGCTTCTTGTATGCAGGGACAGCCTTAAAGAATCTTTCCTTAAGAGCCTTACCATCCTTAGCAGTACCATTGATGACAGCACCAAGCTTACCGTCACCACCACCATAGAGCATGCAGTAGATCATAGTCTTCGCTTGGTCTCTCGTAGGAAGCCCTGCCATCTTCTGATTATGAGTGTGAATGTCACCCTCAAGGATTTCCTTTATGTAAGCACCGTTGTCGAAAGGAAACAGGAAAGCCCCAAAACAACGAAGCTCAAGGCCAGAAGCGTCGATACCAGCCTCAAACCATCCTTTAGGCACTGTGAACAAAGACCTGCACTCCTTACCATATGGAGACCTTCCCGCAGGTACCTGTGCAACGTTAGGATAAGAATGAGTTGCTCTACCAGTAACAGCCCCATTAGGGTTGACAGAGCCATGAATGCGATAGTATCCATCTTCATCTTCCTTCATAAGCTTAAGCCAAGCATTATCACCCTCAGCAAGCTGTGCAATACGCTTGTTAATCAATAGGTACTCAAGGATCTTAGGTGTCAATGAGATATCCATAGCAGACTGCAGGGTATCTTCATCAACCTTAGGTGCACCCGTAGGTGTAACCTCAGTAGGCTCCCAACCTCGATCCATAAGAACCTTAGCAATGTGACTACGAGAGTTAGGATTAAAGGTACCCTCTTCATACTGAGGATAAGGAACACCTGCCTTAATACCTTTCTTAGCGTTATCTCGCTTGTACACCTTATCACCCTTGTAGACAGTCCAAGTACCTACCTCAGTAACAAGGCTATCATAGATCTCCTGTCTCTTAGCAGAGAGGTCAGCATAGAGCTTTACTGCTGAATCCTTATCAAAGACAAACCCATTACGTTCCTGTTTAGCCATTACCCAAGCAATATCATGTTCAAGCTGAATAGCCTTAAGAGGATAACCCTTAGCCATCAGCTTCCTGAACAACTTAAGGGTAACCACAACGTCCTGCTTGTTATACTCGTACATCTCAGGAGTGAACTTGTCCCATGCGTCCTCTTGTTCGCCATAGGTTCCCTTAAGCTCGCCCATACGGTAACCATAAGCCTTCAAGCTGTGGGAACCATAGAGAGCTTTAGGGAGCTTGCCAGTACGCATAAGACCAACGTCAGTGTCCTTAATGTTTGAATAGATCAATCTGGAGAGAACAAGAGTATCAATACAGACATCTCTAACATCGAAATCAAATCTCTCACCTTTGAGTTTCTTAAGTGCAGGTATATCGAATTTGATGATGTTGTGACCTACGATGTTATAACCGCTAGTTCCATATCTATTCAGGGTATCAAAGAACTCATCAAGGTCTGTGTAGCCAGTGTATTCCTCTGTCTTTGAATCATAAATCCATCCACACCAGAATCTTTTGGTCACATCAAGTAATCCATCTGTCTCAATGTCAAACACAATGTATTTGTTTTTTATTGTTAGCATTTTCTATTCCTTAAATAGCTTTGCTTATTTGTTTTTCTTTAGGTAAGAGACAGCACTAAGTAAATACTCAGTGTTATCTCTAAAATACCCTAGACCTCGATTGCATTTATCACAAAGAAGCCCTCTGACCTCGCCCGTGTCATGATCATGGTCTACGTGAGCTATATCTTTCTTCTTATTCTTAGTATCCCTAAACAAAAAGATCTCTTCGCCGCAGATAGCACATTTATATCCTTGGTTTTCAAGCATCTTCTCTTTATCCTCTGGAGTAATTCCGTACCTCTTAAGGTTATGTTTCCTAAACATTTCTGGGTTTTCTTTGTAATACTTCTTATATTTTTTATTTACACACGCCTTGCACCAACAATAAAAACCCCACTTTCCGTGATTCCTCCGACTTGTGAACTCCGTAGTAGGCTTAACTTCACCGCAACAAGGACACTTCTTAGAACTCAGAGTCAGCAGTAAAAGGACATTCTTCTCCTTCTTCATATTCCTCCAATCTCCCAGTCTCGGTGTTATATTTAAGGTAACCACTGACACCAGTAAGGCCACAGAAACGATTTTTAAGTACTCTGAGAGTCAACACGTTAGGATTATCACCCTGTTGGTTACGCTCAAGGCCGATCACCATATCAGAGAGCTGTGCAATAGCTCCAGAACCTCTGAGTTGGCTTAAAGACACCTGTGCCCCCTCTTCATGCCCTTTCTTTTCAGGACGCTTAAGATGCGATACTACGAACATTGTAGCACCTGTTTCCTCAACAAGAGAACGAAGGTTAGTCATAAGCTTATCTATAGCCTTGCGTTCACCCCCATCCTCATCAGTGTCCATACCAGAGACAACAATGGAAATATGATCAAGAAAGATCCGTTTGCATCCTAATGAAACGATCATATAGCGGAGCTTGCTAAGCAAATTCCCTGAATCAAGGCTCCCAAAGTGGTCGTACAGGTAGAATCTGCCGTTCCCAATTGTTGCTTTAAAAGCTCGGCTTCGCTCGTCTTCATCTGTACCTACAGGGTTGAGTATGAGTCGTTTATTAAGATGAATTGACATGAGCTCCAACCCAGTTTTACGAGTAGACTCTTCAAGAGCAACAATACCGCAAAGTTCTCCCCGCCGAACACCAAACTAGAATTCGAGCTCTCGCAAGATTGTCGACTTCCCCATTCCACTTCCGCTTGTAAACACGTACAATTCGCCATGTCTAACTCCTTTAGTTTTATTCTGAAGTGCTTTCCAAGGATACTCTACAGAATCCTTAAGGTCATCAATGTCTGTTACACACTTCTCATACAGGTCTGTACCTGCAACAATACCATCAGGTCTATAAGGCTTTGCATTCCAAATAGCCTGAATAACATCACTACCTTTACCTTCAAGTAGGCACTCATTGGGATCCTTACAAGGAAGGTTAGCAATAAATGCCTTTCCCGCAGGCAGGATCTTAGCACACTCTTCACAAGCTTTACGACCGGGCTCGTCCATATCGAACATTAGCACCACTTCTTCAAACTTGTCAAGGTATTCAAGGTTAGCTTCAATGGCCTTCTTAGCCGCTTGAGCACCATTAGGGATACTCACAACAGGCCATTTGTTGGACTGAAGCTGGCTCACAGTAAGACAATCAATCTCACCTTCGGTAATCACAATCTTCTTGCCAGAAGACCATAGCTGAGAACCAAAAAGACGATTAGAGATCTTACCAAGGACTGCAAAGGACTTGTCAGGAAACCTGAGCTTCTGCCCCACAATGTTCCCTGAATCATCATAGTAGTTAGCTACTTGGCATGGAGAACCCTTATAATCACCTACCATGTACTTGAACTTGGAACATGTGTCCTGATTAAGTTTCCTTGCAGAAAGATAAGACACCTTAAGATCATCAAGAGGAATACATTCCTTACTCATAGCATTCTCCTTTTTATAGATTACTTTCCCATTGTCAATTACTTTCCCATCAGGTCTAAAATAAGAATTACAAGAATAACAGTAACGGTGGCCATCACTAAAGACACCACAGGCGTCAGAAGAGCCGCACTTAGGACAAGGTTCATGATAAAGAAATGTACTCTCTTGATAGTTGCTCATGATTTACTATGGATATTCGTAGGTTTCAATGAGATAACGCAAACTCTTCCAACCATTCAGATTAGCATTCTTATGATAATCTTCATCTCGAATACAAGCATGCTCCATAGGAGACATATGCTTGCTGTCATAGAGATGACCATACAGTTTAAGATCCTTCTCAATGTCAGGCTTAGAACCATCATGATTATTATAGCTGACACGAGCACAACGAGCGGCAGAGATCTTCATAAGGGTATGATACTCTTCCTTCCCGATCTCCTTAACGTCCTCATCAGTGATGTACGGAAGGGATACCACAGTATGCTCTTTGTCAAGCTCAAGGACACCTACAGCCTTGTTATGGTAACGATTCATCTCATCGTAGATTGTACTTGCAAGTTCTCGCATCTCAGGCTGTGCATCAGGTGCAAGTCTGAGAACAAAGAAGTTGTACCAATCAGTAGCCGTAACGATCACCTTAATGTACTGGAAGGGTTCAAGGATACGGTTAATGTGTTGCTTATGGATACCGAGCTTTTCCATATTCTTAGCTATCTCAACGGCGTTACTAGCCGCGTCAAGCCAAAGATTATAGAAGTTAGCAGTTACATCAAGAGGAGCTTCTACATCCCCTACCATACCCGCCTTATTCATGTAGACCTTAGGTGGAACTACAGGATTGCTATCAACCTGTTCAATCATACGCTTCACAGGAATAGCACGAGAGCTACTAGCGTTACGTGAAAAGACACGATGCGTCATGAACTCACTATGGATGTATCGGGGATACGTCAGTTCGAAAGTCCACAGGTTTTCATAATGAACAAGACACTTCGCAGTACAAATATTCATTATTCGTCTTCCTCATCGTTGTAATCTTCCTCATCTTCTTCATCAAGAGATTCAAGATACTCTTCGTACTCTTGTTCCCAACGGGATTCCCAAGCACGTTCACTACGATCAAGTTCTTCCTTAGTCTGCATAAAAGACTCTCTTTAAAAATAACTAGGTACTGTGGGGTAACCGTTGCCCCTACGGATCTAATTCGGTAGACATCCTAGTCGGGAGCTACCCGACCTACTAAGAGCCATAGGACTTCCTCACTTCTCTTATGGTGAGAGGAGTACAATCAAACAGCTTATAAACAGCTTATTTGGTCTCTCCTACTGGATTCGAACCAGTGACCCACAGCTTAGAAGGCTGTTGCTCTATCCTTCTGAGCTAAGGAGAGGAATTCTTGTGTAAATTAATTATTGCTTCAAGTCGTCTGTTGGTGTCTCTGAGTATTTTAACACCTTCTCCATGTAGTTCTGCACCTTCTGACAGTAGGTTTCTACACTGGATGATTGACTCTGCATAAGCTCTATCGGTATGTTGCATAATGGCTTTGTTTCCACTGTTGATGTTGTACTGCAACCTGTTAATCCGCTTATCAAGAGCAGATTGCAAAGCATCAGTGGTAGCCATGTCTTTAAGAAGTAAGTTAATCGTTGCATCTTTTCTTTTGGTTACCTCATCAAGCTTTGCAATGTACTCTTTCTGGGTTGATACTAGGATCTCCCTATATTTGTTCTCTTCATAGGAAGACCCTAGGTACAAACCAATAAAGAAGGCTACACCAATGAGAAACGCTTTAAGATATCTAAGCATTGCTTCTCTCTACTAGTGTACGTTTTATTCATTATAGCCTAAGTAGACAAGATCACCTTCTTGGATATCATCAATGTTGCCATTGTATTCCTCAAAGTCTGCCTTAGACAGTCCTACCTTATTCAGAAAAGCTCCATCCTCATTGGAGAACTTAACGTACTTAGCCCCTGTACCGTACCAAGTTTTAACATCAAAACAGGGGCAGTCCTTATGCACCCCTTTAAAATCTCTGTGACCGCATACAGTAACCTCATCGTGATAGACACCTCTCAGGTAATCAATAAGAACTCTGAGAGAATCCTTCTGCTCCTTAGTGAAGTTATCAACAGACTTGCCACTACAATCAACACCACCAATCAAGCAGATGCCTACGGAATCGCTGTTATGACCTTTAACGTGTGAGCCAATGGAATCCAGAGATCTACCCTCTTGGATAGTTCCATCAGTCTTAATAACAAAGTGATAGCCAATACCTAACCACCCTTGCTGTCGGTGCATCTGATCAATTGTCTTCCAATCATAGGAACTTTTAGGTTGTGTTGCAGAACAATGGACAACAATGAATTTAGTTTCAGGTCTTGATTTATAATTGATGAAACTCTTGTGAGTCTCAATGTCTGGTTTCTTATAGTTAACGGTCATTTTTACTCTTCTTATTCTTATCAAACAAGATACCCCTAGGTATTTTCTTTACAGGCTCTTTAAGCCATTCCTCAGGTATCCTTTTGTCTGCATAGGGGATCCCATTCTTGTCACAGAATGATGCGTAGGTCGTCTTAGATCCCTTGTAAATAGGAGTAGCTGATCTACTAAAGACAAAACGAATGTCTAAGCTAGGATGTTGCTCTTTAATGAGGAGATGCTTCTTCCTGTCTTCTGCGTCCCATACACCTTTAGTCTCAATGATGATCCCATTGGGAAGTACGAAATCAGGGGTGTATCTGTGTTTACTTTCGGGTACTACATACTCAAGATAATATTGCTCGTATTTAGGTTCAATAGAAAAGGTCTTAAGGAGAGCGCTGTTAGCCTCCTCAAGACCTGATCTGTAAGTACCCGCATCATGCCGCCTCTTGTAACTGTAGGCGGCCTTTCGGGTTGTCATGTGGGTTATCCTTCCTTCTTAGTCTTAGCGGCAGATGGAATGAACATGACTCGATCAAACATGTACAAATCGTAAGAATGATCATCAAGAGAAACAATCTCAAGCATCTCTGAATTGATAAGACTACCAACTACATAAGGGGAAGTGTGTGACATAAAGTTACCTTTAAGTTCATTATCTGAAGTAGTTGCAACTACGACATAAGCATCACTAATTGCTTCAGAAAGATTATAGTTCTTGAGATCCTTCACGTCAATCCAAATCCCTGCCTCTATTTCCTTAAGGGGTTCAGGGATATCCACAAGATCACTGTGGCTTACGAAGAACTTGACACTTAAGATCGGAATCCCATTCAATTCCCTATTGTTGAATGTCAGATACTCACCAGCAATCTGAACGAAGTACATATGTGAAGGACCTCGCTCCTTGATCTCCTCATTGATCTTGTTAAGGATAACCTCACGGGTATATTCAGAGACAAGGGCAAACTTGTACTTGTCTTTGATGGCTTCTTCAGTGAATTTGTAAGTCATGGTTTTCTCCTATTTAGAAATTCGAGGGGCTTTCGTCATCAGTAACGCTATCGTCTTCCCACGGTGCCTTAGTGGGAGCCTCATAGCCGCCTTCCCCCTCATCATCAAATCCGTATGATTCCGCAGCGCCACCCCCGGTAAACTCATGCAGTTCAATTACCTGAATTGCCACAGGGCGGAGCGAGAGGCCGCAAGTCTTAGTAGTCGGGAGGTAGTACGGGCGAACAGAGAAGTTGATCTTAATGACAGAATCACGGCCAATGTTAGCCGCTTCCATAGGCTTACCACGGGAGTCAAACTGCGGGAGCTTGATATCGATCTTTTCACCATTCTTCTTTGTAATCTTAGCCTTCTGCTTAAACTTCAAGACAATGCGGCCTTCTTCATCTTTCTCGTAGATGTCAGACATGACAACCTTGCGACCCTTAGCAATGGCCTTAGCAACTTCCTCATCGTTGTCATAGAAGTCTTCGAGAATCTGTTGAAGTTTTGTGATGAGCTTACCAGTAGCTTCGTTGTCGTCCATCGCAAGGTTAACCTTATAGTCCCCATCAGGATTGAACTTGGTGTCAGGATCCTTAAGGTACGGATACTGTGCATAGCCCTTGGGAGTGTTAAGTCGAATATCGTTCATAGTGTGTGTTTCCTTTGTGTGTGTACTTAAGAGAGATCTTCTCTCTACTAGTGTACGTTTTATTAAGTAAGATATGAAAAAAGTAGAGAGAGGCTTATTTCTCTCTACTAGTGTACGTTATATTAAAGGTTAGCTGAATGCTAGTGTCCTAGCTGAATGCATACATAGACTCCTTAGCGCAATCAAGATCCAGATCGCCTTTGGTGGGTACTTCGGGGAGATCCTTGAGCATCTTAGGAGACAACAGGTTGCAAATATGATCGTGAAGATCCTGCAGTACATCGTTCTCCGTGTAGGTGCTTACAAAGACTTCTCGGACAGTTGTGAACATGATAGAGCCATAGCCTGCAGGGACACCGTAGGAATCATGGATCATCGCAAAGGCATTGACACCCTTGTCAACACAAGCACAAACAGTAAGCATCAAGTGAGATGCGTCCATGCTGTGAACAAAGTTAGGAGCGATGCCCTGCTTCTGCTTGCGACTGTCAATCTCATCAGTAGGTTCTGCAAAGGCAAGACGCAAGACAGAACCTTCAGTAGCTTCCTCAGTAGAACCTGAGGTAGTATCAAAGATCTTGATAGAACCGGATAGGACAGTGTTAAGACGCTTGACCCGAACTTTAGGATACTTCTGCTTCACAGGGAAACCTGCAGGAGTAATCCACGTGGTGGGAAGGTTCTTGCCTTCAATGTTTTTGTCCTTTGCAAGTAGTCCTGAGGCAGTCTGAAGCCATTCCATAGCCTCCACAGCTTTCACTACAACGCCCTTAAGGGAATCCCAAATAAGTCCTGCCATATAGCGAGCAGACTGGGAGGGTTTTGAGAAAGACAGGGGATTATGAGCAAGAGCAGGGTAGACAGTATCCTCAAGGATCTGATCTGCAAACCCAAACTTACTGGCACCATAACAAAGAGTCATTGTAGGACGCTTGGTAACACTGCGAGAAACCCCATGATCAAGCCATTCCTTTGCAAGGCTCTTGGTACCCTTCTTAAGATAGCTAGAGCCATCCTCAGTGGCTTCTATGGTGTCATCTGTACCTTCCTGCATGTCCTTCTTAAGGAGTTCCTTAACCTTCTCCGCAACGATGCCATAGATGTCATGGACATGATCATCAGGCTTAAGGTTGACGGCTTCCCCACCGACTTCATCCCGAAGCATCGCAGAGAAATGCTGTAAGCCAGAGCAGGAGCCATCGAAGGCTACGGCAAGCTTAGACTTAAAGGACTCCCCGATTTTAAGATAGTCATTCCATTCAAAACAGAATGCTAAGAATTCCCACGGACTATCTGCCTCAGTCCATTGCAGGTTGTCCAAGGGCTTCTCTGCGATGCTGATGATCATATCAGAGTTCTCGTAAACCCATGCAATGCGTTCCTCAATGGACTTCTTATCAAGACCCCACATGTTTGCACCTTGGAAGGCAAGCCACGTATGACCATCCTTCCCCAATTCAACACCTTCGGAGAACTCAAGCATTGATTTCATAAAGTCATTACCTTGGGGGTGAATCAGGGTAACAGGATAGACACGACCTCTGAAGTCAAGGTTATGCGGAAAATAAATTGCTTCGTCATCTTTGAAGTCGTTGGCAAGCTTGAGGATGCAGTTAACAAGAATACGCTTAGCCTTACGTTTGTTGTCCTCCTGATAATAGTGGGTCATGGCCTGTCTCCACTCACGCTGGATGGCTTCATCAGTGTCTGCCTCGATAGGGCGTACAGGAGGCTCTGCAGGATTCGCTGTGGGCATCTCCAGAGCCTCAGGGATATGTTCCCACGAGCAAACAGCATTAGCCACTTCTAAGACACGATTGTTAATGTGCCATGCTGTATCCTGAATAGCATTCACAGCCTTATAAACATTCGGCATGTCAACATCAGAGTACAAAGCATCACAGTCCTTAGCAGACATGCGGACAAGTTGTAAGGGCTTCTTAAGGTTGATGTAGTAACCACCATCAAAGGGGTTAGTCCATGGCTTGGGCGGGATAACCATAGGGCGATGTTCCATCATGAGATCTGCGAGGTAGGTGTCCTGATATTCAATATACTTCGCTACATCCTCGTCAAGCTCTGCAAAATACTTAATGTTCCCATTAACAAACACCTTTACGATGTGTATTAGGCTGGTACTAAGAGCAAACAACTCAACCATCTTCATGCCAACATTGAACTTATCGGATTGGCTCCATTTATTCCACAACTGTGCCTTACCCTCATCGGCTAGATGCTTCTCCTTCTGAATGGCATACCTTTTTTTGAACTGAAAGGCAATACGCTTGTTCATGCCCATCTTAAATGATTGGACTTCCTTAGGAGACATTGAGGAAAGGATAGTATTGAATCTTACTTCATCCTCAATAGCTTCCCCAATCTTTACCGAAAGATTAGTAAGGCCAATGCGGTACATCGTATTAGACAAGATGGTTTTAGAGACAATGAATGCAATTTCCTCAGACTTGAGAGTTTTTGCAAGACTAGCGGCTCTATGACGCTTGCCACACTTCCCATTGTTTACTTTAGCAAACCATGCATCAAGACCCTTAACCATAGCAGGGATAGTCTCAGACAAGAGTACTTTAGTAGTACCTATGTTAGCTAGGTTATTGTCTGAGATAGCCTTATTACGCTTAGACATGAAAGCATTGTAGGCGTTGTCTTTGCTTTCAAGTTCCAAATCAATTTCACGATCAACACGGTACTTACCGTATTTAAGACACATGTCATCGTAGTTGTTCTCATCGATAGAGAACTTCTCTGCGTTTTCATAGTAAGACATGGGGGATACCTTTAGTAAGTCTTTATAGGTCTTTATAAGGTTTATAAAGATAATTGTTATAGGTGTTAATGTAAGAGTACCTAGGTTAACACCTAGGGTTAACCTTAGGTACCCCTTCTCTCTTCTCTCTAAGAGTGTACGTTATATCGTCTGTACTTAGTGTACGTTATATCCTAGGGTTGGTTAGTCGATGATACCGTATAGCTCATATTTATGGAGCCACTGAGAGTATACTAAAAACTTGGTTCTGTCTTTCTCTGCAGTCTCTCCTGCCTTCCGTCCTGCCCTGAATGCATACTTGATAGCATTTCCCTTTAGAAAGCCTTTGAACTCCTCAGGCGTTAGGATAGTTTGCATGAGTTCAATAGGTTCCACCGCACCATGATAGTGCGTAGCCTCTTCTGGAGAACCCGCAATGGGTTCTTCTGGAGAACCCGCAATGGGTTCTTCTGGAGAACCCGCAATGGGTTCTTCTGGAGAACCCGCCACAGGCTTAGTGTTTTTAGCATCATTCATCGTCATCATCATTATCTAGCTCCATCATGATAGTTTTAGCTTTATCCGTAGCTTCCCACGGGTCATTATCACTATAGTTTTCTGCTATAGCTTCAGTGATATCTTCAATAGTCATAGTATTATTTACCGCTATTCTGTTGTTTAATTAAGTGAATATATTGTGATCCCCTGATAACTCAAGGGATCATATATATTTACTCAGTTAGGTACCAACAAGTAAATGTTTCAGTTTCACCCATATTGTTTTTGTAGGTAACCGTGACATCCCTCATAAATAGCTTAACTGTTTTCACTCGTCCCATAAAGTCCTTAAGGTTCCTAAAAACTTTATGGTTATGAATGAGATCTGCGACAATATCCCACAAAAAAACCTCTTCCAAAAAGGCTTTCATATGCTTGCCTGTGGTAGCGGACCAGCAGTTTTCAAGCATCGTAAAGTTGACTCCTAAATCACCCTGAACGACTTTGCACACCATTGTGTCGTACGACTGAAAGTAAAAGGCGTCCCAGTCGTTGATGATGAACTGATTCTTGTGACCCAAAAGGTTGTAAACTTTCATGATGATACCCCTCTAAAAGGTTATTAAGTAAGTATATTGTTATCCGAGGATAATGTATAGTTACTTAAGGTGCCTTGAAAGTAAACGTTTCATATTCACCCATGTTGTTTTTGTAGGTAACCCTAACAGCCCACAAAAACACATCAACCTTTTTCACTCTTTCCATGAAGTCCTTAAGGTTCTTAAAAACCTTGTGCTTATGGATGAGATCCTCGACAATGTCCCACATACGGACTTCTTCCAAAAATGCCTTCATATGCTTGCCCATGGTAGCGGACCAGCCGTTTTCAAGCATCTTAAAAGTGTCCTCTAAATCACCCTGTACGACTTTGCACACCGTCGTGTCATACGACTGGAAATAGTAGACATCCCAATCTTTGATGATGAACTGGTTTGCATGACCGAGAAGGTTGGAAGCTTTCATGATATTCCCCTCTAAAAGGTTTTTAATAGACACTGCGAATATTAAAGAATGCACAAATGACTATATATAGGAACAAACCCTAGGTGATACTAGGAAAACCTAAGATGCAACAGCTATCACCAAAGCTATCACCACAGGGTAGCCCACAGCTATCACCACAGGGTAGCCCACAGCTATCACCACAGATTGTGTCTTATACCTGACTAAATCACTCAGGATTACCAAAAGTCCCCCATAGATACCTGACTAAATCACTCAGGATTACCAAAAGTCCCCCATAGATACCAAAGAACCAACCTTCGGTTAACCCTTAGGGCACCGTGGGTAAACATCATCTGTTTTGTGCAAAGTGGGTACGAGAGGTGGCCATGAGGTGCCCCCACGGGGGTAACGCATGCGATCTTTTATTAACGTGAGGGTTCATAAATTTTCTCCATTTTTTCAATCGAGACCCCTTAGTTATCCACAGCTAGCCCTGCTAGCACAGAACACCACAGCTAGCACAGCTAGGATACTAGCACAGCTAGGATACTAGCACAGCTAGGATACTAGCACAG
>ERZ1023663.448-NODE-448-length-14878-cov-7.428253_pt1 | contig 14878 bp, 11 predicted proteins | sample MGYA00380340_ERZ1023663 | MGnify/ENA primary metagenome ERZ1023663 (study PRJEB33179, sample SAMN07448982) | human gut metagenome | biome: Human-gut; feature: Human associated habitat; material: Faeces | host: Homo sapiens | place: India: Bhopal | collected... | reverse complement strand
TCACGTAAGTATCCGGGCATCATCTTTACGCCCGAACGCGAACCGGGTAATCAGATTCTGGAAGTTTCCGGTTTGACGAAACCGCTGGAAGATGGTACGGTGCTGTTCCGCGACGTCAACTTCAACGTAGAGAAGGGAGACAAGATTGTATTCCTTTCGCACGACCCGCGTGCCATGACCGCCCTGTTCGAGATTATCAACGAGAATATGAAACCGGATGCAGGTACTTTCAACTGGGGTGTGACTATCACCACCGCTTACCTGCCGCTGGACAATACTGCATTCTTTAATACAGACCTGAATCTGGTGGACTGGTTGAGCCAGTTCGGTGAAGGCAATGAAGTCTATATGAAGAGCTTCCTGGGACGTATGCTGTTCTCCGGCGAGGAGGTGCTGAAGAAAGCAAGCGTATTGTCGGGAGGTGAGAAGATGCGTTGCATGATTGCACGTATGCAGCTGCGCAATGCCAATTGCTTGATTCTGGATACACCTACCAATCACCTCGACTTGGAGTCTATCCAGGCATTCAACAATAATCTAAAGACCTATAAAGGCAATATCCTTTTCTCATCCCACGACCACGAGTTCATTCAGACGGTTGCCAACCGTATCATCGAATTGACTCCGAACGGTATTATCGACAAGATGATGGAGTATGACGAATACATCACTTCAGACCACATCAAGGAGTTGCGTGCACGTATGTACGCAACAAAGTGATAACGGAAGCTAAGGACTAAATAAGCATATTTTAAATCGTTCCATCATGAGGAAAAAATCGTTCCACCATGGTGGAACGATTTTTTCACCACGGTGGAACGATATTTCTGCCATGATGGAACGATTCTTCTTTCATATCTTTTTTGTTTAATAAAGGCTTGTGCGATATTGAAAAAAAGAAGAAGGTGTGTTAGAATGATTTTTAGCTATCATTCTGACACACCTTCTTTTGCTATTAAAAGAGTCTCTTTGTTCTTATTAAGGCGGGGAATAGTCTGAGTTATTGTTTCTCCTTATATATAATTTTGCCTTGGCTTTCGCCGAAAAGGTTGTCGCCTAGCGTGGTAATCTTATTCCCCGTGGCAAGCACATAGCGCAGGTTGTCGCATCCCATAAATGCTCCGTACTCAATGGCGGTTACACTGGCAGGAAGCACCAGCGTGCCGCACAAACGGCCGCAGCCACTGAATGCACGCTGTCCGATGCTTCTAAGTTCTTGCGGGAGCCGTACGTTCAGCAGATACTTCTTTTGGGTGAAAGTATAGTCGGGAATTGCAGTGGCATTACTGTTGGTCATGTCGATGGAAACCAGATTGGGCATATAGTCGCGTATCAATGTGAAGTCGGCTTCGTCCATTTTTCCTTCAACGGTCAGAAAGTTAACGTCTTTGGGCTGAAATCCGGCTCTTAACAGTTCGCTGGCAAGGCTGCCCATTTTACCAATCTGCACATTTACTGTCAGTGGTTCTCCTTCAATGAATGCAAAGGTCTCCCATTTCTTTTTGGTACGATAGGAGTCACTGCATCCCAATGGAACAAATATGGCTGTAACGCTATCGGCCAATGCTTCGGACAACAGATTGGGAGCCGTTTTCTTCCGTATCTGGCATATCTTGAGATTTTTGCATCCCTTAAAGGCAGCATCTTCGATGTTCTTGGTCTTGTCGGAAAGGATAATCCTGGTCAGCGTCTCCTTACCTACAAATGTACTGTCGTCCATTTGCTTGCAGAAGGCATATGCCGGAATGCAATTGGCAGGATATACATAAAAACGGTTTGGATAAGTCCCGTTCTTGCCTGCATACATGCTGATGGAGGCATTGGAAATGTCCAGCAGTTGCAGGTTTTTGAATTCATCCCGTAGATGCCTGAAATCTACGGCATTCAGCTTGCCCTGCAGGGTCAGTTGGGTGATTTCATTGGCTTCCGCTTCTGTCATCAGTTCCACCAGGGTACCAGGTTTGGCCACGTAGTATCTTTTGGATTTTTGTGCCGAGGCATTCAGCATTAACGCCAGTCCGGCAACGGCTAAAAGTATTTTTCTTAGTTTCATGTTTGTCGATTCCAGATTGATTTTTCAAATATAAGAAGAAACCGGCAGGAATACATGAAGTTTTTTCTTTTTATTATTATTTTTGTCGGATATTAATCAAAATGAGATACAAATGGAGACGGAAGAAACGGTGAAGGAAGAGTGTGTTGCTATGAGTAAAACAAAACGTATTTGGCTGGCATTCGTTGATATAGTACTGTTTACTGTACTTTTTATGATTTTTCTGTTTTTGTTTGCCATACCTTTTGCGATTGCTTTCCCTGAGTTGAAGACACAAGCTGGTGGGATGAGCGTCTATTTAATGATGTTGAATGAAGTCTTGATGTTGGCCAGTGGGCTTATTGCCGCTTGTATGGTGCTGGGCTTTAGGAAGCTTCCTTTTTCGGGCTTGGGCTTGTCTTTGAAGGGATGGGGTAGAAGCCTGCTGAACGGAGCTTTGTTTGTCGTGTTCTTGTATGTAGTTGGTTTTGGCTTGTCTTTATTGTTGGGGGCTGTGGAAGTGGCAGGGGTCTTGTTTTCTCCCATTTCGTTGTTGTCGAGTCTTTTGCTTTATTTTTTAGTGGCAGTTACGGAAGAAGTTATTGGACGCGGTTTCATTTTAGGGCGTATGCTGGATGGAGGCGTCAATAAGTTTGTGGCATTGCTTATCTCTGCGGTGTTATTTTCGTTGATGCATCTTTTCAATCCCAGCTTTGCCTTCGTCCCGTTTTTGAATATCATGCTGGCGGGTTGTTTCTTGGGAGCTTCCTATATATACACGCGCAACCTCTGTTTCCCCATTGCCTTGCATTGGTTCTGGAACTGGATTCAAGGTTCTGTTTTGGGATATAAAGTCAGTGGAAATGAATTTAGCAATGAGAATCTGCTGATTCTTCACTTTCCGGAAGAAAATCTGATAAATGGAGGAACTTTCGGGTTCGAAGGCTCTATTCTGTGTTCACTACTTTTAGTGCTTGGTACAGTAATTATCTTAAGACACTATTATAAGGGATTAGTGATTAGTGATTAATGATTAATGATTAATACGGAAACCATTAACCACTAACCATTAATCACTAATCATTAATCCCTTATCACTAATTCTGTTCCACTCCTTTCATTGTCAGCTGTATGCGTTTCCGGTCCATATCTATGCTGAGTACCTTTACGCGTATATGCTGGTGAATGGACACTACTTCATTAGGGTCTGATATGAATCTGTCGGCGAGTTGGGAGAGGTGTACTAGTCCGTTTTCCTTGATGCCTATATCGACAAATGCGCCGAAGTTGGTGATGTTTCCTACGATGCCGGGCAATTCCATGCCTTCGCGCAGGTCGTTGATGGTGCGCACGTTCTTGTCAAATTCAAATATCTTTATCGGTCCGCGTGGGTCACGTCCGGGCTTGTCCAGCTCTTGCAGGATGTCTTTCAGTGTCGGCATGCCCACGGTGGGGGAGAGGTAGCGTTCGGGATTAATCTTCAGACGCAGCTCCCGGCTGGCTATCAGCTCGGCTACGCCGCAACCCAAGTCCTTTGCCATTTGTTCTACGATACAATAGCTTTCCGGGTGTACGGCAGTATTGTCCAGCGGATTCTTTGCCTGCGGAATGCGTAGGAAGCCGGCACATTGCTCAAACGCCTTGGCACCCATACGAGGTACTTTCATCAGTTCCTTGCGCGAGGTGAAGGCACCGTTTTCGGCGCGATAGTTCACAATGTTCTGTGCCAGTTGCGGACCCAATCCCGAGATGTAGGTCAGTAGATGGCTGCTTGCGGTGTTCAGGTTGACACCTACCAAGTTTACACAGTTTTCTACGGTCTGGTCCAGTGATTTTTTCAGCTTGGTTTGGTCCACATCATGCTGGTATTGCCCCACACCAATAGATTTCGGGTCAATCTTTACCAACTCTGCCAGCGGGTCCATCAGTCGTCTGCCTATGGACACAGCACCGCGTACGGTGACGTCGTAGTCGGGAAACTCGTCCCGTGCAATTTTAGAGGCCGAATAGATGGAAGCTCCCTGCTCGCTGACGATGAATATCTGTATGTCGCGGTTGAAGCGCTGATGTTTCAAGAACTCCTCCGTCTCGCGGCTGGCAGTTCCGTTACCTATGGCTACGGCATCTATCTTATAAGACTCTATCATCATTTGCAGCTTGGCAAATGCCTCTTTCTGCTTGCTGACCGGAGGGTGGGGGTAGATGTTCTCATTGTGGAGCAGATTTCCTTGTGCATCGAGGCACACAACTTTACAACCCGTACGAAATCCGGGGTCTATACCCATCACACGCTTTTGCCCCAGTGGTGAAGCCAGCAACAACTGACGGAGGTTTTCGGCAAATACCTTGATGGCTTCCTCATCAGCACGTTCCTTACTTTGCGTGGCAAATTCCGTCTCTATGGATGGCTTCAATAGGCGTTTGTAGGAATCCTGCACGGCTTCCGCCACTTGCTGTCCGCAGGGGTTGTTGCTCCGCACGAATTGGCGTTCCAGCCGTTCCACGCACTCCTCATCGTCCGGGCTGATGCTGACTTTCAGCAGGCCTTCCGCTTCGGCACGCCGGATGGCGAGCAGGCGGTGGGAGTTGCATCGCTTCAACGATTCGGAGCAGTCGAAGTAGTCACGGTATTTGGTCGCTTCCTCTTCTTTGCCTTTCACTACTTTGGCGGTCAGTATGCCTTGGCGGGCAAATGCGTTGCGCACGCTGTTTCGGGCACGTTCGTCTTCGCTAACATGCTCGGCTATGATGTCACGGGCACCTTTCAGTGCATCTTCCACGTTCTTCACGTCTCCTTTCACGTAATTGGCGGCGCGTTCCTCCGGATGAGGATCACGTTGCAGCATCAGCAGGGTGGCGAGGGGTTCCAGTCCTTTTTGACGGGCTGCTTCGGCACGTGTTTTCCGTTTGGGCTTGTAGGGGAGGTAGATGTCCTCCAGTAGGGTATTGTCCCAAGTCTCCTCGATGCGCTTCTGAAGTTCGGCGGTCAGTTTACCTTGTTCCTGTATGGTGTTCAGGATGGTTTCTTTACGTTTGGCGATTTCGTTCAGCTTTTCGTAGTGGGTCTTTATGGATTCAATCTGCACTTCGTCCAGTCCTCCCGTCACTTCTTTTCGGTAGCGGCTGATGAAGGGGATGGTGGCACCATCGTTCAGCAATCCGAGGGTCTGTACTATTTGTTTCTCTGATATGCCGAGGGCGGCAGATATCATGCGGTGGAAATGTTGTATCATCGGTTCTCTCTTTTTATAATGGATGCCAAAAGTACGAAAAACAATCGTCGTACGAAAATAAACCCCATATTCTTGGAAAAATCATTTATTATTGCGAAGTTTGTCAACTATAACGAACTAATAAACAATAATATGGAAGAAGCTAAAGGTCAATCGATTTTAGATAAAATGCTCACTACATTTATCAATACGTTAGTGAAAGCAGCCGAAAATGAGGCTCAAACACATTTCGGCAAAAACCTTGAGGAGGTATTGAAGCATTTCATGGCAAAAGTGAATAGCGATTTTGAAAAACAATGCCTGCTTTGGTATTTTACAAAAAAAGGTCAAACTATGACCGTGTCGTCAGAAGTCTTTGAGCGGATTGCGAAAGCGGCTGTTGCCTCGCGTGCGGCAAGCGAGAAGCTGTTTCATGGCCCACAGAAGGTAATCATTAAAGGAAAGGTCTATTATTCCCAAACCATTTCTTTCTATGAGAATGATGAATTTGATTATGCCTTGGGCTGTGCGACAATCTTCTTTGATGAGGAGGGCGTTCCCGTAGGCCTGAAGGATATTTATGACTTTAACGAAGCAAAACATCGTGATACCAATGCCGAGAGTGACACCACATTTATGGCTAAATTTGAAAAAGCAAATTTAGCAAAGTCCTACGCCATACTTTATGGCATTAATGACTATGACCTTCATGACTGATGTGTTTCGTACCATATCGTCATGTATCATAGCATTATTCTGCTGTCTGTTACCAGTGTTCTCTATTACGGGGGAGCATCCGATACTGATTATCAGTTCCTATAACCCGGATGCTGGCCGTACTTCCGGCAACATCTCAGACTTTATGGAGGAGTTCCAACGCCTGGGCGGGACAAACACCATCGCATTGGAAAACATGAACTGCAAAAGCTTCTCCGAATCTCCCCTTTGGGAACGGAGGATGGTGGAGCTATTGTCCAAATACCAGGGCGATAACAGTCCGGCGCTGACCGTCCTTATTGGGCAGGAGGCTTGGGCTGCCTATCTTTCTCTGCCCGACTCTATACGCGGCAATACTCCGGTCGTAAGTGCATTGTCCAGCCGTAACGCCATATTGTTGCCGGGCGATACGGTCGACTTAAAGACCTGGATGCCCGAATCCGTCGACTTCTTCACGGATTTCCCCAGTTCGCCTATCAAGGCTGGCTTCGTTTATGAGTATGATGTGGAGGCCAACATCAATATGATAAAGCAGATGTATCCCGGCACCAAGAATATCGCTTTTGTCTCAGACAACAGTTATGGCGGCGTTGCCATGCAAGCCTATGTAGTGAAGGAGATGCAGAAGTTTCCGGAACTCAACCTGATTCTGCTGGACGGACGCGTCCATACCATATATACCATTTGTGACAGATTGCATGAGTTACCGGAAAATACAGCTATATTGATGGGGACATGGCGTGTGGACATGAACGATGGTTACTTCATGCGGAATGCAACCTACGCCATGATGGAAGCAGCTCCCACTTTGCCCACTTTCTCGCTCAGTTCCGTAGGCTTGGGATATTGGGCTGTGGCAGGTGTCGTTCCTGCCTACCGTGCTTTGGGCAAGGAGATGGCAAGACAGTCCTACCGCCTGCTGACCACCCCTCAGGATAGTGAGACCCATATGGAAATCATTCCGAATGAGACCATACTGGACGGTAAACTTGTGAAGGAAAAGAAACGGAATATCACCGGCCTTCCGCAGCCGGTAAAGATGCTGAACGTAACCCCTTCTTTCTACGAACAGTACAAGTATCATATCTGGTCTGTCGGTGCTGTTCTGTTGGTGCTGTTGGGCGGTTTGTTCGTTTCCCTTTACTTTTATTATCATACAAAGAAGTTGAAGGATGAACTGGAGGTATCCGAGGGTGCCTTGCGCGAAGCAAAAGACCGTGCCGAAGAATCCAGCCGTCTGAAGAGTGCTTTCCTTGCCAATATGAGCCACGAAATCCGTACTCCATTGAATGCGATTGTGGGCTTCTCGGACGTGCTGTCTGCCGGAGGAGCCTCGGAAGAAGAACAGCGTGGCTATTTCGAGATTATTAGGACCAACTCTGATTTGCTGCTTCGGTTGATTAATGACATATTGGATGTGTCCCGTTTGGAGGCCGACCGCGTCATCCTTTCTTTGGAGAGCTGCAATGTAGTGCAGATATGCCAGCAGGTAGTAGCTTCCGTGGCCCAGGCACGCAGGTCGACCAATCAATTCTTATTTGAGTGTGAACGTGAGGTAGTGGAGATGCGGACGGATGTGCAGCGTTTACAGCAGGTTGTGATAAATCTGCTTTCCAATGCGGACAAGTTTACAAAAGAAGGTACGATAACCTTGAAGCTGGAGCCGGATACGGCGAGGAATGTTGCAGTATTCTCGGTGACTGACACTGGTTGCGGCATTCCATTGGACAAACAGAAACGGGTGTTCGAACGTTTCGAGAAGCTGAACGAATATGTGCAGGGAACCGGCTTGGGCTTGTCCATCTGTAAGCTGACCGTTGAGAAGTGGGGCGGCGAGATTTGGATAGATCCTGCCTATACGGATGGAGCGCGGTTTATGTTTACCCATCCTATGAACTTATAAGAACCGACAAGAAATAAGGAAATATAATGAAAAGATTTAGTTGTTTTTTTATCTGGATTTTTGTCCTGACAAGCATACTGCCTGCGCAGGAAAGAGAGGTGAAACTGAAAGTCGTACAGACCAGTGATATACACGGCAACTACTATCCCTACGACTTTATACGCCGCCGGGAGGCAACCGGCAGTCTGGCACGTGTGCATGCTTTGGTGCAAAAAGAACGTGAGGCTTATGGCAAAAATCTGATTCTCTTGGACAATGGTGACATTCTGCAGGGACAGCCCACAGCCTATTATTATAATTACATAGATACCGTTGCCCCTCATCTGGCAGCGGAGATGATGAATTTCATGGGGTATAATGCCGGCAATATGGGTAACCATGACGTAGAGACCGGCCGTACCGTTTTCGACCGTTGGGCAGGTGACTGCCGTTTTCCGATATTGGGTGCCAATATTGTGGATACTGCTACCGGAGAAACCCATTTCAAACCCTATGAGGTGCTGGAACGTGACGGAGTGAAAATTGTGGTTCTCGGTATGATAACTCCTGCCATCCCCGTATGGCTTTCAGAGAATCTGTGGAAAGGGCTGCGTTTCGACGATATGGAGGAGACTGCCCGCAAATGGATGAAGATTATCCGTGAGCAGGAAAAGCCTGATTTGGTTATCGGTATGTTCCATGCCGGCCAGGATGCCCAGCTGATGGGAGGCAAGTATCGCGAAAACGCTTCGGTGGAAGTGGCGTGCAACGTGCCGGGATTCGATATTGTCCTGATGGGGCACGACCATGCGCGCGAATGCAAGAGGGTGTGCAACATAGCCGGTGACTCGGTACTGGTGATGGACCCTGCCAGCAACGGTGTCGTTGTGAGTAATGTGGATATAACCTTGAAACTGCGTGATGGTAAAGTTATAGACAAGAAGATAGACGGCATACTGTCCGATACGCAAGACTACGGCGTCAGCGAAGAGTTCATGCAACGCTTTGCCCCCGAAAATGAAGCTGTGCAGAATTTTGTTTCCAAGAAGATAGGTTCCTTTACCGAGACCATCTCCACACGTCCTGCCTATTTCGGCTCTTCCGCTTTTATAGACCTTATTCATGAGTTGCAGTTGGCAATCAGCGGAGCGGATATTTCTTTTGCGGCTCCTTTGTCCTATGATACGGAAATCCGTAAAGGAGACATTTTTGTGAACGATATGTTCAATCTGTATAAGTACGAAAATATGCTTTACACCATGCGTCTGACGGGAAAGGAGATACGCGATGCCTTGGAGATGTCGTATGATTTGTGGACCAATCGGATGAAGTCTCCGGACGACCATATCCTTCTCTTCCGTGAGAAGCGCCGCGAAGGTGCTACGGATAGGGCCTCATTCAAGAATTTCAGCTTCAACTTCGATTCTGCGGCGGGTATTATCTACACGGTGGATGTGACCAAGCCGGATGGCGAGAAGGTAACCATTCTCAGCATGGCAGACGGTACCCCGTTCGATATGGATAAAATGTATAAGGTAGCGGTGAATTCTTATCGCGGAAACGGTGGCGGCGAATTGCTGACAAAGGGGTCCGGCATCTCGCAGGATGAATTGAAGGAGCGCATCATCCACTCTACGGATAAGGACTTACGCTATTATCTGATGCAGTACATTGAGCAGAAGAAGGTGATTGAACCGCGTGCGCTGAATCAGTGGAAGTTTATTCCCGAAGAATGGGCGGCTCCGGCTTCCAAGCGTGATTATGAGTTCTTGTTTGGCAAAGTTAAAGAATAATTCACTATCTTTGCGGCTCAAAATCTATAGTATAAGTTTTTGGACGTGAAGCAGAAGAAAAAAATTATAGGTGCATTGAGCTTGCTGGTACTGTTTATCATGTACCAGGCAAGTATCACTGCGTTCACTCACGTCCATTATGTGAATGGGGTGATGATAACGCACTCGCACCCTTTTCATGGCACACACTCTCACTCTCAGACTTCCCTTCTGGTTATCGGGCATCTGTCGGTATTCCACTCTTCCGGGGTGGATGTGTATGAGGTTCAGCACCCGATGCGTCCTTTGCTGTCCATGCTCAGAGCCAAACCGGCAACGCCTACTGTAAAGGGGGAAGTTATACGTACTCTTTCCCTTCGCGCTCCTCCCGCTCTTTTTTCATAGTCATTAGGTTTAAAAACGCCTGGATTTTTTGCATGTAGATACCAGGTGTTTTAGTCTCGAATGTCCGGTATTTCAGTGAAAGAAGTGCGGTATGTCGGATTATTATCTTTTTTCAGACTTGAATTATTTTTTTATTTAGAGCGCTAATTTGATGAAACAATACATTTTGGCGTTGGTACTTGCAGTGGTAAGTGCCAGCGTAGCTTTTGCCGTAAATCCTATAAAGGAAGGCAATATGATTTCCGGCCATGTGATAGTGAAAGGTACGGAGGAAAATATACCGTAAGCCCCGCTTTTGATTATCGGCAGCGGGCAGGGAACGGTTTCCAATGAAGAAGGACAATTTGAGTTCCGCAAGCTTCCGGCGGGAAAATACAAGCTCCGTGTGTCTGCCGTGGGCTATAAGACCCAAGAGAAGGAAGTGACGGTGAGCAAGGACTTTACTGCCGTCATACATTTCCCGATGGAAGAGGAGAGTTTTATGACCGATGAAGTGGTGGTATCTGCCAACCGCAACGAGGTAAGCCGCAAGGCAGCTCCGGTAGTCGTGAATGTGATGAGTACCAAATTGTTCGAGATGGTCAACTCCACCGACCTTGCCAAGACACTGAACTACCAGTCGGGCTTGCGTGTGGAGAACAACTGCCAGAACTGTGGTTTCCCCCAGGTGCGCATCAATGGCTTGGAAGGTCCGTATTCGCAGATATTGATAAACAGCCGTCCCATCATCAGTGCATTGAGCGGTGTGTACGGACTGGAGCAAATCCCCGTGAACATGATTGAACGGGTAGAAGTGGTGCGTGGTGGAGGCTCTGCCTTGTTTGGAGCTAATGCTGTGGGAGGCACCATCAACATCATAACCAAAGATCCCATCAACAATTCCTTCCAGGTATCGAGTATGTTCTCCAATATGGACGGCAAGTCCTGGGAGCAATATATGGGTGGCAATGTATCGCTGGTTGCCAAAGATAACTCCTACGGCATTGCCCTTTATGAGAGTTACCGCAACCGTAACCCCTACGACCGCGATGGCGATGGCTTTTCCGAGCTGGGCAAGCTGAACATGAATACCTTCGGTTTCCGTGCCTATTACCGTCCTACGCATTTCAGCCGCATCAATCTGGAATACCATACTACTAACGAACTTCGTCGCGGAGGTAATAAATTTGATTTGCAGCCGCATGAGACGGACATTACCGAGCAGACCAAGCATATCATCAATAGCGGAGGCGTGAGCTACGATTTATTCTGGAAAGAGTACAAGCATAAGATTTCAGCTTACACCTCCATCCAGCACACCGATCGCAACAGTTACTATGGTGCCCAAAAGGACATGAATGCCTACGGCAAGACGAAAGACTTGACTTGGGTTGCCGGTGGCATGTATGTAGGCAATATGGACAACTGTTTCTTTGCTCCCGCTACCTTCACCAGCGGACTGGAATATCAGAACAACTCCCTGCATGACATTATGACCGGCTATCATCGTGACATGGAGCAGGATGTCCGCATTGCCAGTGCTTTCGTGCAGAATGAGTGGAAAATGAATGTACTGACCATGTTGGTCGGCGCCCGTCTGGACAAGCACAACCTGATTGACAAGCTTATTTTCAGTCCTCGCGTCAACCTGCTCTACAAGCCGACAGATGATTTTCAGGCACGCTTGACTTATTCTACCGGTTTCCGTGCTCCGCAGGCATACGATGAGGACTTGCACGTAACGGCAGTAGGAGGTAAGGGTGTCCAAATCAAACTGTCCGACAATCTGCGTGAAGAGCGTTCCAACAGTTACAGCGGTTCGGTAGACTGGACTGCCCATTTGGGGCACTGGCAGGCAAACATTCTGGTGGAAGGTTTCTATACAGACCTGCGCCATGTCTTTGTGCTCGAAGATATCGGCAAGAACGAAGTAGGGGATGTTATTAAGGAGCGCCGCAACGGAAACGGTGCACGTGTATATGGTGCCAATCTGGATGCGAGGATTGCCCATGGTAAGGAGGCGCAGTTCCAACTCGGATTTACGGCACAGCGCAGCCGCTATACCCATGAGGAAGCTTGGACAAAGGTGGACGGAAAAGACCTTACCACTAAGCGCATGCCCCGTACACCGGATTATTACGGGTACTTCACTTTCTCTTCCGCACCGGTAAAGAATTTTGATTTCTCTCTTTCCGGCACTTATACGGGAAAGATGATTGTTCCGCACTACGCACCGGAAGATGCTCCCGAGGGTGCCTTCTGTAATATCACTTCAGACCGCATGGAGCATACTCCCCAATTTCTGGATCTGAATGTGAAGTTGAACTATACGTTTGTGCTTCACGACCATATCAAGCTTCAGTTGAATACGGGTGTACAGAATATCTTTAACAGTTTCCAGAAAGACCTGGATAAAGGGGAATTCCGCGATGCGGGTTATTTCTACGGACCGACGCAGCCGAGAACCTTTTTTATCGGTTTCAAGATAATGAACTAAAAGTTTCCATTTAAGAATTTTTAGAGCTAAATTCCGCAAAATAGTCCTACATTTGTCGCCAAAGCACAAAAACCATGGATACTAAGAGAATACGGAATGTAGACATTTCCCAGATACATCATTTGCCGATGATTGATTTCATCGGCAATGATTTTGCTATTTTTAATGACATCAAGGATATGCCTTTGAGCTCTTATCCCACCCGTTTGAATGCTGCTTGCCTGACTGTCTGTTTGAAAGGGTGGTGCAAACTGGAACTCAACCTGCAGCAATGTGAAATGCGGGAAGGTATGTTGGGCATTATTCTTCCCGACCAGATTGTTCTGCAACGGGAACGCTCCGAAGATTTTTCCGGACTTTTCATTGCCGTTTCAAAGGACTTTATGGATATGGTGATACCTACCATGCAGCAGCTTTTCCCCATGTTCTTTATGATTAAGGAACGGCCTTTTGTCCACATCACTCCGGAGGAATCCCAATCATTTCAGGAGTATCACTCTTTTCTTTGGAGCAAGGTGAAGCTGAAAGACAACCCTTTCCGTAAGGAAATCACCCAGGGGTTGCTGTTGGCCCTTTTTTATGAGATATATAACATTTATCAAGGGCATGTCGTTCAGGAACGCATTCCCAAAAGCAGGAAGGAAGACTTGTTCGAGCGCTTTATCCGTGCCGTTTCAGAGTCTTATAAAGAAGAGCGAAGTGTGTCCTATTATGCCGATAAGATGTTCCTCACCGCCAAGCACCTTTCCACCGTAGTGAAAGAAATCAGCGGAAAGACGGCAGGCGAATGGATTGACAGTCTCGTAGTTTTGGAAGCCAAAGCCTTGCTGAAGTCTTCCGAAATGAGCATTCAGGAAATTGCGGACGAGCTGCATTTTGCCAACCAGTCCTTCTTTGGTAAGTATTTCAAGCATCACACCGGCATGTCACCTAAAGAATATCGCCGGCAATAGGTTCAATGTGACGGAATAATGTTTATTTTTGCGGTAAAGATTTACCCCCAAAATAAACTATCATGGAAAAAAGAGAAATTGACCTTACTGTTTCCTGCTATGGAAAGGTGAAAGGAGTGAAGTATGACGTTGTCATCTTGCCGTGGGGAGCTACGGAGCCCCACAATCTGCATCTGCCTTATCTCACTGATTGTATTCTGCCGCATGACATTGCTGTAGACGCGGCTGCACTGGCTTTGCAGAATTCCGGTGTACGCTGTATGGTGATGCCTCCCGTACCTTTCGGTGCACACAATCCGGGGCAGCGCGAACTTCCGTTCTGCATCCATACCCGCTATTCCACCCAGCAGGCCATTCTGGAAGACATAGTTGCTTCCCTCTATGCACAAGGCATGCGTAAGCTGATTATTCTCAGCGGTCATGGCGGCAACAACTTCAAGGGAATGATTCGTGACCTGGCGTTTGTGTATCCCGATTTTCTGATTATCGCTGCCGACTGGTTCAGCATCGTCCCTCCCAAAGACTACTTTGAGGCTGTTGTCGACGACCATGCCGGCGAGTCTGAGACTTCCGTCATGATGCATTACCATCCCGAGCTGGTGAATCTGGCTGAGGCCGGTGACGGAGAGTCCCAACCGTTTGCCATTCCTTCCTTGAATGAAAAGGTTGGCTGGGCTCCCCGCCATTGGGATAAGGCTACAGTCGACAGCGGGGTAGGGAACCCCAAAAAAGCTTCTGCCGAGAAAGGAGAACGTTATATGAAACCGGTGGTGGAAAAGTTGGCGAAACTCTTTACGGAAGTCGGCCTGGGAAGTCTGTATTGATGTACTTGGCTTCCGGCTATATATAAAAATAGGCAATAACCGTTGTGGATATTGCCTATTTTTTTAGTGCACCCTAAAAACTAATCTCTTTACTCTTATAAAAACTAATCTTTCTCTATTTCGAGTACAAAATTAGAAGGTTTTTGCGGGTTATGAATTGACATAAGTCAAAAATCTCATTCGGATATTATTTTTTCAAACGTGCCCAAAAGCCCTTCTTTTTCTGCCGGACCGGTTCACTGTTTTCGCGAAACAGTTCTTCGTAGGTCAGCCCGTCATGCACCATGCGGTAGATGCTTCCCCAGTCGGGCAGTCCGCCCAGGTTGCGGTCATCGATAAAGAGATCGGCTTTTACTTTGCGTGAAAAACCGGTGTGTGCGATGTCTTCTTCCGGATAGTCCCGGTTGACGGCATAGAATTCCACACCCCGTTTCCTACACCATTCCACAGCTTCCTCCAGGAGCTTCCCTTCACGTACCGACCATAAAATCAGCCGGTGACGCTCGTTTATCAGCATCTTCAGCGTAGCGGTGGCAAAGGGAATTTCTTCTCCTATCTGGGGATAGCGGTGTTCTACAATGGTACCGTCAAAATCGACGGCTATG
>ERZ1023663.422-NODE-422-length-15904-cov-12.571266_pt1 | contig 15904 bp, 10 predicted proteins | sample MGYA00380340_ERZ1023663 | MGnify/ENA primary metagenome ERZ1023663 (study PRJEB33179, sample SAMN07448982) | human gut metagenome | biome: Human-gut; feature: Human associated habitat; material: Faeces | host: Homo sapiens | place: India: Bhopal | collected... | reverse complement strand
TTAATGAGTAGAGCATGCGAAAACGTAACTGAATAAAAATATAGAAGCGCTTTCTGTGCATATGAGTTACTCCATGATTGAATCAGCACAGAAATCGCTTCTATATTTTTATTCAGGACCGGGAAAGTCAGTTCCTATTGCGTTAAAACGCTTCCCATCTTCCAGAAGCCCCGCAAGGCAGCACCAGTCCGGAATGCGTAACAGGAAGTCCGATCTCCTGTGAATCCACATGTCCGTTCCATTTCTTGAGCTCCGTTCCAAGCATATAAGTCAGAACGGCCGGTGCAAGTCCTGTTGTATAGGAGTTGACCAGAAAGAATAATGGGTCATCCGACAGAATCTGTGTACATAACTTGATCAGCGGATGAATTGCATCCTCGATCTTCCAGATCTCACCTTTAGGTCCACGTCCGTATGACGGAGGGTCCATGATGATGGCATCATAGTGATTGCCACGGCGGATCTCACGCTCTACGAATTTTACACAGTCATCGACCAGCCAGCGGATCGGTCTGTCAGATAATCCGGAAGAGGCTGCATTTTCCTTTGCCCATGCAACCATTCCTTTAGAAGCATCTACATGTGTAACACTTGCTCCGGCAGCAGCGGCTGCGAGAGTAGCACCACCTGTGTAAGCAAAGAGATTCAGTACTTTGATCGGTCTTCCTGCATTTCTGATCTTCTCAGAGAACCAGTCCCAGTTCGTTGCCTGTTCCGGGAAAAGTCCGGTGTGCTTGAAGCTGAAAGGCTTCAGATTAAATGTCAGTTCTTTATAATGAATCTGCCACTGTTCCGGGAGACTGAAGAATTCCCATTCCCCGCCGCCTTTCTTGCTGCGGTGATAGTGGCCGTTCATATGTTTCCATCCACGCTCGGTTTTCGGGGTATCCCAGATAACCTGCGGGTCAGGACGGACCAGCGTGTACTGTCCCCAGCGCTCTAATTTCTCACCTTTACTACAATCTATTACTTCATAATCTTTCCATTGATCTGCAATCCACATAGAATTATATCCTCTTTCTTCTCAAATAATAAGTTTTCATATGTTTGTATTCATTGTGTTCGAATCTGTAGAACATATTACTGTCAGCTTTTTGTATAAAGGTTAATATCGAATATAATTTTTGAAAAAGCTGATCAGGAAAAGTCCTGCAGAGGAATTATAGCATGAAAAATTAAGAAATTCAATTTTACATTTCCATACATTTCCTACATACACTTTACACACATTTAACAATTCGCAGATTTTGGATTTAACATACGTCTTATAAGATAGCTATTGTCGAAAGCGACAAAGAAAAAAATCAGAATAAAAAAAGATGAGAATCTAAGGAGAGTATGATTATGAAAATGAAAAAGTTTATCGCAGTTTTATCCGTAGCAACAATGGCAGCAGGACTTGCAGTTGGATGTGGAAGTTCAGATAGTGGTTCTTCTGATGATAAGAGCAGCAAAGGTGACTGGGATTCTTCCAATGATATAACAATCGTTTCCAGAGAAGATGGCTCAGGAACAAGAGGAGCGTTCATCGAACTTTTCGGAATTGAAGAAAAGAAAGACGGCGAAAAAGTAGACATGACAACAGATGATGCACAGATCACAAACAGCACATCCGTAATGCTTACAACAGTAGCCGGAGATGATTACGCAATCGGTTATGTATCACTCGGATCTTTAAATGATACTGTAAAAGCTTTAAAGATCGATGGTGAAGAAGCAACAGAGCAGAACATCAAAGATGGAAAATACAAGATCTGCAGACCATTCAACATTGCAACAAAGAAAGGTGCAGACAATGAACTGGCAAAAGACTTCATCTCATATATCATGAGTAAAGAAGGACAGCAGGTAATCTCAGATAACGGATATATCGGAGATGATTCAGCAGAAGCTTATGCAGGAACGAAACCATCCGGAAAAGTTGTAGTCGGTGGATCTTCTTCTGTATCACCGGTTATGGAAAAACTGATCGAGGCTTATAAGAAAGTCAACACAGGAGCAGAGATCGAACTTCAGACAACAGACTCTACAACAGGTATGACATCAGCAATCGATGGAAGTTATGATATCGGAATGGCTTCTCGTGAATTACAGGATGATGAGAAAGACAAACTTGACAGTCAGGCAATCGCAACAGACGGTATCGCAGTTATTGTGAATAAAAACAACACAACAGATGAGCTGAGCAGCGATCAGGTAAAAGACATTTACACAGGCAATGCAGTTGCCTGGGATGAGGTAGTGAAATAATATGAAATCAAAAGCATGGACGGAAAAATTCATGCAGGTAATATTTGCAGTTGCCGCCTGCGCTTCGGTGCTGGCGGTTGCTCTCATTTGTATATTCTTATTTGCAAATGGTATTCCTGCAATGAGTAAGATTGGATTTGGAAAATTCTTAACCGGCGAGTTGTGGAGACCGAAAAATGATATTTACGGAATCTTTCCAATGATCGTCGGAAGTTTATATGTGACAGCAGGTGCGATCATCATTGGTGTACCGATCGGAATCCTGACAGCTGTATTTATGGCTTTCTATTGTCCGAAAGCAATCTACAGACCTTTGAAAATGGCTACGGAACTTCTGGCGGGAATTCCGTCCGTTGTATATGGATTCTTCGGACTGGTCGTTCTGGTACCGTGGGTAAGAGAAATCGGACGAAGTCTTCACCGGGGCGGCAACGGAAGCAGTATGATCACTGCATCCATTCTGCTTGGAATGATGATCCTGCCAACGATCATCGGTCTGACAGAATCAGCACTCAGAGCAGTTCCGACACAATATTACGAAGGTGCTGTGGCACTTGGCGGAACACATGAAAGAGCAATCTTTACAGTTGTACTTCCGGCAGCAAAATCTGGTGTGGTCGCAGCAATCGTTCTTGGAATCGGACGTGCGATCGGAGAGACCATGGCTGTGATCATGGTAGCAGGTAACCAGCCGAGAATGCCGCGTGGAATCTTCCAGGGAGTCAGAACGCTGACAGCCAATATCGTAATCGAGATGGGATATGCATCGGGACTTCACAGAGAGGCACTGATCGCAACAGGTGTGGTACTTTTCGTATTCATCCTGCTTCTGAACTTCTGTGTGGCACTTTTGAACAGGGGGAAGAATCATGAGTAATAATGAAATGACTTTGAAAGACAAATTAAAAGCCTATACGAGAACACCGGGTTCTCTGATCTTGATGCTTCTGGTCATGCTTTCAGCAATCCTTACATTTGCAGTACTGATCTTCCTGATCGTGTACGTAGTTGTCCACGGAGTGCCGTATCTGAAGCCGTCGATCTTTTCGCTTCATTATACATCAGAGAATGCATCCCTGATGCCGGCGCTTATTAATACCGTGATTATGACATTTTTATCACTTTTGATCGCTGTTCCATTTGGTATCTTCTCAGCAATCTTCCTTGTGGAATATGCAAAGAGAGGAAACAAATTCGTAGAAGTCATCAGACTTACGACAGAGACATTGCAGGGAATTCCATCCATTGTATATGGACTTTTCGGAATGTTATTCTTCGTAACAACCTGCGGGTGGGGTTTTTCCATATTAGCAGGTGCATTTACCCTTGCAATCATGGTACTTCCGTTGATCATGCGAAGTACAGAAGAAGCATTGAAAGCCGTACCGGATTCATACAGAGAAGGAAGCTTTGGACTTGGTGCAGGAAAACTCCGTACCGTATTCCGCATCGTACTTCCGTCAGCGGTACCGGGAATCCTGGCAGGTGTGATCCTGGCGATCGGACGAATCGTCGGAGAGACAGCAGCGCTGATCTATACAGCGGGAACCGTTGCAAAGGTACCAAGTAGTGTATTCGGCTCCGGACGTACTCTTGCGGTTCATATGTACAACTTATCCAGTGAAGGACTCTATATGAATCAGGCATATGCAACAGCAGTTGTGCTTCTGGTACTGGTTGTACTGATCAATACTATATCAGGTATGATTGCAAAACGAATCACGAAATCGTAAAGAAAAGAATAGATGAGGAACAGGAAGGAATCTTAAATGAGTAAAATAAGTATTAAGAATATGGATCTGCACTATGGTGATTTCCATGCTCTGAAAAATGTGAATCTTGAGATAGAAGCGAATAAGATCACAGCATTTATCGGACCATCCGGATGTGGTAAATCTACATTGTTAAAATCCATCAACCGGATGAATGATCTGGTAGAAGGTTGCAGGATCGACGGACAGATTCTTCTGGACGGTCAGGATATTTTCCATGATATTGATGTGAATCTGCTTAGAAAAAGAGTCGGAATGGTATTCCAGAAACCGAATCCATTCCCGATGAGCATCTATGACAATGTTGCATACGGACCAAGAACACACGGAATCCGTTCGAAAGCAAAGCTGGATGATCTGGTAGAAAAATCCTTAAGAGATGCAGCCATCTGGAATGAATGTAAAGACAGATTAAAGACAAGCGCGCTTGGAATGTCAGGCGGACAGCAGCAGAGACTCTGTATCGCAAGAGCATTGGCTGTACAGCCGGAAGTTCTTCTGATGGATGAGCCGACAAGCGCACTTGATCCAATCTCTACATCGAAGATTGAAGACCTTGTGATGGAGCTGAAAAAAGATTATACTATCGTTATGGTAACACATAATATGCAGCAGGCTGTACGTGTATCAGATAACACAGCATTCTTCCTGTTGGGAGAAGTGATCGAGTATAATGAGACAGAAAAATTATTCTCCATTCCGGCGGATAAAAGAACAGAAGATTATATTACAGGGAGGTTTGGTTAAGATATGCGTAATCGATTTGATCAACAGTTGGAGTTACTTAATAAACAGCTTATTCACATGGGTGAGTTGTGTGAAGAGGCGATTGGAAAAGCAACGACTGCATTAAAAGAAGGAAGCATGGAACAGGCAGAGAAAGTAAGAATTGCAGATGAAGAGATCGATCAGGCGGAGACTGATATTGAAAGGCTTTGCTTAAGACTTCTTCTTCAGCAGCAGCCGGTAGCAAGAGATTTGAGACAGATATCCGCAGCACTTAAGATGATTACCGATATGGAGCGCATCGGAGATCAGGCATCAGATATTGCAGAGATTATTATCACTGAAGACAAATCAGAAGCGCAGGATATTCCGATGATCATCAAGATGTCAGAGGCGGCCAGCAAAATGGTCCGTGACAGTGTCAATGCTTACGTAGAGAAAGATCTGGATCTGGCAAGAAAAGTAATGGAAAATGATGATGTGGTAGATGAACTTTTTGAGGAAGTGAAGACGACATTGATTAATTTCATTGCTGAAAATAAAGGTCTGCAAGGTGTGGAAGCAATCGATCTGATTATGGTTGCCAAATATCTGGAGCGTATTGCAGACCATGCAACGAATATCGCAGAGTGGGTGGAATTCTCAATTACAGGAATCCACAAATCATCTGTAGTATAAAGAAGGAGAATGAGGAATGATTTTTTGTGTAGAAGATGACGGTAATATACGGGAACTGGTGGTGTATACCCTGGAAAGTACAGGGTTTCAGGCACGCGGATTCGAAGATGGAAGTTCATTCCTTGAAGCTCTGGCATTAGAGACGCCAGAGCTTGTTCTGCTTGATATCATGCTGCCGGGAGAAGACGGAATGGAGCTTTTGAGAAAGTTAAAAGCATCAAAGAAAACGAAAGACATTCCTGTTATTATGGTTACGGCAAAAGGTGCAGAATATGACAAAGTAAAAGGACTGGATGCCGGGGCTGATGACTATGTGACGAAACCTTTTGGTATGATGGAACTGATCTCACGTATCAAGGCGGTATTAAGACGCAGTGCGAAGGGAAGTGTATCCAGTGAAGATACATTTGAGATCGGAGAGATCCGGTTAGATCCAAAGAAACATGAAGTGACAGTTCATGGAGAAGTAGTGAATCTGACCCTGAAAGAATATGAATTACTGAAGCGCCTGATGAAGAATTCGAACATTGTGCTTACCAGAGACCAGCTTCTGGAGGATATCTGGGGTTATGATTTCGACGGGGAGACGAGAACCGTGGATGTGCATGTCAGAACCTTAAGACAGAAGCTCGGAGATGCAGGTGAACAGATTGAGACGGTCCGGGGAGTCGGATACCGTATGAGTAGGTAATAATATGAAACAAAGTATGAGAAAAAAGATCCAGAGCAGTATGATCCTTGTGATTGCGCTGACATTGATTATAGCCTATGCGATCACTACACTGGTCGTATATCGCCAGACGATCCATATCATGGAAGGCGAAGTCAGACAGGAGGCGGATTATATCAATGTAGCAATCGATACCTCCGGAGAATCTTATCTGAAGATAATGGATAAGGTGCATAAGGATACAAGAATTACACTGATCGATTCAGACGGAAATGTAAAATATGATTCCAAAGAAGATGAAGTAACGTTTCAGAATCATAAGAACCGTCCGGAAGTAAAAGAAGCATTAAAAACAGGAAGCGGACAGGACATTCGAGAGTCCAATACGCTGAATAAAGAGATGTTCTATTATGCAGTGAAATTGGAAAATGGAGATATCCTGCGTGTATCAAAGACGGTAGATACCGCATTCCGGACAGCGATGAAAGTATTTCCGGTGATGGGACTGATCGCAGTGATCATGCTTGCATTTGCAAGTGCACTTGTAAAATGGCAGGTAACGAGACTGATCCGTCCGATCAACAGACTGGATCTTGAGAATCCATTGGAGAATGACGTGTACGAAGAATTAACACCACTTTTACAGAGTATCGATAAGCAGAATAAAGAAAAAGATGCGGTTGCCAATATGAGAAAAGAATTCTCGGCAAACGTGTCGCATGAATTAAAGACTCCGCTTACATCTATTTCAGGTTATGCGGAGATCATGAAAAATGGATTGGTAAAACCGGAAGATATGACGGGGTTTGCAGAACGTATTTATAATGAAGCAAGCCGCCTGATCACGCTGGTAGAAGATATTATCAAGCTATCCAAACTGGATGAGGGCAATGTAGAGCTGGAAAAAGAAGAAGTAGATCTTTATAAGTTGACAAGAGAGATCCTGACCAGACTTTCGCCACAGGCAGCGAAGAGAAAAGTACATGTAGAGGTGACGGGAGAGCTGGTAGAATACGTGGGAATCCGCCAGATCCTGGATGAGATGATCTACAATATCTGTGAAAATGCGATCAAGTATAACAAAGAAGGCGGAAAGTTAACCGTCTGGGTAGGCAATACCCTGCAGGGCAAGAAAATCTGTGTCACAGATACTGGAATCGGAATACCGGAAAATGAAACGGATCGTATCTTCGAACGTTTCTATCGTGTAGATAAAAGCCATTCCAAAGAAACCGGCGGAACCGGCCTTGGACTGTCAATCGTAAAACACGGAGCCATGCTTCACGGAGCCAAGATCCATGTAGACAGTAAACTGGGCGAAGGAACGAAGATAGAGCTCATATTTTAATTGAGAAACTACAGACAGGTTATGAAATAAGAAGTAAAAAGATAGAATATAGCAGAAAAAGCGGATTCCAGGCCCAGCACACGGAATCCGCCTTTTTAAAACTATATAGCATGACAAGAACAGGGACATAATATCTTTTCTGGTTCGTCCTTGTTTTACACAACATAGTTTTGGAAAAATATAGAAGTTTTTTAAGAAATCTTAAGAATTATTTGCGTATGTCTTTAAGAAATCAAGCCTACAATAACTTCAAGAAATAGGTAAGGAGGCTTATAGTTATGGACAAGATCAGTATTATCATTCCGTGTTTCAATGAAGAAGAAGCATTGCCGATCTATTATACCGAAATGAAAAAAGTTATGGACACCATGAAGAAACAGACCGATTTCGAATTGATATTTGTAGATGACGGATCATCCGATAGAACATATAAGGTTATGAAAGAATTACACAGAAAGGACGGAAGATGCCAGTATCTTTCCTTTTCCAGAAACTTTGGAAAAGAAGCGGCTATTTATGCAGGACTTCAGAATGCAGGCGGTAATTATGCGGCAATTATGGATGTGGATCTGCAGGATCCGCCGTCACTTCTGCCGGAGATGTACAGAATTCTGAAAGAAGAACCATATGACAGTGTGGCAACCAGACGTTCAACCAGAAAGGGAGAACCAAAGATCCGGTCATTTTTATCCAAAGAATTTTATAATGTGATCAATAAGATATCGAAGACAGAGATCGTAAGCGGTGCCAGAGATTACCGTCTGATGAACCGTAAGATGGTAGATGCGGTTCTGGAGATGAGTGAATACAACCGATTTTCAAAAGGAATCTTCGGCTGGGTCGGTTTCCGTACGAAATGGCTGGAATATGAGAATATCGAAAGATCTGCCGGAGAAACAAAATGGAATGTAAAGAAATTATTCATTTATTCTCTGGAGGGGATTACGGGATTTTCTGTGGTGCCATTGTCGATCGCATCGTATATGGGAGTTCTGTTTTGCGGATTATCATTCCTGATGATCGTTGCAATCGTAGTTCGTACACTGATCTGGGGAGACCCGGTGGCCGGATGGCCGTCGCTGGTCTGTATCCTGTTCGGTGTGGGCGGTGTACAGCTTCTGTGTACCGGAATTCTGGGACAGTATCTTGCCAAGACATATCTGGAAGTAAAGAACCGTCCGGTATACCTGTTAAAGGATTCCAGTAAAGAAGAACAGAGGATTATGATGATGCCATTATCACAGAACATGCGGAGGAAGAGTTATGGGAAAGGAAAAGAAGTGCACTCTGTATAAGAAATATACTTCATATAAGAAATGCATTCCATACCTGATACTTGCCGGATTTACATTTTTTTTCTGCTGGTGGTTTGTGGGAAGACATGGAATCTTTGGAGCAAAAGTAGACTGGCTCAGTCAGCATAGTGTGCTGCCGGATTATTTCCGGCAGCAGTTTTATGCAACGGGAAAGATATTTCCGGAATTTGCGCCGAATCTGGGTGGCGGTCAGAACATTTATCATTTTGCTTATTACGGACTATACAGTCCATTGATTCTGCCGTCATATCTGCTCCCATTTGTGAAAATGTCAGATTACATCATGGTGATCAGCATAACAGGTCTGACGGTTTCGGTACTGCTTTTTTATTACTGGCTGAAAAGCAGAAAGATGGATACAGGCGTTGCTTTTATCATATCGCTGATGTTCCTGCTGGCGGGCCCGATGATCGGACAGTACAGCGGTCAGATCATGTTCGTAGATTATATGCCGTTCTTATGTCTGGCACTTATAGGTGTGGACCGGTATTTTGAAAAAGAAAAAAGCGGTCTTTTTACAGTCAGTGTATTTCTGATGATCATGACCAGTTTCTATTTCAGTATTGGCGGAATGCTGGCACTGGTTCTTTATGGACTGCACCGGTATTTTGAACAAAGAGAAGGATGCAGAGTCACGGTCAGAGGCTTTTTAGTGGATGGACTGTGTTTTGTTCGTCCAATGATTCTGGCAGTACTTATGAGTAGTTTCTTCCTGGTACCAACGGTACTTGCACTGGCGGGTGGTAGAAGTAAAGGGCAGAATATATCGCTTACTACCCTTTTCGTTCCGCAGATCACGGTAGAACGATTCGCTTACAGCATCTATGGAATCGGACTTACAACACTTGTGATCACCGTTTTGATCACAGGACTTCTGTACCGGAAAGTATATGAGAGAGTGCTCGCATATGGATGTGTGATCGTGCTTGTCATTCCGGTATTTGCTTACTTATTGAATGGCGGACTGTATATCAGAGATAAGGTATTCATTCCATTTCTACCATTGTTGTGTTATCTGATTGCTATTTATCTGGAAAAGTGCAGGAAAGAGAAATTGTCTCTTATTGCAGGAATGGTTCCGTATATCATTACAACGGTATTTGTTTATATAGCAAGAAACCAGTTTACATCTAAAGGAATAGAGGAAAACGTATGGAAGGCATTACTTGCAGAAAGTGTTCTGTTCCTGATATGTTATGTGCTTTATTGTGCAGTGAAGAGCCACTGCAAAGAGACAAAAGAGATTCTGATGCTGGCACTGCCGTCGGTGCTATGTCTGGCGGTCACGATGAATACCTTTTATCAGATGAAGCCGGACCGGTATGTCAGCCACAAATTGTACCGGGATGTTGCAGGAGAATATAATGAACAGGCGGTAAAAGAAGCTTTGAAAAATGATGGTGGATATTACCGCACAGAACAGATGGGCAATGACGATGAAAATGCAGCGGATTTAAACCGGATCTGGGATGCGGGGCAGAATATTACTTCAATCTATTCATCGGCATACAATTCGGAATATCAGACATTTCGTCAGAAGACATTCGGACTGGAAGAACCGTTCCGGAATGTGATGATGCAGTCGGTATCGAAGAATCCGGTATTTTGCCGGATGATGGGAGTACGCTATATCGTATCAGATTCTGATGTAACGGGATATGCTCTGGTTAAGAAATGTGAAAAAACCGGCATATATCAGAATAGTGACGCGGCACCGGTCATGTATGCAACAGATCGTGTGATGACGGAAAAAGAATATAACAAACTTGCATTTCCATATAATCAGACGGCATTTCTGGAATATGCAGTTGTTGGAGAACATACGGAATCTTCAGATCAGAACATAATGACAGCCTATGCGCCTGTTAGTCTGAAAATGGCCGACAATCATAAAGCGCAAAATGGAGCCGGCAATAGAACCTCAGATATAGGGAAGAAAAACGGAAATGAAAGAAAAGTCGGAACGTGGATCCATGAAAAAGAAGGTGGCTGGAAGATCCATGCGAAGAAGATAAAAAAGATAACATTTTCCATTCGACAGGTGCAGCAGGAAACGACACAACAAGAGGGGCAGAGACAGATTCTTTTCCTGAGCTTCCGTGTGGACAATGCACGTCCGAATAAGGACGTGGCAGTCTGGATCAACGGAATCCGTAACAAACTAAGCGCAAAAGATCATGTATATTATAATGAAAATAAAACATTTATCTATGCAGTGCCGTTAAAGGATGGAGAAGATACTATTTCTGTAACATTTGGCAAAGGAAAATATCAATTAAGCCATGTACAGGCATATCTCGGCAGTCTGCCGGAACGGTCAAAAACGTTATATCAGTCAGAAGTTCAGGTGGATAAAAAGCTGACGAAAGATAATGTGATACAGGGAACGATACAGGTAAAGAATGATGGCTGGTTCATTACATCCATCCCATATGACACACATTTTAAGATGTACATCGATGGAAAAGAGACGAAGATACAAAAGGTAAATACAGCATTTCTTGGATGTGAGATCGGAAGTGGGAAGCATGAAGTGAGGATCGTCTATCATGCACCGGGGGCAACAGCAGGAAAAGTATTTTCAATGATTGGAATAGTCGGATTCGTGTTATTACTTGTATTGTAATGATACGATGATATCTATATGCAGCAGCAGATTTGCGGAAAATCACTGCTGTATATTTGCATTTTATAAAAAAGAAGAGTATGATGTTAAATGTTTTTTTATACTTGAATAAGGAAGAAAAATGGAAACAGACAACAGGGCAAGACGAGGATGAGAACATGAAGATCATAGAAACATATGGAAACTATATAGAAAAATGGAGTAATGAAAATCCGGGCAGAGCAAGATGGCTTTTGAAGACCGGATGGAAGGCACAGAATCTGAAGTTCCGGTTCGCACCAGACAAAAGACTGATGCCGGCAGAGCAGTATCTGGCAAGGCTTATGATGGATACGATGATAAGACCGCTGGAACGTCCGGAAGAAAGTGCAATTGTCAGTATCTTTACTCCTTGTGAAATTTTACAGGAAGCAGGATTACATCCATACAATGTAGAAGGATTTTCCTGCTATCTTTCTGCATCTAAGGCAGAAAGAGCATTTTTACAGCAGGCGGAGAATACGGGCATATCCGAGACACTTTGCAGTTATCACAAGACATTTATCGGAGCGGCGCAGAAGAAAGTACTTCCGAAACCAAAGTGTATTGTATACACGAATCTGACCTGTGATGCAAACCTTCTGACATTTAAGAAGCTGGCAAAGATGTATGATGTACCGATCTTTGCTATCGATGTGCCGATGCAGCAGAACGAAGACAATGTACAGTATGTGGCAGACCAACTTCGTAAACTGAAAGACTTTATAGAAGAATGCACAGGCAAAAAGATTACAGATGAGACATTAACAGAACGACTGAGAAGAAGCAAGCGGACGCTGGAAAAATTCGCACAGTATGAAAAGGAAAGTGCGGACAGATATATTCCTGCAGACCTTGTTACGCCACTCTATGCAGGTATGACAAATAATCTGCTGTTGGGAACAGAAGAAGAGGAAACGTATGTGGACCGTCTCCTGAACGATGTGAAGAAGGCCCCGGCAAAAAAGGGAAAGAAGATTTACTGGATGCACACCATTCCGTTCTGGTCAGATGCGGTGAAGAATGAACTTTGCTTTCAGGAAAAAGCGCAGATCGTTGGATGTGAACTGAGCCGTGTCTGTGAGCCGGATTTTGATCCGGAGAAGCCTTATGAAGCGATGGCGAGACGTATGGTGTATCATGCATTAAATGGAAGTGCGATCAGAAGAATCGAAGCAGGAATCCGTCATGCAAAGGAGACAGGAGCAGACGGTGTTGTTTGGTTCGGACACTGGGGATGTAAGCATACCCTTGGAGCAGCACAGCTTGCCAAGCGCAAATTCGAAGAACAGGGAATCCCGCTTCTGATCCTGGACGGCGATGGATGCGACAGAAGTCATGGCGGAGAAGGGCAGACATCTACCAGACTCGGGGCATTCTTAGAGATGCTGAATACAGAAACGGATGAAAATACGGACAGACAGGAGGAATCGCACGATGAATAAAACATATTATGTCTGTAAATATACCCCAATCGAACTCTTAGAAGCGTTCGGCGGGGAATGTCAGAACCTGAATGAGATGCCGCAGGGCTTTGACCATGCGGATCAGATAGCGCATCCGAACATCTGCGGATTCGGCAAGGCTCTTCTGGAAGCTGTGATGAGCGGAAAGGTAAAGGAACTGGTGCTGGTCAACTGTTGTGATACGATCCGGAGTGTCTATGATATTCTGGAAGACAGTGGAAAACTGGATTTCTTATATATGATCGATGTGCTTCATTGTGATGCAGAGTGCAGCAGAGAACGTACAGCAGTGCAGTTAAAAGGTCTTGCGAAAGCATATGGAGAATATAAAGGCACAACATTTGATGAAGAAAAGTTCCGTCAGGCATTCAAGAAGCCGGAACACATTGTAAAGCCGCATATCAGTGTGCTGGGTGCACGTATGGGAAATGAACTTTTTGATATGGTGCAGAAGAGTATGCCGTATCCGGTGGAAAATGATACCTGTGTCAACAACCGTTCGGTGGGCGAGACAGAGCCGCCAAAGGAATTGGAATTTGATGAATTGATGGTATGGTATGCGAAAGAACTTCTCGGACAGATTCCATGTATGCGTATGATGGATCACAGTGGAAGAAAGAGATTATACAATGACCCGGGATTAAAGGGGATTATTTATCATACCGTGAAATTCTGCGATTTTTACAGTTTTGAATACGCACAGATCAAACAGAATGTGACCGTACCACTTTTGAAGATCGAATCGGATTATACCGTACAGAGCAGCGGACAGCTTCTGACAAGATTAGAAGCATTTGCAGAGAGCATGAATATGGAAGAACTGGAAGGGAAGGAACTGAAGATGGGAAAAGGATATTTCGCCGGAATAGACAGCGGATCAACAAGTACAGATGTAGTAATTCTTGATAAAGACCAAAATATCGTGACAGGAATTATCCTGCCGACAGGTGCGGGAGCAGCGATCGGAGCAGAGCGTGCGCTGGAGGAAGCGCTGAAAGATGCGGGACTTCAAAGAGAAGACATCGATGCAATGGTTACAACCGGATACGGAAGAACGGCTATTTCAGATGGTGATAAGAGTATTACGGAGATTACCTGTCATGCAAGAGGGGCACATTTCCTGAACCCGGAAGTCCGTACCGTTATTGATATCGGAGGACAGGATAGTAAGGTCATCCGCCTGGATGAAAATGGAGCCGTTGCCAACTTCGTCATGAATGATAAATGTGCAGCCGGAACCGGAAGATTCCTGGAGATGATGGCAAGAACCATGGAAATGAGTCTGGACGATATGGGAAAGGCAGGTCTGTCATATAAGGAAGATATTACAATCTCCAGCATGTGTACCGTATTTGCAGAATCGGAAGTGGTATCACTGATCGCACAGAATAAGGCAACCGATGATATCGTACATGGACTGAATAAGGCTGTTGCGTCCAAGACAGCAGCACTGGCAAAACGTGTCGGCGGCGAGGAACGCTATATGATGACCGGAGGAGTGTCAAAGAACCAGGGACTGGTGAAGACACTGGAAGAGAAGCTTGGAACGACACTGGTGATCAGCGATAAGGCACAGCTTTGTGGAGCACTGGGAGCTGCATTATTTGCTAAGGATATGGTTACAGAGTAAGCGTTCTTAGCAAGATCTTAACAGTAGAAAAATAGATAGGATTGGAATTCTGTGATAATATAAAGAATATATTGAATAGTCAGAAAATTGTAGAATAATTAACACAGAAAGGCATGAATATTTATTGAATTTATATCGGACAAAATTATCAGAGAAATTAAAAGAGTCATTGGAAGCGGTGGTACCGATCATCGCGATCGTATTGATATTAAGCTTTACGATCGCACCGGTGCCGCCGGGCATTCTGATGGCTTTTATTATTGGAGCGATCCTTCTGGTGGTGGGAATGATGTTCTTCACACTGGGGGCGGAGATGTCGATGACACCAATGGGAGAGAGGATCGGAACCCGGATCGCACAGTCAAAAAGGCTGCCGGTGATCATCGGGTTGTGTTTTGTACTTGGATTTATCATCACAATATCGGAACCGGATCTGCAGGTGCTGGCCGGGCAGGTACCTTCGGTATCAAATATGACACTGATTCTGGCGGTTGCCGTGGGAGTCGGAATTTTTCTGGTGGCCGCTGTATTGCGTATGTTATTTTCAAAACCGCTGTCCTATATGCTGTTGATCTTTTATCCGGTGGTGTTCATCCTGACTTTTTTTGTATCGAAGGATTTTCTGGCGATTGCATTTGATTCGGGTGGTGTGACAACCGGACCGATGACGGTACCGTTTATCATGGCACTGGGAATCGGATTCTCTGCGGTACGTAGTGATAAATACGCAGAGACGGACAGTTTCGGTCTGGTATCGTTGTGTTCGATCGGCCCGGTGCTGGCGGTATTGCTTCTTGGTATTATCTATCATCCACAGGGTGGCAGCTATTCCGAGACTGTAATACCGGATGCAGAGACATCTGTAGCATTATGGAAATTATTCGAGTCCGGAATCCCACATTATATGAAAGAAATCGGTGGCTCACTGCTTCCGATTATTCTGTTCTTCACATTCTTTCAGGTGGTATCCCTGAAATTAAAAAAGAAAACGCTGATCAAAAATTTGGTCGGTATCCTGTATACATACATTGGACTGGTATTATTCCTGACAGGGGTAAATGTAGGATTTATGCCGGTAGGTAATTATTTGGGACAGGTGATCGCAGGGCTTCCTTACCGCTGGGTGATCATCCCGATCGGTATGCTGATCGGTTACTTTATTGTAAAGGCAGAGCCGGCGGTATATGTGCTGATGGAGCAGGTAGAAGAGCTGACCTCCGGAGCAATACCGGGAAAAGCAATGGGATATAGCCTGTCGCTTGGCGTTGCATTTTCCCTTGGATTGGCGATGATACGTGTGCTGACAGGTATCTCGATCCTGTGGTTTCTGGTACCGGGGTATGCACTGGCACTAATCTTGACGTTATTCGTGCCGAAGATATTTACGGCGATCGCATTTGACTC
>ERZ1023663.419-NODE-419-length-15998-cov-8.185724_pt1 | contig 15998 bp, 17 predicted proteins | sample MGYA00380340_ERZ1023663 | MGnify/ENA primary metagenome ERZ1023663 (study PRJEB33179, sample SAMN07448982) | human gut metagenome | biome: Human-gut; feature: Human associated habitat; material: Faeces | host: Homo sapiens | place: India: Bhopal | collected... | reverse complement strand
GTGTCGGCGGCTCGTCGTCACGTTTCCACAGGGTAAGGATAAGCGTCTTGATGGACTCCTTCTTTTCGATGTCAAACACACCGTCCTCCACGTAGAAAGGATTGAAGGCTATCGGATCGCTCTCCTCATAGGTGAAATAGATGCCGTCCTCGCCATGCGTGCGTGCATGGATAAGGCTGCACAGTCCCTGATAGGAATTTCCCGTGTCCACCAGCAGCACATGCGCTCCCTGTTCGTAATACTGGCGCACCATGTGGTTGGTGAAAAATGACTTTCCGCTGCCCGAAGGTCCGAGGATGAACTTGTTGCGGTTGGTAATCGTACCGTTCTTCATCGGCAGGTCGGAAATGTCCAGATGGACAGGCTTTCCGGTCAGACGGTCCACCATGCGGATGCCGAACGGCGAGAGCGAATCCTTGTAGGACGTTTCCCCGATGAACAGACACAGGGCCTGCTCGATGAAGGTGTAGAAGCTTTCCTCAGACGGAAAATCACCGGCATTGCCGGGAATGGCCGCCCAAAAAAGTGTCGGCACATCAACCGTGTTATGGCGGGGCTTGGCCTCCATCAGGGCAATCTGGCTGCCCACATCATTCTTGATACGCTTCAGCTTCTCGCGGTCGTCGCTCCATGCAAAGACATTGCAGTGCGCACGGATGGAAGTGAGTCCCTTGCTGTGCGCCTCGTTCAGGTACTCCTCAATCCATTCACGGTTGATCTGGTTGGAACGGCTGTAACGGGACAGCGAGTGCATGTTGCGGGCGGTCTGCTCGAATTTCCTCAGGTTCTCCGCCGAATCGTCTATGAAGAGATACTGGTTCACGATATGGTTGCACGTGAGCAGTATCCCTATCGGTGCGGCAAAGGACAGGCGGCAGTCGCTGCGGTCCGTGGACAGCCGCTCATAACGGCTGTCCGTACCCACGGATGACGGCAAATCCTCAGTTTCAGAAAGGGTATGCAGGCAGAGCAGGTTGTCGCCGACCTTCATTTCCCCGGCTCCGAGAGTGATGTCCTGCAGGCTGGTCGTATTTTCCTGCGAAAGCGAAAAATACTTTTCAATAATGCCCGCGGAGGTTTCCGTACCGGTAATCTCTTCGTCCGTCAGCCTGACCATGCGGAGCAGACCGCTGTCGTTCACGATACGCTCGAACTGCCCGCAGCATTCCAGGAAGCGTGCAACGGTATCCTTGTCCTGCATCTCCTTGGGGATGATAAACCCGCGCGTGAGGGCATTGAAACTGCTTGTCGTGCGGCTGTGTTCCTTCGTGGTCTTGGTCAGGAACAGATAGCAGGTATGGTTCAGGTACGGCCGCTCGTTGAAATGTCTTTCAAAGCTTCGGCTGAGGAAACTCAGGTCATCCCGGCAGATATCAGGTCTGTAGCTCTCCTCGATGAAGATGTCCTGCTTGTGGACGATGCTGTAGTTCGGCAGAACCCGGACTGCCTTCGCCCATGTGGAATGGAGGGCCTCGTACTCGGCGCGTGTCAGCGTGAACACTTCCGGCAGCTCCACCCTGTAGGCCACGGTAATGTCGGCATCCTTGCTGATGATGCACCCGTGCTCGACGGCCATCAGCGGAAACCGGCTTTCCAGTGTGGCGGCTTTCATTATATTTCTCATACATTACGTTTTTTCGGGGTTGGACAAATCAACCGGAGGAAACCCTTCCGGCTGATGATGTAGCGGGGATGGCGGCGCAGCGCCTGCAATTTCATCAGTCCCCATTCACCGTATTTCGCGTTCAGGCGGAAAGTCACCCAGACAAGCACCGAGGCGCAGATGACACCGAAGCCGATACATACCCACTGGTCGATGCCTGCCATGTACATGATGACAAACAGAACGAACAGGGCGAGCAGTCCGCCGGCGAAGATGAACAGGTACTGGCTTTTCAGCCCCTTGAACTCAGGGCTGCGACCGATTCCCTTGTTGATAGGATACTCCGCCATAATCAGAGGAAGAATGAACGTAAGATTGTGGCGGCTACGATTAAAAAGATGCAGGCGCCGAACCAGCTGGCTGCCGTCTTGGAGGTGTCGGGATCTCCCGAAGAGAACTTGGAATAGACCTTCACGCCTCCGATAAGGCCGACCACGGCTCCGATGGCATAAATCAGTTTGGTTCCCGGATCGAAATAGGAAGTGACCATGTTGGTGGCTTCAGTGATACCGCCGATACCGTTACCCTGGGCGAAGGCCCCTGTCGTTGCAAGCAGCATCATGGCTGCAAAAAAGAATCTTTTTTTCATGTGTCGAAACTTTTAATTGGTGAGACAAAAAATGATTTCGACCACGAATATATAACGCTTAATTCATTGATTTACAACGCTGACGATGCGTGACATCGGGTGTCATTACGTTACATCAGCAGGGAAATTCCAGTGACGAAAAACAGTGGAAAAACGACTTTTGATTCTTCCGGCGAAGGTCGCTCGTGCCTTCGCTATTTCTCGACATGCGACAGCCGGAATAATAGAAAATCATAATCCATACATACGACGGATTTCATAAAAGACAAACGGTTTGTAAAAGGAAATAAAAGGGGGACGTATTTCCCGATAGCTGATACAATGGCTGATATAGGAAAATGCAAACTAAAAAAACTCTGTGAAGCAAACAGGAATGACAGGAGGACCAGTTATAGAGATATTGCAATAAAAAGGCTACGAACAGAGAACATCATTTTAAATAAATGCCTACCTTTGAACTCTATAAACGTATGGATGACAATCCAACAAATATTGTTATTTCCTTATGGTGACAGGTAACTTTATGACAACAAACTATAGGGATAGGACTTATAGCATGTTCAACAATCTTTTGATAACAATTATGCAATTTACATACAAATACATAAGCAGTACAATAATTCTATTATTTGCTTGTACATCATTTTTAGCAGTCATATCACATAATGAACATATTTGGTATGTATATATAATCCCATGTATATTAAGTGGATTCATTCTAATGAAACGTGCAAAAAAAATAGTTTTCAATAAAGAGTCTCTTTTAATTGCAGGATTGCTTAAAAAAGAATTTATCCCTTTCAAAGACATCTATAAATTTGAAATATTTAAGGATGGATTTTTCTACGGAAAAACATTAGGAATTAATATTCACTTTAGAAATGGAAGCCTAAAAAAATTCTACATAGGAACATTGGAAGCATCATGCATACAAAAGTTGAATAACTTACTGAATAACAAATTATAAACTTTCCTTTAACCAATCAGTCTGTCTTTTCTCCCTTCTTAAAGAATATGGGTGTTGTCCATACAGAATTGCGATATTCCCCTTTGCCATAATAATTGATAGTGGGCGTCCAGCGAGGCATGTCTTTGATTATTTCCAATACTTGATTATCCCATTCCTGTATTCCACAACTTCGCACAACATCAGCCTCATATACTTCTCCATACGAATTGATTCGTATCGTATAAAGTCCTCTTATTTGCTGTTTGTCGCCCAACAATGAAGGGTCATACACCAGGCGTTGAGTGATGTAATCTTGTGCGGCCCCCGGTTTACCATCTTGAAAATAAGACACGGCTTCCCATTCTACAAAGTTCTGTTTTGCATTTTCTTCTGCAATACTATCTGCCTTTACTCTGTCTCTATAATGTTGTGGCAGGAATGGAACATATACCGTGTATAGACATTCCATGCGTTTGCCGTTCTTGTCCCGACATGGCAGACAGTGTGGAAGCTCCTTAACCAATCTGATTACTTCCTTGTCAAAGTCTTTATGCCTGGTTGTCAGAATACTGACATTATGAGGCAAGCCTAAAGTATCAAGAGAGAACATGACGATGGAATATCCGGCCTGGTTCTTTGTCAACATATGTTTGGGATAAACCATCCGGGAAGTGAAATATTTCTCCAGATCATAACCCCATACTGCCCATCTTGGAGATTCGATTACGGACAAGTCCTTAAATGGTTTTCCCGACATGTCCAAAACGCCCAAATTCCAAATGTTCTCTGCACGCCAAATACTGTCCAGACATTTTTCTTTCATCCTTTCTTCCTGCATCTTGCTTGCCGACAAAACGGATATATCAGCAAAATGGTTGTTCTGGGCAGAAAGTCCGTTCACTACAATCCACGAAAGCAATATAAACAAAAGCGTCTTCATAACCAGTCATAATAATAATACTCAAAAATAAGAAAAAGAAACAACCTGACTAATTATCAGACTATTCCTTTTCTGTTAAGTTTAAGACAATTAACTCTTATTGTTCTATCTAAACTGTTTTGATTCCACGACAATACAATTTATTTAACTACAATTTCTACAGTGTTTTTTACTTCACTTATAAAAACACTTCTATCTTGTGTAAACCGGATAAAGACTTCATATCCCATATTCATGAAATACCCCCACTTCTCCCTAAATACGAAAAGGGAAAGCAGGGGTATGAAACCAAAGTCATCCTGTACGTATCACTTTTTCAGATTCAACCTGTATCTCCTTCAATGGCCTGACCGATTTAAGCTGGTCACGTTTGAACTTCCTGATCACGCATACTTGTCTATATCGAAAGGCTCTTCTTCCTTACTGTCTTTTTTTCCTGATACACCCTTCCGGTTTCCCAGATACTTGTCAAGCAAACCGTTCACTTTCTCCAGATTGCTCAGCTTGTCGGTCAGGAAAGCCAGTATCTCCGTCTCACTCAGTTTGTAATGGATGGTTCTTGCGGCACGCATGGCTTTCTGTTCGTCAACAATCCCGGATGTAAGTACCTCCGCCACGTTGTTTATTTCCTCGATTGTCAATGCTGTGTTGAAATCCGGGTCGGGTTCGGCATCTACGGGAGCCATCAGCTCCTCACGCTCTTCTTCAGTCAGTCCTTTATTTCCCAGCTCCACATCATCAGAACCGATATCCTTGTCTTCCTCCAATGGAATTTTCTCCATCGGCTCGGAACGGGTTGGAGTCATCCTTGAAACTTTCGGATCTTCCAGATAGATGACCTTTGTCTTGCCTATCACATCATCGTCATCCGAAGAAGAGGACGGAACAGTCGTTTCGGTTTTTCCTTTGGACTTATCCGTTTCTGGCTTTCTGCGCCTTGTCTTTCTGCGGGCACGACGTTCCGCCTCTTCCTTGCGTTGTCTGCGGTATCTCCACACTCTGACACGGGCAATCCGCATCAGCCTTAAAATGAGGTCCCATATTCCGTACATACGTCTGTGGAAAATGAATGTCCACAAATGACACAATATATAGATAGCACATACTGCCTTTACGGTAAAATAAACTATCGCAGTCATAATTATAAAGGTTTGGTGATACATTCCGTGTACAGCTTTGACATCTCATGCTCGTACTTCTTCAAATGTTCATCTATAATCCTGTTTACAAAACCGGAAATGGGCACCTCAGGAGCGGTAACTGCCAGAAAACGCTTGATGTAGGCATAACTCTCCCGGTTGATATATACTTGTATCCGGTTGCCTACAGGATAGCTTACCAGATAGGAGGATTTATAAGAACCGGTTCCCAGAGACTCGGAAGCAGATAAGTCTTTCAATATCTCAAACGTAATCCCGGATGTATTGTCATCCCTGTTGTCCGGTTTTGTCATGTCTGCCGTTTCAACAGAAACATCGCGGACATCCTTTCCGTTTTTCCTGCCCTTGGACAGCCTACGGAAAACAAACAATGACAATCTGTAAACAGTGTAAATGCAGCAACAGGCAACAATGGTCTGAAAAATAATCTGTGTCATAATCAAAATGGTTTTAATGGTTTATAATACTCTTTGTTATACAATTCGTTGATTTCGTCCCAGTGTTTCTGCAGATGGTCCACAAGGATATTGCTGATAAAGCCGGATATGCTCATCTCCGGAGCGATGACAGGCAGTACCCGTTTGATGCACTCGGCCACTTCACGGTTGATATACACATGGGAACGGTTTGACGCGGGTATGTTGACCAGAAACCTTTCCCGGTATCCGAAGGTTTCATCCTTTTTCCTTTTGGGCTTCTCCACGGCGGGCTTTTCCACTGGAGTTTCTGCCGGTACGGTTGCAGCGGGACTTTTCGCTTCCTGATGTTCCACGGACTTTTCTTTCGGGGCGGGGCTGTCCTTGCCGAAAACAGGTATGTCACCGACGATGATATCCTTCAGGACATCTTCGTCCACCTCTACGATTTTCTTTTTCATGACTGTCCAAGTTTAAGTTTGACCATAAGTTCTTCCGCAAGTTCCACCAGACCGCTGCCTTCCAGTTGTCTGGCCGGAGGCGGCAGCAGTGTGCAACGGAAAAAGGCACGCTTGGCATGAGTAATTTCCTTTTCATAACGGCACAGGTCAGGAAGCGTGCTGTCAAGGACTGTCAGATGCAGCTCCCTCATGACTTCCGAATATGACCTGAGAATCTCCACATTGGTACGTTTTTTCAACTTGTTCCAGAAAAAGAAGATGTCCTTGAGCAACGGAGTATTTTCCATCTTCTTGATGTGGTCAAGCACGGTCGTGGCAAAGGACAGCGTACTCTGCATCACAATCAGGTCCGGAACGGTGGGAGTAAGCACGTAATCCATATTGACAATCGTACGGAATACCCCGGTGGACTCGACTGTTCCGGGAAGATCCACGAAAATAAGGTCGTAATCCCCGCTTGCCGCAATCGCATCAGCCGCCTCCCTTGCCTTTTCAGCGGTGGAGCCTACAATGGGATAGGCCTTTTTCTGCACTTGGTTCCACTGCTGTTTGATCAGTTGCCGGTAATAGGCACTGTTGGAAACAGCCTTTTTGTCACGCTCCCTCATACGTACGAGACTGTGTTGGGGAGAGTCACAGTCAACGATAGCCACGTTCAGTCCCTTCTCGAAATGGAAGTAACTGGCAAGCACTACGGACAGGGCCGATTTCCCGACCCCTCCTTTCTGGTTGCTGATCGCAACGAACAAAGTTTCTTTACTCATAAGTCTTTCTTTTTAATTGTTATTGAAAAAATACCGGTGTCATCCACTAATCCGTGAATCCGCAGACGTTTCTTTCCAACCATTCAAATCCGCATCCATTAACGGTATCATCCGATGTCATAACCTTTGATGCTACTGTTACCGCATCTTTCCGACATCGCTTCCATCCACGGTCTGTCTGTTGGTCATGACAATCCGTCAACAGTCCCGTCCGATATTGCTTCCATCATCCCAACCGTTACCGGAATCATCGGATAACATGACCATTATTCCGCTATCAGAAGGCCGGTTGCAACCGTCCGCACTGCAAATAAAAGAGGATTTTCCCGAATAATCGCCATCATCCGGAGACGGTGACGAGCCTTGTCACCGTATGACATCTTGTTACACATAACATGCTGTTTTATAGATAGATATACTGCCGTAACTTTGCCACCGACAACGGAATGGATGCCGGATGAAGTTATCCCGAAGCCGAAGAATGAGGCTGAAGGTCAAAACTCAATTTGACTTCAGGCAAATTCATGTTCAAGCGAACATAGCAAGTTGTGTTTTGGGCAGCCCGAAATGATTCGGGCATCCCAAAACAAACTTGCCACTCGCCTGAAGGCTCGGGAGGGATTTCCTCCAAAGTCGGAAATCCATGACGTAAAATCAGAAACAGAAAATCTCAATGCGTATGGAAGAAAACAGTAAAAGAAGAACAAGAAGAAGCACGGGCAGAAAACCGAAGACCGACCCGGCAGTATTCCGCTACGGTATCAAACTGACTTCGGAAGAGAACGGAAATTTCGAGCTGCTGTTTGAAAAATCCGGGATGAAACAACGGGCAAGATTCATCAAGGCGATGATTTTCGGACGTGAAATGAAGGTCGTCAGAATCGACAAGGCTGCGATGGACTACTACATCAGACTTACAAATTTCTATCACCAGTTCCAGGCCATCGGCAACAACTACAACCAGACTGTGAAGGCAGTCAAGTCCAATTTCGGCGAGAAACGGGCTTTCGCCCTGCTCCGCAATCTGGAAAAGGCCACCATCGACCTGGTGGTGCTGAGCAAGCGGATCATCATGCTTACCCGGGAGTTCGAGGAGGAATACCTTATAAAAAGAAAAAAGGAGGAACAGCAGAATGGTGGCTAAGATCAACAGGGGTGTATCGCTCTACGGGGCGGTCATCTACAACCAGCGTAAAGTGGATGAGGCAACCGCCCGTATCATCGCGGGCAACCGCATGATTACCGACCTCACTGGAAATCCCCACAATGTCATGCAGCAGACGCTATGGGCTTTCGAGAGCTACCTCGCCGCCAACAGGAACACGGAGAAGCCGGTACTGCATATCTCTCTGAACCCATCGGTGGACGACCGCCTCACGGACGGGCAGTTCGCGGAACTGGCACGCGAGTACATGCAGAAGATGGGCTACGGCGACCAGCCCTACATCGTCTATCTGCACGAAGACATCGACCGCAGGCATGTCCATATTGTCTCCACCTGCGTGAAGGAGAACGGCGAGAAAATCAGTGACGCATACGAATGGAATCGTTCGATGAAAGCCTGCCGGGAACTGGAAAACAGATTCGGACTCAAGCCTGTGGCTGACAAGCGGAACGAACTGCTGGAACCGTATCTCAAGAAGGCGGACTACCGGGACGGGGACGTGAAACGTCAGGTCGGCAATATCCTCAAAAGTGTGTTCACCGCCTACCGTTTCCAGACATTCGGGGAGTTCAGTGCCATGCTCTCATGCTTCAACATCGAGGCCAAACAGGTTCGGGGAGAATTTGAAGGCTCACCCTACAACGGTATCGTATATACCCTGACGGACGATGCGGGCAGGCCGGTATGCACGCCCATCAAGTCTTCGCTCATCGGCAAACACTTCGGCTACGAAGGGATAGAAAAAAGGATTGCCGTCAATGTCCGAGATTTCAGAAACCGGAAGTGGCAGCCGAAAATCCATGATGCCGTCACGCTGGCCATGCACGGCTGCCGAGGAAACCGGGAAGATTTCATCCGGCTGCTCGGGGAAAAGGGTATTGACGTGGTGTTCAGGGAAAACGAGGAAGGCCGTATCTACGGCGTGACCTTCATAGACCACAGAAACCGTGAGGTATATAACGGTTCCCGTCTGGGCAAGGAGTTTTCCGCCAACGCCTTCGAACAGCTTTTTAACATGCCGCAGGATTTTCCGGAGCCGGAATCCACCGGACAATATGCCTCCACACGGGAGAGCCTTTCCGACAACATGGAAAGCGCCATCGAGCAGGCTTTCGGAATATTCAGTCCCAACATCAACGGACCGGACCCGCAGGAGGAGGCACTCGCCCGCAGACTGCAACGCAAGAAAAAGAAGAAACGCCGTTCACGCGGCATATCCTGATTGTCAATTACCAACCATCAAAATTTTTACAGTTATGCAACAAGAAGATGATTTAAGAGGACTGGCCAAGGTCATGGAGTTCATGCGTGCCATTTCCATCGTGTTTATTGTGATCCATGTCTACTGGTTCTGCTACAGCGCATTCGTGGATATGGGCATCAACATCGGAGTCATGGACAGGATTCTGCTGAACTTCCAGAGGACGGCAGGACTGTTCAGCAACCTACTCGTGACGAAAGTGTTCGCCTTCATATTCCTGGGACTTTCGTGTCTGGGTACGAAAGGTGTCAAGAACCAGAAGATGACGTGGCGGAAAATATACGCCGCCTTCCTCGGCGGCATCGTCCTGTTCTTCATGAACTGGTGGATGCTCGACCTGCCGTTCAGTACGACAGTGAATGCTACCGTATATACGCTGACGCTCACCGCAGGCTACATTCTCCTGCTTATGTCGGGAATATGGATCAGCCGTATGCTGAAACACAACCTCATGGAAGACGTATTCAACACCGCCAACGAAAGTTTCATGCAGGAAACAAGGCTTATGGAAAACGAGTATTCCGTCAACCTGCCCACGAAATTTGTCTATCAGGGCAAGGAATGGGACGGCTGGATCAACATCGTGAACCCGTTCAGAGCCTCTATCGTACTTGGAACACCCGGCTCCGGAAAGAGCTATGCCGTGGTGAACAACTACATCAAACAGCAGATTGAGAAATCCTTTGCCATGTATATCTATGACTACAAGTTTCCGGACCTTTCGGAGATAGCCTACAACCATCTGCTCAAGCACAGACAACATTACAAAGTCAAGCCGGAATTCTATGTCATCAATTTCGACGACCCCAGACGCAGCCACCGATGTAATCCAATCAATCCAAAATTCATGGCAGATATCAGCGATGCCTACGAAAGTGCCTATACCATAATGCTCAATTTGAACAAGACCTGGGTGTGACCTGGAAAGTCACGTAATTGATTGTTAGACAACAATGTATATTGTAAGATTTAACCCGCTGTTCCGTCAGCGGTAGCCTACTATAAGGTGCATCTCCAGTGATGGGTTGTACCAAGCTTATAGGACAAAGTACACTTTCCGAAAGGACAAGACTGAACCGTGAGGGAAAGTCAAGGGTGGTTAGTATCATACTGCCAAGTGGCGAGGCTGGATAGCATGGTTAACGTAAGTGAACTGACTTTAGCCGTCGTAAGGTTTGAAGGAGCGCAAGATACTTTAGCTCTCACCAAAAGGTAAGCAGTCGGATAACCCTTGCCCATGTTAGGGTTACACGGACACAGAACTGCCGGCGGACTTGGCAGAACCTAAACTATCCGTTTGTCAATTACGTGGAACAGGGCAAGCCTGTATCTCTCTCGTAAGAAAGCGAGTAAGCAAACCGCAAGGCAAGCCGAATGGGGTGCAGGTATGAGATAACGGAAAAAGCGAATGCCACCCTGTAATGGGGTGGATACGGATTGAATCAACATCACGGGTTGTTATTGGTAACATCATCCGACACGAAAGTGGGCAGACTTCCGTATATGGTAACTCTTTACAAGATAACTTATAGAACTTTCAAAAGGAGGAAAGCAAATGAACGAAACTAAAACATCGTGTGCGCCTGCTGATAGTAGGAACCTAACTTGGGACGGCATGGACTGGTCCAAGTGTGAAGCCTATGTCCGAAAGCTACAAGCGCGTATTGTAAAGGCTCAAAAGGAAGGCAGACATAACAAGGTGAAAGCCTTGCAGTGGACGCTGACCCACTCTTTTTACGCCAAGGCATTGGCGGTAAAGAGGGTTACTTCCAACAAAGGGAAGAAAACGTCTGGAGTAGATAAACAGCTTTGGGATTCTCCTAAGCGCAAGTACAAAGCAATCGGTGAACTGAAACGTCGTGGTTACAATCCGCAGCCGCTTCGTAGGGTTCACATCAAGAAAAAGAACGGTAAACTCCGACCGTTGGGAATACCGACAATGAAAGACAGAGCGATGCAAGCATTATACCTAATGGCTTTAGAACCGATAGCCGAAACGACAGGCGACCGCTTTTCATATGGTTTCCGCAAGAAACGCAGGACAATGGACGCTATCCGTCAGATTGACACGGTTCTAAACCGCCAACATTCCCCCGAATGGATTTTGGAGGGAGATATTAAAGGCTGCTTCGACCACATCAGCCACGACTGGCTTCTTAATCACATTCCTATGGATAAGACGATACTCAGAAAATGGCTGAAATGTGGAGCTGTATTCAATGGCAAACTGTTCCCGACAGAAGAAGGTACACCACAAGGAGGTATCATATCACCGACACTTGCAAATATGGCACTTGACGGACTTCAACCACTCTTGGCTGAAAGATTCAAAAGACGTTTCATCAACTATAAGACATTCCACTACAAAGTGAATCTTATCAGATATGCGGACGATTTTATAATCACTGGTCGGGATAAGGAGCTTTTGGAAAACGAGGTCAAACCTATAGTAATAGAATTTCTCAAAGAAAGAGGTCTTACTTTATCCGAAGAGAAAACTACCATTACAAACATATACAAAGGTTTTGATTTCTTAGGTTTCAATATAAGGAAGTTTGGCAAAAGGCTATACACGTCACCGTCAAAGGAGGCACAGAAACGCTTTAGAGCTAAAATCAGTGACATCGTTAAAGGACATAAAACGTGCAAGCAGGAATCGCTGATACGAATGCTCAATCCTGTAATTACAGGCTGGGGAAATTACTACCAATATGGTGCATCAACCGCTGCTTTTCATGATTGCGACTACCACATTTATAACCTCACGAAACAATGGGCTTTACGCCGTCATCCGAAGAAACGCATAACCTGGGTGGCAGACAAGTATTGGCACGAAATTCGGGGGCGTAAATGGACATTTGCATGGAAATATGAATCAAAGAACAAGAAAGTAAATTACTTGACTCTTAAAAGGTTGTCGGATATACATTATACTCCGTACAAACAAATCAAGGGTGAAGCAAATCCTTTCGACCCTGAATATGATGATTATTTCTCTCAGCGAAAGGAACAACAAATGCTGGAATCTCTCAAAGGACGTAAGTCTCTCTTATATTTATGGAACAAGCAGAATCGGACATGTCCGTTATGTGGAAAAGTTATAGATTGTACAAAAGCATGGAACGTCAACGAAATACATGTTAACGGTTCGATTGTACGACAACTTGTCCACAATAACTGCTATAAGCGAAATAAACGAAAATGTTGAAAGTATGAGCCGATTTCTAACAACAAATAGAAATTTTGAGTTGCTTGAGCCGTATGAGGGGAAACTCTCACGTACGGTTCTTAGGGGAGAACGGGGTAGCAATGCCCCCGACTTACCCGATATACAGAAACAGGGTGATTTTTTCGTGGAGTCACCGATTATCCTGCTTGCCGCAATCATCTGGTATTTGCGGATTTACAAGGACGGAAAGTATTGCACGTTCCCTCATGCAATCGAATTTCTTAACAAGCCGTATGCCGATATCTTCACGATTCTTACATCTTATCCGTCCCTCGAAAACTATCTTTCCCCCTTTATGGACGCATGGCAAGGTGGAGCTCAAGACCAGCTCCAGGGCCAGATAGCAAGTGCGAAAATCCCTCTTTCGCGAATGATCTCGCCACAGCTTTACTGGGTGATGACGGGAGACGATTTCACCCTTGACCTGAACAATCCCGAACACCCAAAAATCCTCTGCGTGGGCAATAATCCGGACAGGCAGAATATCTATTCGGCGGCTCTCGGCCTGTACAATTCGCGCATCGTCAAATTGGTGAACAAGAAAGGACAACTGAAAAGTTCCATCATCATCGACGAGCTTCCGACCATCTATTTCCGTGGTATCGACAACCTGATTGCGACCGCCCGAAGCAACAAGGTGGCCGTCTGTCTCGGCTTCCAGGACTTCTCGCAGCTGGCACGTGACTACGGCGACAAGGAGGCGAAGGTTATCCAGAACACGGTGGGCAATATCTTCAGCGGACAGGTGGTCGGAGAAACGGCAAAATCACTGTCGGAACGGTTCGGCAAGATTCTCCAGCAGCGGCAGCCCATATCCATCAACCGTCAGGACACTTCGACTTCCATCAACACGCAGCTCGATTCCCTGATACCCGCCTCCAAGATAGCCAACCTCTCGCAGGGCACATTCGTGGGTAGCGTGGCAGACAATTTCGGAGAAGAGATAGACCAGAAAATTTTCCATGCCCGCATCATCGTGGACAGCGCAAAGGTATCGGAAGAAATGAAAGCCTACAAGAAAATCCCTGTCATCAACGAGTTCAGGGACGCGGACGGAAACGATATCATGCAGCAGCAAATTGACCGCAACTACTCGCAGATAAAGGCGGACGTGTTGCAGATAATAGAAGAAGAGATGGAAAGAATAAAAAATGATCCGGAACTGAGACACCTCATCCCGCAGCAAGAGGGAGAGGGAAACAATGACGGTGAATAGACGAAAGCGGAGACCGCTGTTTTATTTCCGCCTGCAAAGGTCGTCCCGTGCCCGCTGGATCGCGCAAGGCCGGGCCCCTCCGGGGTTTGCTGAAAAAATTATCCTCGCCCGAGTGCTCCGGTATTTTTTCGCAAAGCCTTGCACAATCCGGCACGGGACAGAAAGGCAGGCAAGAAATAAAATACCGGCTTGACAAGCCGCAGATGTCTAACTCAAAAAAATAAAAGATATGAGCAGAAGCAACTTCACCCCGATGGAAAGATTCCATGAGATTCTAAACGGACACGGACTACAGTCTATGAACGTAGGTATAAACCATATCCGCATCTTCAGGGACGGCCGGAAAATGTTCGACTACTATCCACTAAGAATGAAACTCTTCGACTACCACAACTGGTACCAGCTTACCTATCCATCCTTCGGCAATGGCGATGGGAAATGGGAACAGGAACTTCAGGAGATAATCGGCAGACTTTCCGCCGCATAAACGGTATGCTATGGCAGCGCACATGAAACAGACGGAATGGGACAACATTCCCGAATGGGCCATATATGCCCTGGAATACGGAACGGAAGAGGACGGCAGCCTGAACGAAGAGGAACGGGCCATGATTGAAAAGTTTGTCGGCACACATTTCCCGAAAGGATACACGATGAGCGTGGATTGGAACGCCTGCAACGAGTTTGACCGCTATCCCGCATTTGGAGAGCCTTGCAAGACCTGCAAGGTTCTTTTTGTTTCACCATAAATACACAGAAAGATGAAAAGAATGACACTGAGCGAATATCTCGCAGTCCCGGAGGATTACCGGGGAGTATGGACTACCGAACGATGGGACATTCCCGATTGGGAGACCAAAAGAAAAAGCCACATGGGAAAACGTACACTGATGGTATATGACAGAGGCACGTGCCTGCTTGTCGAGGGACTGAGCCTTGAAATTGTGGACGACAGTGCTTGGAAGAAGCCGGAGGAAATCAAGAAGGAAATCCGTGAAAAATATCAAGAGTACCTAACTGAAAAAGGACATGAACCGTATTTTCTCGAATGTGTCATACGCTGGAATGACACCTTGGAAATACTGGAGGCAAGAATCGTCCTGAATATGGATTCCGATACGAAAATGGATGATGAAGTCTTCTTCTACTGCGATACTTTGGACAGCCTGCTGTCGCTGGCTGACAAAAGCGGGGAAGATTTTGTCATAGCAGGATGTTTCGGCTTCGGTGAATATGAAGAACTATACAGGCAAAATAAAAAGAAATAAATATGATAATCAAATGTCTAATCAACTACTACTAAGTCTTTTTCTTATTACAGTAAATAACCATATACATGAGCATAAATATAGAATGAAATTAGGTACTAAATGAGACATCGTTATCTGCGTAAGTTGGTCGGGATAGTTGGTGTCGTATACAGGTCGTTTCATGTCAAAATTTTTATGGCATCTTAGAGGTGGTCTGTTGAGCTGCAAAAAACGACAAATTGAAGCTTAAAAAGCCATCGAATGCAAGCTATTTGACCGTCTCTTTTTATTGCTATCTGATATAACTATTATTTATTATTCATTCATAAGAAACTTTAATGACACTTTTGCATAAATTTATTTTTTTCACAACGACACCTATGTCGTATATACTACTTTCAGTAAAAAACATTTTATATATTACCAATGCTTACAAGCGAACTCAAAAAAAGTTATAACTTTTTTGTCTATAGATTCAAAATCTATACCGTTTTTGTTTAAATAATAATAAATTATCTCATTATTTAAACGCTCGCGAATTTGTCTTTTTTTATAAAAGTTTACATTTTCAAAAGGTAAGGCATATCCCTTTTCATAGAATATCCATTTATCCTCCTTATACACTTGAATCAATCTTTCATTTTCACTTTGATTCAAATAATAAAACATATATTTTGGATATGTCAAATTATTTGACATAGCACACATTATCAAACTACATTCTAATTTTATTTGGATTTGCTTACAAAGATTTATTAATCCATCTTCATAGTTTGAAATAAAAAAGATTTTATCTTTATAAAGTTCATTTTTCCAACAACAAAATCTTGGTAAATGTTTTCCCCCACTTGGAGGATTGATGAATTTATCAATTTCAAAAATGCTGTTATATATATCCGCTTTTTTTTCTTTTAGCTCAGATTCATATATTATTT
>ERZ1023663.406-NODE-406-length-16394-cov-20.631801_pt1 | contig 16394 bp, 9 predicted proteins | sample MGYA00380340_ERZ1023663 | MGnify/ENA primary metagenome ERZ1023663 (study PRJEB33179, sample SAMN07448982) | human gut metagenome | biome: Human-gut; feature: Human associated habitat; material: Faeces | host: Homo sapiens | place: India: Bhopal | collected... | reverse complement strand
ATCTGGTTCTGCATGTTGGTGAGTTCTTCCGTCATGGAATCAATCTTTTTCTCCAATCCATCCACATAGCTGCATATCTCAAATACATCGTTTGCCTGCTCTTTCATGGCATTTTTCTTTAGTAATTCGAGAAGTTCCCTTATAACCTCCTCATTGGTAAGTGTTTTTCCTGCTTCCATATCCATTCTGTTTCCTCCATTCTGTAAAAGGGGCAGCCTTGGCCGCCCCTGTACTCTGATTACTGATTATCGAAAGGGCGTTGCCTCTTTGTCCTTCTCTTTATCGGGATTGCCATGATGTTTCTCTGCACTCTCTCTTGCCTTTTCGTTGCTCTTATCCTTTGCTTTCTCATATTCCGAGATAATCTCATTATAGAGTTTTTCCCTGAAATCCTTTGTGACCGGATAGCAGACATCCTGATAGATTGGCTTGCCCTGCTCATCCACCTGCTTTGTCTTATAAGAAGGCATTGATACAAAGATTTTCTCTTTGCCCTGCACGATATTGATGTTATTTACGATGAAACTGTTTTCAAAATAAATGCGTGCAAGTCCCTTGATGTTACTGCCTTCCCTCTCATAAGGTGTCACAGTTACGGAAAACTCAGGCATTTCAAAGGAACCTTTGGTTCCTTGTGTTCTGTCCTGCTTCTGTGTCTCCTCTTTCTCCGGTTCATTGATTCTTGCATAGGCATCAAGGATATTGGTATAGAGTTCCTCACGAAACTCTGCTGTGATAGGATTGCACACATCCTTATAGATCACACCATTGCTTTCATCACGCTCATTGGAGCGGTATCTAGGCATTGATACAAAAAGCTCTCCCTTGTCCTTATTCTCAAGGATTGCAATATTGGTGATCTTAAATGAATCACCGAATACCACTGTTGCAAATCCTTTGATATTGCTGCCCTCTTTTGCCCTTACTTCGTTTACCTTAATTGAATACTTCATATGCTATTCCTCGCTTTCTTTTTGTTCTTTGTTTTGCTTTGGTATGATAAGCTCACACCAAAGCTGTTCTATCTGTTCACAAGACAATCTGCCATTTAACCAGTTGCCAAGTGTAACGACCATTCCGTCCTGCTCATAGTAGAGCCACTCCTGTGTTTCAATGTTCCCCTCATACACGATGGTCACATCAAAATCAGGCATAAATAATCCTTCCTCTGCATCCCATACACAGGCTATTCCCTGTCTGAGTGTCAGATTCAGGCTTTCGACATACACAGACCAGCCGCTTACGACTATCTGAAAGTCATCATCAATCTCAGCAATATCATCCTCAAGCCCGATTAGCTCTTCCATTTCCGATACTGCCTCTTCTATCTCACTTAATCGGTATCTCTTATTCATCCAGCACCGCCTCCTTATAAATGCACCTGACCACAAAACGCATGGTTCCTTTCCGGGAACAGGTAAAAAGAGTTAATTCTTTTTCATCTCCCTGCGTCTTGATGCTGTTATCATATGGATTTACTACCTCTGTCTCTGTTACCTCATAGATGTGCCTCAATCCATTTTTGTCGGTTATCATCACTTCATCACCTATGGATATCTGACTTAGTGGTGTAAAAAATGTGCCATATCTGCTGCCGTTATGACCGCACAATACGCAGTTGCCACTCTCACCGATTCCTGCTGTTTCTTCTATATGACCGATCCCGGCATTAAGTACTTTACTTGTGGTTCCTTCCATTACCGGATACCTGATATCTAAGCCCGGTATCTCAATGATGCCGATAACACCGCCTTCTTTAAGAATGGCTTCATCCTCTTTACTAATGGAGGTTTGCTCTTCCTCCACATCTGTTTCTTCATCGTAATCATCCTCCAATGTCTGCTCAAATTCACTTATTAGCTGTTCTGTCTGTTTTTCTCCGGTTGCCCGCCAGAAAAAAGGGACTGCCATAATGGCAATCCCTGCTGTAATCAGTAGTCCTGCGACCACTTTTCTTATACTCATCTTACTCACTCTCCTATCGTGTTCTGCCCTCTCTGTCCGCTGGATAAGCACCTTTATCCTCTGCTACAATTGCTGCAGATTCCATTCTGTCATCAGCTTCTCTTTCTTCCTCCGGTCCGCTCAGGTCTGCATCCACAGCCTTTGCGTTCTCAAGGTCAAGCTGGGCATTCAGTTCACACTGCCTTGCCAGCTTTTCTTCCAGTTCCTTGCTGTACGCAAATGGCTTGTCATACTCAGTCTTTGATGCTTCAAGGTCATTCTGGTACTGCTCAATCTTCTTTTCCAGGAAATCAATGTTCTCATGGAGTCCATTGAACAGGTTTTCAAGCTTCACCATACTGCCGACCGGACTGGTTGAAAGCTCTGCTTTATACTCTGTCTTTCCACGAAGCACCATATAATTGATGTCAAGGAAGTTCTTTTCCACAAGCAGCTCAAATCCATGGAATTTACCGATTGCAGTTGTCTCTCCGGTCTTACACTTGCTTATTGCTTCAAGCATCATGGTTCCACCATCCACACGCTCTGTGTAGGTTGCTTTGCCTATGGTAATGGCAAATTCTGGATTATCAATCAGCTCTTTATCCCTTGTCTTAACATCCTCTCTTACATTGGCAAGCTTTTCTGTTGCTGTCTTAATGAGCTTCGGATACTTGATCATAAAGTTATCCTGCAAGCCATATCTCTGGTTGTCATAGGAAGCCTTCAAAAGCTTTAATCTCTGGACATCATTGTCAATCTCCATCTTCTCACGAATAAGAGGATTGCCTGTGGCGACTGCCTTAATCTCTGCATAGGAAAGTGTTGCCTCGTCGATGTCCTCACAGCTTCGGCTTACTGCCTTGCTTGTCATGACCTGACTGATGAATCGCTGCTTATTTTCGATGAGCGACCAGTTGTATGCATCAAAGGTTTGTTTTGTAACATATCGGTAGATTGCCACCTCATCGTTTTTATTTCCCTGTCGGATACCTCTGCCTTCCCTCTGTTCAATGGAAGAAGGCTTCCACGGGCAATCGACATGGTGCATTGCAACAAGGTGTGTCTGTACATTAACTCCGGTTCCGCACTTATCTGTCGAACCGATAAGGACTTTTTTCTTACCTGTCCTCATTTCCTTAAAGAGTGCATCCCTCTGTGCGTCTGTTTTTGCATCGTGAATAAATGCTATCTCCTCCGCAGGGATACCATATTGGATAAGTGACTCCTTCAGATAATCATAAATCGTAAAGTCCTTGTCCGGTCCCGGTGTTCCAATATCCGAAAAAATAAGCTGACAGCCTATATGACCATCAGCATTTCCTTTTACATATTCTTTCCAGACATTTTCCGCTACCTTATTGAGCTTTCCGTCCGGGTTGTTCGGTGCGTCCTTATCAATCAGTCTTGCGTCTGTTCCAAGAAGTCTTGCTTCGTGCGTAATCTTTAAGAAGTTGTCAACACTTGGATCAACACCCCCGCCCCTTATCCTTTCTGCCCTTACAACAAATTCTTCCATTACCTGCTTCACATACCAGTCCGGCTCCGACTCCACGATGATAGGCTTGCCGCCACGCAGAGCTGGCACATCAAGGTCAAGCATATCCGCTGTCTGCACATCGGCAACCTCACGGAAGATGTTCATAAGCTCCGGCAGATTGGTAAACTTATTGAACCTGCTCTTGAAACGGAAACCACTGCCCTCAACCGTAAGCTCCAGTGCCGTTGTTACTTCTCCAAAGTTAGCCGCCCACGAGTCGAAATGATGAATTCCCATCTCCTCAAGTGCCGATTTCTGCAAATAAAGCTGCATAACATACATCTCACACATTGTGTTGCTTATCGGTGTACCTGTTGCAAATACAATTCCCCTGCCATCATTTATCTCTGATAAATACTGGCATTTAAGCTGCATATCCGTTGACTTTTTAGCCCCACTACTGCTGATTCCCGACACATTATTCATCTTTGAAAATGTGGCGAGGTTCTTAAAATTGTGTGCTTCGTCTACCATAATAGAGTCAACACCCAGCTCCTCAAAGGTAATGAGGTCATCTTTCCTGCTCTCATCGGTCAGGGATTTAAGCTGTTCCTCCAGCTTTTTCTTCTGGCTTTCCATCTGCTTTACGGTCCAGCGTTCCCCGTTCCGCTCCTTCATATCATCAATCGCATAGGTGATCTCATTTATCTGTTCATTAAGCATTCGCTCCTTTCTCTCTGCCGAAATTGGAATTTTTTCAAATTGCGAGTGCGACATAATGATGCAGTCATAATCGCCTGTCGCAATCCTTGACACAAACTGCTTTCTGCGGCTCTTTTCAAAATCACGCTCTGTGGCAACTAAGATATTTGCTGACGGATAAAGCCTTAAAAACTCTGATGCTGTCTGACCGATAAGCGGCTTTGGAACAACCATGATGGTCTTATTGGCAAGTCCGAGTCTCTTCTGCTCCATGCAGGCAGCCATCATCTCAAAGGACTTTCCGGCACCAACACAGTGTGCCAACAGGGTGTTTCCTCCAAGAAGGATTCTTGCCACCGCATTCTTCTGATGTGGCTTTAACTCAATCGCCGGATTCATTCCCGGAAACTGTAAGTGACTTCCGTCATACTCACGCAGACGGATGTTATTGAATGTCTCGTTGTAATACTCCACATATTTCTGTCTTCGCTCCGGCTCTGCAAACAGCCATTCCTTGAACTTCTCCTTGATCATGTTCTGCTTTTCCCTTGCAAGCATTGTCTCGTTCTTATTGACTTCGTAATGATATTTGCCATCACCGTCATCAATCCTGTCCCTTACTGTTACAGTTTTAAGATTCAGCGTATCCTCAAAAATAGAATAAGCATCCATGCGGCTTGTACCATAAGTCTTAGTAGCTGCCACTGAATGCTTATCCATGCTCTTATTCTCGATGAACCATTCCATGCTCATCTTATTTAAGTGTACCTGAATGCCTGTATTGTAAAACTGGCTTCTGACTGCCCTTGCCCGTCTTGGTGTATTGAGAAGCTCATAGATAAACTGCTCATAATCAAGCGACTCAATCCATGTCGTACCAATCTTTACATCAATATCCGAGGCTTCAATCCATTCCGGCTGCACCTTTTCAAGTGCTGCCACATTTCCTGCAAATCTTTCTGCCTGCGGATTGTCTGTATCAGCCGCCATAGCCTTTGCTACACGAAGTTTGTCTCTCACATTTCCCGAAAGATACTCGTCTGCTGTCTCCCAGCCGATGTCGGGATTGTTCTCGTTGTAGCGGTCTGGATTTAGGAAAACCAGTCCGTCCAGCTCTTCCACAAGGACTGCCCTTCTAATCTCTGCTAATGCATCATCACTTAGCGTTATCTCATCCACTGTCTGTCCGGACTTTTCTGCAAGTTCTTCCTTTGCATTTGTAATATCCGGCTCATAGATAGAAAGCATATAGGCAGGGTTTACATATCCAAATTCATTGACGGATACATTTAATGCTTCCACAGCAGTCTCAACCCTGTCTATGACAGTCTTTGCCTTAATCGTCTGCTTATAAAACATATCCGCTTTTTTCACCTCCCCATCTTCGTTTACTTCCTCAAGACTGCAAAGAAGTGGATAATCGCTGTCATCCCTGAATGCTATTCTGTTTGCTTTTGAAGTAATGGCTCCATACTGCTTTACGAAGGCATCATATTTTACATTAAGAAGTCTCTGCTTATCAGAAAGCTCCTCCTCGCTGCAGCCATCCATCTGGATATCAATCAGCTCTCTTGTTATCTGTCTGATTTCATCAAGGCTTCGGATTCGCTCCTCGGCAGTCTGTGATACTTCTTTTTTTACCATCTCGGAATTTTCCCTGTAATAGAGTTTTCCTTCAAAAAATGTGTAAGTGTAGTTTCTCACATCCGGATCAGCCGGGATAACTTCCTCCGTCTGCTCCGCCTCATCTGCCACTCTCTCAAAATCTGTCATCTGGGCTTTGATATTACCGATAGCCTTATTGAGAGTCTCATACATATTGAAGTTCTCATCATTATTCACACAGACTGTATATCTGCTGTCCTGTCCGTAAATCCTTGTGTCATATTCCATAGATCCAAGCATCATCTCCGGATGCTCTGCAAAATAAGAGTTGACTGCAATGCCATTCTCAGTTACACCAAGGTGTACCCAGTCAGGTTCAATATCAATCTTTCTCTCCCTCTTCTGCAAAAACAGGATATCTGCTGTCACTTCGGTTCCTGCATTATCTTTAAATGCAGTATTCGGAAGTCTTACTGCTCCCACAAGCTCTGCTCTTTCAGCCAGATACTTTCGGATAGTAGGATTTGCCTTATCAAGTGTTCCCTTTGTGGTGATTACTGCAACCATGCCTCCCGGTCTTACCTGATCAAGTGCTTTTGCCAGAAAATAATCGTGGATACGGAAGTTATACTTGTTGTACTTTGGATCAAATACCTTATAATCACCAAATGGCACATTTCCGACAACCACATCAAAGAAGTTATCCGGATATGTGGTATTCTCAAATCCTGTGATACTGATATTGGCATTCTGATAAAGCTGCTTTGCAATTCTTCCTGAAATGCTGTCAAGCTCCACCCCATACAGCTTGCTTCTCTGCATTGGTGCCGGCATACTTCCAAAGAAGTTACCGATACCCATAGATGGCTCTAATACATTGCCGCCTCTGAAACCAAACTGGACAAGTGCCGAGTTCATGCACATGGCAATCTCCGGTGAAGTGTAAAAGGCATTGTTTACTGTTGCCCTAGCTGCAGCATACTCTTCATCCGATAACATCTCTTTGAGTTCTTTGTACTCTTTGCTCCAGCTTTCATTATTCTCATCAAATGCCTGTGACAGTCCGCCCCATCCGACAAACTTCGACAGAACTTTCTGCTCCTCCGGTGTGGCAAGCCTGTTTTCTGATTCAATCTGCTTTAAAGTGCGGATTGCATCCATATTCCACTGGTATCTGGTCTTAGCACCGCCTTTTTCCATTTCCCAGAGGTTATAGTGGAAATTGTGCTTCGTCTGCCCGTCAACATTCTTCTCATTTTCAAGACTTCCTACTTGCTGTACTGGCTCCTGCTTTGGTGTAAAATCTACATTTTCCTGTAATTCTGTATCAGCCTGAATATCATCCACAGATACTGATACCACATGTCCATTCTCATCAATCTTGGTTTCCCAGCCATTCGCTATTGCTCTTTCCCTGGTTTCAAGACGATTGGCTTTTACACTATCCTCGATATCAAAGAATCTCTTATAGACCGGATTCATCTTATCCCTGTCAGCCTTCTGCTTTGTCTCCTGATAATACCTTTTCTGGTCTTCTCCACAGTAAAATGGCAGTTTTACCATATAGGATAAAATCTCGTATAACTCACGCCAGTCGAGTGCACCTTCCTTACGCACACCATTCCTGTTCTTATAGTTGATCTTCACATATCCGCTTCTGATTGAGTACTCCACAAGACCATACTTATTGTTGGAATATGCCTTTCTTTCCGCATTGTCTGTACCTAATGCTATATCCCTGATAAGGTCAAGTTTATTGGGCATAAATGCAAAATCAGACTGCACCACATCCATAAGGAATGCCCTAAATGGAGTGTAGCAGCTACAATCTGTCACCAGAATCTCCGCCGCATCACGCAGGTCTTCATCAAGCTCTGCAATACGCTTGGCATAATCAATCGGTGTAATATACTGAAGCTCTGACGGATCTTTTTCTGATGTTTCAGCTTCTATCTCTGCACCATATTCTGCCTGTGTTACCATGCGGTCTTCATCGGGAGTTTCCTGTGGTGTCATGCCTTTTGCACTTACATAATCTCTGTTAGAAGCATAGCTCTCCGGCTCATCCGGTATTGCATAATCATCAATCTCTGATTCTGCCTCCTCCGGTTCCACTTCCCGGTATTCGGCATCAATGACCTCATCATCCTCACGGAGTCCGTCCATCGCAAGCTCATCAATACGAGGTGTCTCAGACTGGTATTCCCCTGTAAGAATAAGGACACCAAGCTCTTTTTCGATATCTTTCCACGAAACATATCCTTCAACCTCTCCATCCTCATCTCGCCACTGAAAACGCAGTCCATTCCCATGAAATGTGTCATATCCGTGCAGCCCCAGTCCGTCAACCGGCCAGCCTGCACCTCCCTGACCATACTCTGCTTTGATACGCTTTGCCCTGGTTCCTGCATCAATCTCTGTTTCAAAAATCTTGCATACCCTGCCCTTGCCACCGACAAAGCCTGTACCTCTCATAAGCACCTGTTTGATATACTCACCTGGTACTGTTGCAGACTTTTTGGGATTCAGATAATTGTATTTACCTGCTAATGCAGCTTTTCTGTCCTGCTCGAACTGACGCATAAACTGATTATTGTTTTCGTCCTCAGTATGAATGGTGCCAATGCTTGCCTGCCCGTTCTGGTCGAAAAAAAAGGAAGCCTGTGTATATTCGGCTTCCTTACTGACACCCAATGAATTGATTTCATCAAGTTCCCTATTCAGTTCTGTATCATCTGATTCTAGTGGAATCGCATCACTATCTGATTCAGTACCACTTCCTCTGCCTGCATCTTCGCCTGCTCTCTTATCTTCCACATCTCCATTGTCGATGACGGATTCTGTGGCTTGTGCTTCGCCAGATACTGCATCTCCAGCTGGTCGTACAGCTGATTCGCTTCCTCCTCTACCGCTGACATCTTCTCGTACATCTTCCCGAATCTCATCAGCGTCTTGTATCTTGCCGGCTCGTTCTCCTTTAGATAGTTCATCGCCATCCTTCCGTATTTGCCCAGCTTCGTGAGATCCTCCGTCTCGTCCGGCATCTCTATCTGCGGATAAAGCAGTCCGTCCACTTCCTTGTAAGTCATTTCTTCTAACATATCCAATTCTCCTTTCGCTCTCGATTGCCTTTAAGTTACGACTAAATTCTCTAAGAACACTACAGGAGACATCGCATACAATGGAACCAAGACGGTAAATGATCTCTTCGTCTTTGATATTTACGATCTGACTAAAATCCTGTTCTTGCACAGATAAGTCAAATCCGCATCTCGTCCCTACAGCATACATGACACTTGCATATACAAGCTGCTCCATGTCCATTACCTGCTGTAAGCCATTGCGTTTCTTACTTTCTTCCTTTATCACACTACCTGATAGCTGCATAAGCTCGGTCATTCGGTTTCCGAACTCTTCTTTTATTATAAACCAAACATCTGTTCCTGTAAACTGTTTTAATATATTTTTTAGAGACTCCCTGTCGCTGTTATCGTACTGCTCAATCTGACCTTCTGACACAAGAAAATCCAGATAATCCTTAAGATTTTCTCCCTCAAGGTCCCATGTCAGTTTGACATTCTTCCCTCCGGTATCACTGATATCAAAGATATACCTCATGCGTGGATTCAGCGCCCTCGACGGGAAGATGGCGCAGCCTTTCGCACCACGCTTTACATATCTTCCCACCTTTTTCCAGGTATCATAATCTGCCATGAGTGTGCTTTTTTCCGGAGGTCTCTGAGCTGTTACCATAACGATATTGTCAAATTCATAGCGGTATAACTGACCTGCGACCTTTAACACATCCTTCCAGTTCTTTTCTGATCTGGTGATGTTACCAATTTCAGAATCGTATATCGCTTTGACCTTCATATCAACGCCCATACCTTTGTCCTCCTCTACTTAAACATCTCTGCAAACAATCCTTTAAATAGCTTTAACTCATCCTTATCCAGCTCGATTGCAAATTCATTGTCGATTGCCTGTTTTTCGCATTTATCCTTTTTCTTTGCAATCTTACGCACCACACGAAGAAGCACATAGCACTCCTTGGACTTTGCAATGCTCTGTTTAAAGGTCAGCTCATCCTCATCGACTGACTTCTGCGTCTGATAGATAATCTCTTTTAACTTATCATTGATACCATCTACTTCCTCAAGGGAAATAATAACGGATGCCTTAGAAGCACCCGATCTGTCCCACTCCTTATGAAGTTCCTTTACTAAAAACTCCATGTTCTTAATTACTGTTGTTGAATCACTTTTCATCTTGCTCTTCCTCCGTTTTCTTTTAATGAAGAAGGGAGCTGACCTTCGCTGATAGGCGTAAAATCAACTCCCTTCATGTCCTCTGCTCCAAGGACTATCTGCTCTGCATAATACATATCCATTGCCTTATTGATGGCATCATCAAGCGACTCTGCCTTTACTCTCTGTACTCTTGAGAGCACTTCTTTTATCTCAACATCAAATTCCTGTTCCATATGATATCGCCTCCTGTAAAAATCTCATCACCGGCACTTTTCTTCCTTTACCTGTCTTTCCTTAAAGCCCTCATCGTACTTTCCATCTTCCAGCCTGTCGTAAAAACAGTCCTCTTCAATCGTTCCGAAATCCTCATACATCTGGTGAAGGAAATCATTCTGCAGTTTCTTTGGCACATCATCATCCTTTGACATATCCTGATAAAAATAGAACTTCTGCTTTAGCTTTGCCCTGTAATCATAGATATCCTCTATCTTTTCCGGTGTGCCATACTCCCTCTTGTATGCCTTGAAATTCGTGGTTGAGAGTGTGGAACCGAGATAAATGCCATGCTCCCACGATACTCCGATTGTGGTATTGTCCTTTGTAGGCTTCTCATCCTTCGGATAACGCTTATACTCTGTCGCACCAAGGGCGATTGTAAGGGAACCTGACTTCATATCCATCACCACGAGATTCCTTGGTGATAATGCTTCAAGCACCATGTAATCATGGTCATTGAAGTTATGGAATGTCTGTCCCCTTTCAAATAATCTGTCCACACTTTCATAATGCAGGTTAAAATCATCCACCCAGCCCTTATCGGTCATTCCAATCTCCTTGAGCTTTGCAACACATTCAGAAGAACTGGCTTCTTTATCAAACCGAAATTCTTTGGAATCGTTATAAAATCCCTGAAGAAATTGTCCCAGCTGAATATCATCCAGGCAGAATCTCGCAGATACCGTTACATTTGCTGCCCTGTAATACTCTGTGAAGTTATCTGCTTTACCAAGCGTCCTTCCAAGCTGCAACAAATTGTCTGCAAGCTCTGACATGTCATCAACTGCTATAAAACTCTTATAATCATCCAGAGTCATCAGCATATTTGTCTCTGTTCCCCTGTCGTTTTCTGTTACCAGTATCATATCTTTTAAATCCATTCTTACCTCCAGTCTCAGAGAGGGACTATGCCCTCTCTGCAAATTTCCTGTTATGGTCTTCCTATCACAACAATCTTTCCTGTGCTTGCCACATCCCGGTAAACAACACCAAGACTTTCATTAAGCGCCTCTACCACCTTGCCATTTCCGACGTATACTGCCACATGGCTGATGTTCTTATATCTTCCGTTGCTTGTAAAACTGTAGAAAATAAGGTCTCCCGGCTGTAACTCATCAAAGGCGACTGTCTTTCCGGCTTCATCCAGTCCCTGTGCCTCCGCTGCCGCTGTGGTTGCACCGCCGTAACTAATATCCACGCCTGCATCTTTCCATGAATAATAGGCTAAGGAGCTGCAGTCATAATAGTTACCGCTGTCTCTTAAATCCTGACTATAAGGAAAGCCAACTCTGTGAAGTGCATAGGAGCAGACTGTTTTCTGCCTGCTGTCTGTAATTTCGTTTAGGATGGCATTGATTTCATCCTCAGTCATGGAGCTTACTCCCGGACTTCCGCCTCCGCCGCCACTTCCGCTTCCGGCATATCCAAGCTGTCCCATAAACTCCGGACTCATGATCTGCTCAAGCATTTCCACATGATCAGAGTTAAACCCATAGACCGAAATCATATCCCTGTACGATTTCAGTGTGACATTCACATACAGAACAGACTTCGTGACAGTAGTCACATTGCCGTCTGCATCCGTTTCTTCCACATCCTTTGTTCCGGTGCTTGTGGTGTATGAACACATATCATTTACAACTGCCTGCAGCCAGCCTTTAGAAGTATCATTCATGACTGTTGCAGTATCTCCGACACCATGCTTGACCATATAGACTGCCATGATGTCATAGTAATTGCTTGGGTTTTCTTCCATACCTTCATAGTCCACATATACAAGCTCTCCAAGATCATATCCGGTATGCTCATTCACTTTCGTGTTCACATCCCGGTTAAACTCCTGCACATAAGCACTCGTTACTGTCTGCACGGTATCTCCTGATTCAAGTGGTGGCAGAAATAAAGCAAATGGTGAATTGTAAAGGATTGCTATCACCGCTATAACCGGAACCGCAATCATGGCAACTACAAGAACAAGTAATAAAAGCACCAATCCAACAATCGGTGCCGCTGCCTTTACCCAGGTAATCGCTTTTCGCACAATCAGATCCTTTACCAGCTTTGCCACGCTGTCTGTCTGATTCTCCTGTGCTTTCATCTTATCCAGAAAGAATTTTATCTTCCTGCTCCGGTTGGTCATTTTTTCATCCTTGACCTCTATGGACACACCTGCCGCATATCCGGCTGCCATGCCGATTGCCGTGCCTACTCCCGGTGCAACCGCTGTTCCTGCCGCTGTAGCAGCTGCCTTTGTGGCAGTTTTCGTTGCAACCTTGGCAGTAGTCTTGGCTGTTTCTTTTGCCGTCTCTTTAGCTACAGTCTTGGCAGTATCTTTGGCAGCTTTCTTTGCTGTCCTTTTTGCCAGCTTCTTTCCTGCCTCTACCTTCTTGATACGCTTTCTTGCCTCGGCTGCCGCCTTTTTCCTGAAAAGTGCTGCACCCTTGGAAGCAGTTCCGGTAACAGGTCGGCTTGATTCATATGCAAGATATGCTGCCTGCGATACCTCCTGCCCGCCCTCCACCTGCTCCGTTACTGCCCCAGCTGCAAGTGCTCCTGTTCTTCCTGCAATGTGAAGATTGGTATTCTTGGTCTTGATTGAAGTTCCTGACTCTCTGATGTTACGCTTAAACTTAGAAAGACCTTTATCCTTAGCCTCCGACTGATGAATGGTACTCTTTCTATAAGTACTCTTTCCACCAGCACTTTTCTGAAGCATTAATTTTGCAGATGCTTTTTTATCCATTTCATTGGCTTTAGCATCATGCACTTTCGGACCTCTCTCTACTGTATAGATGTTGCTGCCTTTAATCTTGGCACCCTTTGGCTCGTGGGCATGAATCTTGGCTTTCTCCTTGGTGTGAATGACCATAGGTTTGTCATCAACCTTTTTTATCTTCAATGTTCTCACCTTCTTTCTACATCCATTACCCAAAAATGGGTAAAAAAATAGCCATCTGGATGATTAGTCCAAATGGCTTATGTAAAAATCTATTTAATTCTATTGTAAAGAACTGTCTCTATTCTGGTTGATAAATCAATCTTTTTCTTATAAAGAAGTGTCCACGATGCTTGATTTTTTGAATAATCCATCTTTTCCTCTGGAAAAAATGAACGACAGAAATAATTATCTCCTTCATCATTAGATAAAAACAAAAATAGATTCCTGCTCTCCACGTTGTTTTCCATAAGATAATCAGCCTCAATCATTGAATACATATTTGCTTTCTTATTATACTTAAACACAGTATCATTACTATCAATCATTTGTTCAAGCAATGGCAGGAAATGAACTCTTTGCTCTATCTTATTATAAAAATCTGATGACTCTATTTTTTCAATTGTAATTGTTCCATCTGCTATCTCATCAAATACTCTGCCTCTGTCTCGGCTCAATTCAGGTCTGTCTACCAGATATTGTAATCCCATAAGATGAAAACAATCTTTTTTATCAAATGAAATTCTTAATGTAACTGAAACACCTTTTCTCCCTAGTACAAGCTCATATTCGGTTGATAATAGCGGAATAAATGCATTTATGCAATCTAAAACATTCCTCATTACAGTTCTCCACTACATCCTTAGATTAAGAAAGGCTCTGCATAAGCAGAGCCCTTCTAACATTTTCTTTCGAGGATTAACCTCTAGCCAGATTGTGGTAAATGTCAAACCCTTATAAAGCTCATAAGGCACTGCTCTCTGGCACAACACCTTACTTTGCCGCTTGGCAGACACTCAAGTTGCCTGTCTTTAATATTATATTACCTGTCATATGAAAATATGTCAATCCAAAATTCATGACTTCATAAAGAATTAACATTTTTCATTTGCATGCTTTTTCATCTCAATTATCTCGTGAATGTTGGTATTGTACAGCCTGTACAAATCTGTATCCTTACTAATCTGATTATCAAACGGAATCACCACCGAGCCACACTTGATAAGTCCCATTCCCGATGCAGTATTGGTTACGAATCTTAGCTGTGCCTCTGATACCCCGATAACTTCCGCCATCTTGGAACTGTCTGTATTCGCCTGTTTTAAGAGTGCCACAAACTCAGAGTTTGCAAGCATTGTGGTTGCTGTATAGTTCTGCAACAGATCGACGACATTCTGCGTGATACCGGTACAAAGTCCTCCCTGCTTTCTTACTTTCTTCCAGAGCTGCTGCAGATATTTTGCAGAATACTCGGAATTAAGCAGGACGTGAAACTCATCAATATAGAGCCATGTTGCCTTGCCTCTCTTGCCATTCTCAACAATCCTGTTCTGAATAGACTCCATCATGACAAGCATTGTGATAGGACTAAGCTCCGTACCTAAGTCCCTGATGCCATATACTGTGAATCTGTTATCCACATCCACATTTGTCTGATGGTTGAAGATATTAAGTGAACCATTTACGAAAAGCTCCAAAGACAATGCAATGTCCTTTGCCTCATCCTCCGGCTGTGCCATAAGGATATCGTAAAAATCACTCATCACCGGGATATACTTCTCTTTGCTCCTTGCAATGTCGATATACAGCTTTCTCACACAACGATCAATGATTGACTTCTGTCTTGAATTTAAGCTGTCTCCGATACACTGCTCACAAAGTCCAAGCATAAACTCGCCCTTTTCTCTTACCATTCCTTTGGAATCATTCGGATCAAGACTCCATACGTCCATCTCCAGCGGATTCACATAGTTATCCGTGTAGGTGGACATATTTACTACAGTTCCACCATAAGTATCAGCTATATCAAAGTATTCGTTCATTGGATCTATGACGATTATCTCATCATCTCCCGACAAGAATACGCTGCCCATCTCCATCTTACAGAAGAAGGATTTACCGGAACCCGGCACTCCGAAAACGAAGCCATTTCCGTTGATGAGCTTCTTTCTGTTACCGATATTCACATTCTTGCTGATCTGGTTGATACCATAGTAATTGCCGGTGCTGTCATTAAGTTCCTGCACATTGAATGGCATAAGCACCGCAAGTGACTGGGTAAGTAGGGTACGCATTGTCTCCACCTGTCTTACTCCAATCGGAAGTGCTGTGTTGAGTGCTTCCCTCTGCTTTAAGTAGTGTGTATCAATCGTGCAGCTGTTACGTTTTCCGATAGTCTCTACTGTCTCACATACACTCTCAAGCTCCTTCTTGCTTTCTGCCATAAGAATAATGGTTACTCCCACGAAGAAAAGGCACTGGTCATTCTCACGGACATCATCCATGATTTCCTCAATCTCCTTTTTCTCCGTTCTTTTGGCATATGAGATTTCCGTAGAAAAATCGTTATTCTTATTACGGACTCTCTGCTGCTTAATGATATCCGACTCAATACCAAGGTATTTCTTCTGAAGCACCTTTGTTGTCAGATCCTTAGGAACAGGCACCACATCAATGCTCGTGATGGAATGAACCGGAAGGGAAGTAATCTCATTGATGAATCTGTCTGACAAACTGCTCGGATACTTTTTGATGAAAAGTGCCTTGCAGAATTTACTCTCATCCTCAAAATGGTCCGGGAAATATTTCACCATCCCATTGCACAGATCATTTCTAAAATCTGCCCCGACCTTCTTTGCCTTTCTGATATCAAAATCAAAGCTGCCCTCATCTCCAAGATGATAATAATCATAGAGCACTTTCAGCCTCTCATTGCCATTAAGCGGCACAATCTCCGCACCAAGCTCAATGAAAGCCTTGTGTATCGTTGCCTCAAGGGTTGCAAACTGTGCCTTTGCCTCCTCGAAGTTCTTTCTCTCAATCGTGATTGTCAGGTATCTCTCCTGCTCAATCCCCTGTCTGCCCTCAATAATCTTCTCCTCAATGATGTCATTGTAAATTCTTCTGTAATTATTGAAGCCATCGTTTTTCTCAGCAATCAGAACCTTGTCACGGAGTTCATCCATGTTTTTGTTCTTATTGTTGATCGTAATCTTATAATTACAGTCCAGCGAATTTAAGAACTTGCAGTATCTCTCGAAAATGCCGATCTGCTCATCCTCTGTTGCTGTCGTGTAATTGATGTCCTGAAAGCGGTAGCATTTGGAATACTTATTTTTGTTTACTTCAAAAATGCCGTTTTCAGCTACCGCCATAATCTCTATGGTTTCCTGAATGGATTTAGGTGTCTTATACAAAGGCT
>ERZ1023663.370-NODE-370-length-17766-cov-39.944949_pt1 | contig 17766 bp, 12 predicted proteins | sample MGYA00380340_ERZ1023663 | MGnify/ENA primary metagenome ERZ1023663 (study PRJEB33179, sample SAMN07448982) | human gut metagenome | biome: Human-gut; feature: Human associated habitat; material: Faeces | host: Homo sapiens | place: India: Bhopal | collected... | reverse complement strand
GCTTACTGCCACTCTTAAAATTTTAGAACGTGGTCTTGACAAGGGGCCCATTATAAAAACATCAAACACTGGCCGTGAATCACTTAGCCCTTTACCTGTCAACATTCCCATTACCAGAAACAATCCCACTATAATCATCATTCCAATAACAAATAGTAAAAAAGTATATTTCACATATATTGGTTTAAATCCATGTTTCTTTAAATACAAAATACAAAAAGTCAAACATTGAAAAACAACCATCCTAATCATTTCATATCTTCCAGTTGTTAATATTGTAAACGGAAAATAGACAATCATGGGTAATAAATACAGAAAATTTTCTATTGCAATTTTTCTTTCAGACAACACATTCGCTACAAAAATATAGAAAGATACGAATGCACATACCATTGCAAAATAAGTACGATATTGAGTGAACCTGGTTCCTAATGTAATTTCCCCTCGTTCCAGCGGATATCGAACAGTTTTGATCATATTTGTGTATCCACCAGTATTTCCTAAAGAAAGAGACAATTCATACATTTCACGTGCATTCATATACAAAAAAATCACCATGACTACTATAAGAAATGTAATTTTAAAATAATTAAAATTCGGAATATTATAAGAAAAAATATTTTTATCAAGAGAAAATGAAAATTTTCGGCATTGCCAATGACTATAAAAAGACGCAATAGAAAATGAAAGTAGCGCTGCAATAACGACAAAGGCTGTATTAAGATTAACTTGTAATCCCCATTGGCTTACTTTAAAAAGAGCGATAAATAAGCTAAATGTCATCATACCATCAACGATAACTGCTGGCTGTAAGAAATCAAAATCTAATAACACAGCAGTAATGGCTGTAATTAATATCATTATAAAAAATAATAAGTATATTACATTAACAGAACTATACATGTCTTCTCCCAAGTGTATAAATGACTATCGAAACAATGCCAATTAAGCATCCTAAAACAAATCCAATAATTCCATATTTAAAAACAATATTTTTATGTGAAAGAGGTATTTCTTTAGGATAAGCAGAAATCGAATTGGTTGCTGTTATGACATGATTATTAGCCTGAGCTTTTATATAATTTATATAGTAGTTCATAAAATCATTTAAATTAGCTTCAGAATACTCGCTATCTTTGGCATCAGTCGATTTTAAAATAAATGTAACTTCATACTGCCCTTCACCAAAATATACTGGAAGAATATGTTTCCGTATCCAGTCTGATTTTTCACTATCAGATAATTTACTCCAGCCCTTATCAAATTTATCAAATTCAAAATTTTGTTCAGCATCTGGAAGAAATTTTCCTATAAAAATATTAGCATTTAAATACTTATCATATCGGAATACATCTTCAGTTCCAGAACTCTTACTGACAGAAAATGCCTGTGAAATATAAATATCTCCTGATTTAATTGAAAATTCACTTACATTATTTTTTTCAAACATTAATGCTCCAGCACATATAATACCTAATAAAACAATAATCCACCATCTTTTAATAATATTAACTCCTATTTTACTAAAATTATCTGACATATTCATTTCTCCTCAAAAACTCAAAAAATAGTATATTAAGGTTTATGCTAACTTTATCATTCAAAAAACTTTACATTCATCATCTGTGAAGTCAAATCATAACCAGCTTTAACAACTTCTGCACACGCTTCCTTACGAATCATATTAATCCCACTATCTAAAATTTTTTTAGCCCAAAATCCAGGAGAATCCTGCAACGAAAGGACTTGTGCATTACAAGTTATTTTTAATTCCCTAGGCGTTACATCTGAAAAGAAACACTTTAATCCCGAGGTTTGAGCTTCAATACCAACAATACCTAGTCCTTCAAATCTGGATGGAAAAACAAAGCAATCCATTGCCTGCATTAATTCGGGGACATCATTTCGTAATCCTAAAAAATATACAGATTTTTCAATACCTAAACCTATAATTTGCTGTCTAATAAGTTGTTCTGTTTCTCCTGTCCCAATTAAAAGCAGTTTAGCAGTTTCGTTTTTCTTTAATATTTCCGCAAATATTCTAATCAAAAATTCATGATTTTTTTGAAAGCTAAACCGGCCAACATGTCCAATAGTAAAATTCTCCTTCAGCTTTAATGCTTCACGAATTCGATTACGAATTTCTGGATTATATTGAAAAAGTTCTGTTTTAATAGCATTTTTCCGAATTTTAGCTTTATTAACCTTACCAAAAAGCCACTTACATGCATCTTTAGAACAACCATATTCTTTATCTATAAGAAAACTAAAATTTCTACTAAAATAGTGAAATGCTTTCATTAAAATACGTTTCTTTTTACTTTCCGCATCTATTGAGGTATTATGGCTATGAACAATCAATTTGATATTTAATTGCCATGCCAAAAAATATAATATTACATTAGCGTAAGTAAGATTACAATATAACACGTCATATTTTCCATTAACTAAAATATTCTTAATTGCACAGTAATAAGCAATGGGTGTAACTAAATGTGGAATTCGCTTTATTTTTACATTTTCTGTTTTTAAAACTTTTTCAAAAGATATATCCCCATTTCCAGGAATAATAAAACAAATATCTGCTTCCTTTTTTAAATAAGTCAACCGATCTAAAAAATATTTTTCTACACCACCTAATTCTGAAGTCAGACCATAAATTAATACTTTCTTTTTAGTCATACTAACTCACCTCTTTAATGCAGCAAAAACAAAAGGACAATGCATACGGACAAAACTGATTCCATGAATCAAACCATGGAGTAATACGTCATATTGCGAACGCAAGATTGAAATCATGATTTTTTGTTTCACACTGATACCTATAAAGTGAACGGATTGATAAATAGCAAACAAATCATTGCCTCGAATGTCTTTAATGAAAGTATTAACGGGCTCGTTATTTACCGTCTTACGCTGTATGGCAGAATATACAAAACGGGTATACAGCCAAAAAATATTACTCATCGTCTGAGCATCGATGTTTTCTATTGAGGGGAAGCTCTGCAAGAATTCTCTGATTTTCATCATATGCAACTCATAATATTCATTATTATTTTTCGTCGATAAGCTGAGACTATTCAGCCGTTTCGCATAATGATAGCCGCAATAGGAACTGCACTGCATCCGCTGTACATACTTAAAATAGCGGATATTAAAATCAAAATCTTCATTAACTCGATAGCGGACATTAAATAAAAGACCTTTATCTAAAATTATCGAAGCTCGGTATATCGTATTCCATAGATAGCCAAAAAGTGGAATCAGTTCCATCCGAACCATCTGTTGGCGGATGGCATCAGGAGTGTCATAAACCTGCTCAGTCAAATAACATTCTTTGGAATAAGCTTTTTCCCCATCAGAATTGAAGTATTCCTCAATACAACCAAATTTTACGCAGTCTATTTGATTGTCGTTGACATAGGAATAAGCAACCGCCAAGAAGTCTTGGTCAATGGTATCATCACTATCAACAAAAACTATATATTGGCCTTGAACGTAATCAAACGCCAAATTACGTGCTGCCGCTGCGCCTTTATTTTGTTTAGCTTGTACTAACTTAACTCGATTATCGTGTTGTGCTATTTTCTCACAAATAAAGTAACTATTATCATTTGATTGATCATCCACTATGATAAGTTCGAAATTTGAATACGATTGATTCAAAATAGATTGAATCGCTGCTTCTACATATTTTTCAGAATTATATACAGGCATAATAACTGAAAAAAAAAGGCTTGAATTGTCCATGAAAATACCTTACTCCTGCTTTTCAAAATTAGTAAAATTAGATAACAAAGAGGAAATTTCTAATAATTTATTTCTTACATCTTGATTAATAGTTAATTTCCCAATAACTATTTCATCCTCATTTTCACTACCAAACAAAGCCTGATATAACGAATCTGCTCTTTTTTCTATATCAATAATTTTTTTGCCAGTTTCAGTCGGTGAAAAAGTTTCCTTATTGCCTAATAGAATTGTGCCCAACATATCATGCTGATTTAGATTTTTCATTGTAGTAACAAAAAGATGTGCCTCTCCTCCACGAATGAATTTTCCATATAATTCGGGCTGAACAATATTAATACCTATCATAACAGGAACTACAAAAAATCCACAAAAAGTTAATGTATCTCTTTGATTCATATCCCAATGAATCATATTGGGAATCTTCTTTATAGTATCTTTTATAAGTTGGCTAGCACTGATGAAGCGAATAATATCTCGTAATTCAAAATGAAAAGAACTAATAACCGTGCGGATTGCATAATCATAATAATAATAATCTCCCAATCCAATTTTGTTATAGTAATTATTTAAATTAACCGGATGTAATTTTATAATTAAATCGAAGAAACGGCCTAAATATCTACCTGCATTAAATGATTCTCCATAAAAATGTCGAACAGTATTAGATAATTCTTCGAGATTTACAGAAAATACAAATGTAATTTGTTCATCTACAAAATAATGTTTTATACGTTCTAATAATTTAACAGCAAAATCAGGTCGGCACCGATCCAATTCATCAATAAAAATAACAAGCCGGTTTCCATTTTCATTCATCAAACTGTGTAAAAAATCTTGAATATCTCCCTGCAATGTTTCTTTATTTTTTTGCCCATCTAATATATTAGACGTCTTAAATAATTCTGACAATGCGCTTACTACTGCACCACTTCCAGGTACAACTTTATCAATGATTTTCTGTCCAACATCAAATAACGCATTTTTAGACTCTATACCGAAAGTCTCAAAGTAATCATAAGCTTCTATGATACTATAAATTAATGATAAAATAGGATCAATGTCACTATCATGTTCCCAAGCATCATAATAAATAGGATACTGTGGTTGTAATTCCCCTACCTTGATTACACTCGATAACGTTTCTTTTATACTAGTTCTCTGTTCACCATCCATGGAAATGGAAACATTACAGGTTTCCAAAGCTAATTTAGCTTGCTTTACGAAGAATGTTTTACCGCTTCCCCATTTCCCATCAATGGCAATAGAGTAAGCATCCTCAAAATGATTCAAAAGTTCAAGGAAATAACCTAACTCTGTATTACGTCCAAAAATATTTTCTTTTAATGTTGCTATGATATTATCATCCGTTGGTGATAATTCTAATTTTTTCATAAAAACCTCCACAACAAAGGAGTCATTTTTCGGTTGAGTTCAAAAGTAAAGCAGTAGAAATTTTGATATTCCAAATTTTAAATTCTGATTAGTTAACTTACCTTTCGAATCTGGCATATTTAACGCTTTATTTTACCATATTTTTCATTTTATCGCTATATCACTAAAAATCTATAGTACGATTCTATTCCTTATCTTCCAAATAATTTTCTTTTCAAAAAAGCTCCACCTTTTTTTATCCAATCTTGCTTTTCCATAAAGGATACATTACTTTCCAGATAATCAATCTGATTTTTTTCCAACCAGACGTCGAGAAGAAGTTCACTGACGAAACCGTAGATGCGGGATTCATAAGTATCCCAACCAGTGATGTCGACTCGTTTTTCCAATTCAAAGAGGATAGAGAACATCCACTGCATATAGTCATTATAAAGGTCACGACGCATAACAAACATGTTGAACATATGAGCCCAGGTCCGATTCATGACTTTTTCAAAAGCAGGCAGATATTCCGAACACTGCTCCTTGATAATCTGTTCCGTCACATCCAGCCCTTCCTGATGATGGGCATGATTATAATGGGAACGGTTCGTTTCAATGTAGTATTTCCGCTTATCCGGAACGACGACCGGATGCTCAGACAAGAGCTGCTGCCATTCTTTTTCTGTCAATATCTGGTCTTTCTTGGCTTCAATGTTATGGACCTCTTTACGCGTAAAATAGCGGCGGTAATGGACAAGTCCCAAATAATTGGCATCCAAGTTCTTCCAGGCCCAGTAAAGGCCCGTCAGTTCACAAAAATGAGGGTTTTTACTGCTGATGTTATCGCCTGTGTTGTCCGGCATATAGCCAATTGAGGCTTTGCCTTCGGCCCCAACATGAACAGGCAGATAAACCGGATCCGTCGGCATCCAGTACTTTTTGTGAGCTGCAACGATAATTTTTATAGACAAAATGGTCAATCCTTTCTATGTAGACTATGAAACAAGAGCAACCTCTCCGGCCCTTCGGGCCACCTCTAGCTCGGCTCTCCGTTTTGGCAACCGCCATGCGCTTACCTGTGGTCAGCACCTGACGGGCCAAAAAGGGCCTATGAGGAGAGGCTTCAGGCTCTCTTTGTAGGGGAGGCTTATCGTTAATATGCTCCTTTGTGTTTCAGGACGACAGCGATGGTGCGCCAGATTAGGACGATGTCGAACCAGACGTTCCAGTTGCGGACGTACCAGGTGTCCATCTGGACACGTTCTTCGTAAGTCGTATCGCTGCGGCCGCTGGTCTGCCACATGCCGGTGACGCCAGGGCGGACCATGTAGAAATCCTTGATGTACGGACCGTATTTCGGGACTTCGGCCTGAATGATAGGCCGTGGCCCGACGAGGCTCATTTCGCCTTTGAGGACGTTGAACAGCTGCGGCAATTCGTCTAAGCTGGTCTTGCGCAGGAAGACCCCGCTCTTGGTGATGCGCGGGTCATTCTTCAGTTTGAATTCTGTTTCCCACTCTTTGCGGGCCTGCGGGTCCCGCGCTAACAGTTCTTTCAGTTTGACGTCGGCATCGACACACATGCTGCGGAATTTATAGCAGTTGAATTCTTTGCCGTTCCGGCCAACGCGGCGGTGCTTGAAGATAATCGGGCCGGGCGAGTCTTTATAGATCCACAGGGCGATGGCCAAAAAGAACGGCGAAAGGCAAATAATCCCCAAGCTGGTACAGATAACATCGAAGACGCGCTTGACAGCGCGGTTATACCAGAGGGCCAGGTTATTGCGAAAGCTGAAGGAAACGATATGGCCGTCGATGAGGCTTTCCGTATCGAGCGTCGCCAACGGCAGGCTGCCCATATCGGGGATAAAGGCGACTTTTTTGACCAAAGGCTGGACGCGGTAGACGATGTCCTGGACAGCGTCACTGCTGAGGCCCGGTGCGATGACCATAACGTGCTGGACACCGGTCTGGCGGATAACATCTTCGGCATCTTCAAAACGGCCCAAATGCGGCATCATAGCCGCTACCTTCGCTTCTGGCGTATAGTCTTCCAGATAACCGATGAAATCATAGCTGACGCCCGTATCATGCTTAAAATAATCCAAGACGATGGCCGCCGTCTTACCGGCTCCCATGATGAGGACCGGCAGCTGGAGCAGTTTGAAATGCCCCAGGATATGTTTGACAATGTATCGTTCGGCTATCAGGAAAAGGAAAGAGGTCAGCCACAATAAGGCCACAAAGAGCCGCGACGTCGAAGCTGCCGTCTGGGCGATATAGATGAAAAAAATCAGTAAAGCGACGGCATAAAAGACGGATTTAAAAAGGCCGGAAATGACCTGCCAGAACTGCATACGCCGTGTATAAAGATGATGTAGTTGTAAAAAAAGGATGTATACGACCGGCACGATGACATGGATACTGAGCCAGGAAAGATGAAAATGCGTTTCTGGAACGAGAAAATCCCGCAGTCCATAAGATGTATACTCGGCCAGCCAGATAGCAATATAATCAGCAACAACCATAACAATCGGCAACAATTCATTGCTGTATTTATTTTTGATAGAAATAGACCCATTCGTCGATAGCGTCTCCAAAATAGCTCCTCCTCTGATAATAAGCCATAGCAAAAGAGACTGTCGCATGTGCGACAGTCTCTTTTGAATTTTTAAAAGGGACCACGCATGATGGTAGAAGTCTCCGTGCGACAGTCCCTTTTTACGTCGTTAGCTAAAAGAAATAGGGATCTTGCCCAAAGGCAGAAAATGGCATATAGGCCAATCTTCCCATGCAGACATCTACGATTTTAATTATAACGAAAATTAAAATATCTGTCCACTTTTCCAACGTTCCGGGTGGAAATGTTGATCCATAAAATCATCGCCCTTAGTCTGTTACGAATGTAGCCACTATTCTGAGCGGGACGCCCAGCCACAGCTGTCCGTTCCAGCAACCGTCCTGCGCTTCTCGTTGGTCAGCACCTGACGGGCTGGAAAGGCTTGGCCGTCCCCTACGAAGGCCCCGGCAAGGGGCATTTTTTTACGATACCAGCTGAGGATTACGCGAGTCGTCGTTGTTGGTTTGCGTTTGTCGCGGCGGGACGCCGCATCCGTAGGGGCCGTCCCAGAGGGCGGCCCGCTACGCACTGAGGGTTTCCCGAAGCGTCGTTGTCACTTTGAATCTGTTGCCGCGCAGCGGCATTTGATTCCGATTATTTCTTCTTTTTACGATGGACGATGAGGGCTTCGTCGGCCCAGTCGAAGAAGTACGGTTCGGTTGCGTAAATGGCATAGTTCGTCAGATAGGCAGTGATGAGTTCTTCATCGGAAAATGGGGCGTATGGCGGGTTGTCAAGGTAGGGCTGGAAGATGCTCTGGTCACCCTTTTTAATGGAACGTATGAGCTTTTTCGTAATAGGGTATTCCTGCTTCAAGGTTTCCAAGTATGATTTCGCCTCGGGCCAATCGCCGAGTTTGAAGTACAACAAGGCTAAGGCCAAGAGATAAAAGGAACTCTTTTGTTCGTATTTTCCCCGTTTATACAGTTTCAAAGCCTTCATTTCATTGCACATTTTAGCATACAGCGGCATCAGCAGAAAACGGATTCCCAAGTTGTCGTTTTGATTGAGGCGAAGCATTTCTTCCCCTATCTGGATGGCTTTGTTGTAGATACCACATTCAGTCAGATCCGATAGATATTCTTGAAGCAGCATCATATAAGGCCGTGTTTCAAAGTCCAGCCAAAAATCACCTTTGCTACGCTGGTAAATTTCCTGATCTTTTAACCGTTTTTCTTCGGCTGCAATCATGCCCGGAAGGATTTCAAGCATATCCAGGGGGCCTTTCGAATCCAATTCAGCTTGGGCCAGTTTGACTTCCACATTATCCGGCTCCAGTTCGGCTGCTTCAGCCAAATATTCCCGTTTGTCTTTTTTTCGGCTCGCCTGCTCAGCTAAGTCTAAATAATCATAGACATCGGCTGGTACTGTATCGTCCTGCCCATTCTCCTGCAAAAAGTCCTGCAAGTGTTGGACAGCCTCATTATGCTGCATCATGAATTCTTCAATAATCTGCTGCATCTCTTCTTCGCTCTTAACACCGTTCGGAGCCTTCTTAGCAATAAATGCATGTAATTCTTTCATTACTTTATCCATAGCACGCATAAAATCATCTCCATTCAGTCTGTTTAGGTATTCCCATTCGTTCTGTGGCGGGTCGCCCACGCGGCGACCCCTACGCCCCAGCCGGGGGCATTTCTACTGTCGCCGCGCCGCGGCATCCGTAGGGGCCGTCCCAGAGGGCCGCTACGCGCGGAGGGTTTCCCGAAGCGTCGTTGTTAGTCTGAGTCTGTCGCCGCACAGCGGCATCTGAGTCCGAGGCGGCCTGCGAACTGCGAACTGCGAACTGCGACCGGCGGCCTGCGAAAGTACAAGCAACCTCTCCGGCCCGTTGGGCCACCTCCAGCTCGGCTCTCCGTTTTGGCAACCGCCCTGCGCTTCCCTACGGTCAGCACCTGACGGGCCAAAAAGGGCCTATGAGGGGAGGCTTAAGGCTCCCTTTGTAGGGGAGCTGGCAGCTCTGCTGACTGAGAGGTGGCTTATTTAGCGTTCGAGCCATTCTTTGAATTCGGCTTCGCTGATGATGGGGGTCCCCAGTTTCTTGGCTTTTTCGTATTTGCTGCCCGGGTCGGCTCCGACGACAACAAGGGTCGTCTTTTTGGTGACCGATGACGTGCATTTACCACCTCGTGCTTCGACGGCCTGTTCGGCTTCTTTGCGGCTGAACATCTGCAATTTGCCGGTGAGGACGACGATTTCGCCGTCAAAGGTCGTATTGATGAGTGTTTTCTTTTCTGCCGTCATATCGACGCCGTGAGCGCGCAGTTTTTCGATGAGGGCCTGGTTCTTGGCGTCGCTGAAGTAGGCTACGATGCTGTCGGCAATGCGCGGTCCGATGTCGTCGATAGCTGTCAGGTCATCGGCATTGGCTTTCATGAGGGCATCGACGGAGCCGAAGGATTCGGCCAGGACGCGGCCGGCTTTGGCGCCGACGAAGCGGATGCCCAGGGCAAAGAGGACCCGGGCCAGGCCGACGGATTTGCTCGTTTCGATGGCTTTGAGCAGGTTGTCTGCCGATTTGTCGCCAAAGCCTTCGAGGTCGACCAGTTCTTCTTTAGTCAGGCCGTAGATGTCGGCTACGTCGTGGATCAGATGCTGGGCCAGGAGCTGCTGGACGATGGCGTCGCCCAGGCCGTCGATGTTCATGGCATCGCGGGAGACGAAATGGGCGATTTTTTCACCGATGACAGCCGGGCAGTCCGGATTGGTACAGCGCCAGGCCGCTTCCCCATCGCGGCGGACGACAGGGCTGCCGCAGGCAGGACAAGTCGTCGGCATGGCGAAGACTTTTTCCGAGCCGTCGCGCAGTTCCGGCAGGGAGCGGACGACTTCGGGGATGATTTCGCCGGCCTTCTGGATGACGACGGTATCGCCTATGCGGATGTCTTTTTCTTTGATGTAATCCTCATTGTGCAGCGTCGCCCGTTTGACTGTCGTCCCGGCCAGGTGGACCGGTTCGAGGTCGGCTGCCGGCGTCAGGACGCCTGTCCGGCCGAGGCTGACGGAAATGTCCAGGACTTTCGTCCGCGCCTGTTCGGGCGGGAATTTATAGGCAATGGCCCAGCGGGGAATCTTGACGGTATTGCCCAAGCGGGCCTGCTGGGCAAAGGAGTTGACTTTGACGACCATGCCGTCCGTTGCATAAGGCAGGCTGTCGCGGCGGTCGTCCCAACTGTGGATGAAGGCGATGACGTCTTCGATGTTCGTGAACTTGCGGTATTCCGGATTGACCTGGAAATGGAACTGGGCCAAGGCCTGGAGCAGTTCTTCCTGGCTCTCGATGGTGATGCCGCTGTTTCCGCCCAAGGCGTAGGCAAAGAAAGCCAGTTTGCGCTGGGCCGTAATGCGCGGGTCGAGCTGGCGCAGTGAGCCGGCGGCGGCGTTGCGGGGATTGGCAAAAGGTTCCAGTTCGTCATCGCGGCGCTGCTGATTCAGGGCTTCAAACGACGTAATGGGCATGTAGACTTCGCCGCGGATCTCGATGTGCGGCGAATCGCTGGCGATGTGCAGGGGAATGGTGCGGATGGTCCGGACGTTGTTGGTAATGTCTTCGCCGACGACGCCGTCGCCGCGGGTGACGCCGCGGATGAACTGGCCCTGTTCATAAATGAGGTTGACTGCCAGGCCGTCGATTTTCAGTTCGACGACGTATTCCAAATCTTCGCCGCCCAGGTCATCGCGGACGCGCTGGTCGAATTCCCGCAATTCATCGTCGCTGAAGACGTCGCCCAGGCTGAGCATGGGCCGGTCATGGGTATATTTTTCAAAGCCGCCGGAAATCTTGGAGCCTACGCGCTGCGTCGGCGAATCGGGCGTGACCCAGTCGGGGTGGGCTTTTTCGATGTTTTCCAGTTCCCGGTACATCATATCGTATTCATAATCAGTCACCGTCGGCTTGTCGAGGGTGTAATATTGATAACTCAATTCATCTATTTTTTTCCGCAGCTCCAAGAGCCGCGCTTTTTCAGTATCCATGGGTTTCTCCTTCATTCATGAAAATCGTTTCCATTCGTCCTGCAAAGAATCTCATTACAAGTTCTGTGGCGGGTCGCCCACGTGGCGACCCCTACGAAAGCCCGGCCGGGGCATTTTTACGAGCCGAGAGCTCTCCGAAGCGGCCTGCAAAAGTGCAAGCAACCTCTCCGGCCCTTCGGGCCACCTCCAGCTCAGCTCTCCGTTTTGGCAACCGTCTTGTTCTTCCCTGCGGTCAGCACCTGACGGGCCAAAAAGGGCCTAATATGGGAGGCTTAGGCTCCCCTACTGTACTTTCTCTAAGGGGGCGTATTTCACGACGACTTGGCGGACGCCTTTGGTCGGGAATTGGATTTTCATCTGCATGTTCGGCCCTTCGCCGATGACGTCGAGGACGGTGCCGATGCCCCAGATTTTATGGCGGACTTTATCGCCTTTGGCAAAGGTATCGGTAACGGCATGTTTCTTGGGCAGGCTCGACGCGACGGGCTTGGTCAGGATGGAGACGCGCTGTTTCCCCGGGACCGCCGTCGTCCGGCTCTGGGGCATGGCGCTCTTGCGATGGTAGTCTTCCATGAACTGCGGCGGGATTTCGGCCAGGAAACGGCTGGGCATATAGGCCGAGATGCGGCCGTACATGGTCCGCGTGACGGCATTGGTCACGTAGAGCTGCCGTTCGGCCCGGGTAATGCCGACATAGGCCAGACGCCGTTCTTCTTCGACCTGCGCTGGGTCCATCAGGGTCCGGCTGTGCGGGAACAGGCCTTCGTCGAGGCCGGTCAGGAAGACGACCGGGAATTCCAGGCCCTTGGCGGCATGGAGGGTCATGAGGGTGACTTTCGAGTCGCTGCTTTCAAAATCATCGACATCGCTGACGAGGGCGACGTTTTCCAGGAAGTCCTGGAGGTTGCCTTCGGGATTGCTGTCCATGTAGTCTTTGGCGACGGACAGGAATTCGCCGACGTTTTCCTTGCGGCTTTCGCCCTGCGGGTCGTGTTCCGCTTCTTTATCGAGCATGTCGCCGTAGCCGGTCTGTTTGATGACCGTTTCGATGAGGCTCAGGACGTCTTTGCCCTCGATGTCGTTGAGGAGGTCGAAAATCATGGCAGCGAAGTTTTCCAGCGATGCCTTGGCCCGTTTGGTGACGGGGATCTCATCGGTCGACGACAGGGCTTCAAATAAGGAAATCCCCTGTGCTTCGGCATAGGCCGCGACGTGTTCCATCGTCGTCGCACCGATGTTGCGCTTGGGCACGTTGATGATGCGCGTCAGGCTCAGGCTGTCTTCCGGGTTATAGAGCAGGCGCAGGTAGGCCAGAACGTCTTTGATTTCCTTGCGGTCATAGAACTTGGTGCCGCCGACCATGGTATAGGGAATGGCATAGCGCATGAGCTTTTCTTCGAGGACACGGGACTGGGCGTTGGTCCGGAAGAGGATGGCCATGTCGCCATACGGTTCATGGCTGATTTCATGGCGATTGTAGATGACGCCGGCGATATAATCGGCTTCGTCGTGTTCCGTCTGGGCCTGGTAATGGATGATCTTGTTCCCCGTCGGGTTCTCTGTCCACAGGGTCTTCTTGGGCCGGCTTTCGTTATTGTCGATGACGGCATTGGCCGCATGGAGGATAGTCTTCGTCGAGCGGTAGTTCTGTTCCAGTTTGATCGACGCCGCATCGGGATAGTCCCGCGTGAAGTCGATGATGTTGCGGATATCGGCACCGCGCCAGGCGTAAATACTCTGGTCGGCATCGCCGACGACGCAGATATTGCGCCAGCGGGCGGCCAGTATCTTGGTCAGGGCATACTGGGCATGGTTCGTATCCTGATATTCGTCGACCAGGATATATTGGAACCGGGACTGGTATTTTTCCCGGACTTCCTCGTTTTCCTGCAAGAGGCGCACGGCCAGGAACAAAAGGTCGTCGAAATCGACGGCATTGTTTTCCCGCAATTTTTCCTGATACAGAGCGTAGACGTCGGCGACTTTCTGTTCGTAGAAATCGGAGGCTTTCGCCGCAAAGGCCTTGGCATCCATGAGGACGTTCTTAGCCGATGAAATGGTCCCCAACACGGAGCGCGGCGTGAACTGCTTGTCGTCGAGGTTGAGTTTTTTCAGGCAGTCCTTGACCAGGACCAACTGGTCCGACGAATCGTAGATGGTGAAATTGCGCGTATAGCCATGGAAGCCGTCGATTTCAAAGCGCAGCAGCTTGGCGCAGAACGAGTGAAACGTACTCAGCCAGATGCTGTCGGCCTGGGCACCGACGAGGTTGGTCACACGTTCCTTCATTTCCTTGGCGGCCTTGTTGGTAAAGGTAATGGCCAGGATGCGGTACGGCGCGACGCCTAATTCCAGGAGATGGGCAATGCGGCAGGTCAGGACTTTGGTCTTGCCCGATCCGGCACCGGCCGTGATCAGCAGCGGCCCTTCAGTATGCTTGACGGCCTCGCACTGGCGGTCGTTGAGGGTATCAAAAATAGGATTCATGCATTCTTCCCCTTTATAGATAAAAAGGCCCACACCGTGTCGATGGGGCCTCTGAAAATCATCACTTATTTCATTGCCGAAAGGATAGGCGGAATGACCTGTTTCTTACGGCTCATGACCTTGGGCAGGTAGACTTCCTTATCGAGGACGTCCTTGCCGAAGGCACTGCTGACGACGTCGTCCATATTACCGGCGAAGATGAGGTTCGTCGATTCGTCGATGATGCTGGTGATCATCAGGAAGGAAGCGGCGTAATCGTGTTCAGCGCGCAATTTTTCCAAGGCGTTGAGCAGGACCTGTTTCTGGTCGAGGAGGTCCGTCGTATCCATGACCTGGACCTGGGCAACGGTGAAGGTCGTATTGCCGCTGGAGAATTCTTTCATGTCGTTGTGGACGATCTGGTCCGGCGTCAAATCGGAGACGTTGGCACCGGCTTTGAGCATTTCCATGCCGTATTTTTCGACGTCTACGCCAGCGATGTTGGCCAATTTTTCGGCAGCTTCGCGGTCAGCCGGCGTGCAGGTCGGCGAACGGAAGAGGACCGTATCGGAAATGACGGCCGACAAGAGCAGGCCGGCAATGTCTTTGGGGATGTCGACCTTAGCCTGTTCATACAAGCCCGTTACGATGGTTGCCGTGCAGCCGACGGGTTTGAAGAGGATGGAAATAGGGCCGGCTGTTTCCAAAGTGCCGCCGATGCGGTGATGGTCGATGACGCCGACGATAGATGCTTCGTCGATGCCGTCGATGATCTGTTTCTTTTCGTTGTGGTCGACGAGGATGACCTGCTGTTTTTCGACAGCAGCGACACAGTCTGCACAGATCATGCCGACGTATTTGCCGTTTTCGACGACAGCGTATTTGCCATCAGCCGGGATATCATGGCCGTTATCGGTCGGCTTGAAGAACAATTCCGGATCGTGAGCCAAGGCTTTGACCGTGCTCAATTCTTCACCCATGACGGTCTTGACGAATTCATCGGCGAGCTGGCCTTTTTCGATGACGCCGACGAACTGGCCGTTATCGGCAACGGGAGCGACATCGCTTTCGTGGGATGCGAACCATTTGGCAGCATCTTTCAGGCTGGCACTGACCGGAAGGGCTTCGACTTCCGTGTGGACAGCTTCGCTGACTTTGACGTAGAAGTCCTTGACCAGTGGCTGCGGAGCAACGTGGAAATAATTCAGGGCAAAGGCCGTTTCCTTATTCGGTTCGCCAGCGCGGATCGGCGTAGCGTCGATACCCTGTAACTGTTTTAATTTTGCATAGGCAATGGAAGAACAAATGGAGTCCGTGTCCGGGCTCTTATGACCGGTAACAAAAATCTGTTTTGCCACGATAATCACCTCATTGAAAAGTATATGTATGTTTCTATATCCCTAACATTATATCATAGACAAAGGATGAAGGCTAGTGCAGGGCTTGTCATACACCAGTATAGACTATCATGCACATAGCCCTCGCAGATTCAAACGTTTTTCGTTCATCGTTCGTCGTATTAGTTATGATTTTTAATCGTACCATCAACGACGAACGATCTACGGCCTACGACCTACGAATTAGTCAAGCCCAGGCGCTGGAGCATGACCATGTCTTCGGCGATGGTCGAGCCCGACGTGGTCAGCATGTTGCCCGTAATCGAGGCCGACGCGCCGTGGAGCAGGGCCGTGGCGCCGTTTTCCGGCAGGAGTTTGCGGCCGGCAGCCAGGCGGATGTTAGCTTCAGGATTGATGAAGCGGAAGAAGGCGATGGTCCGCAGGACATCGCGGCCGTCGAGCTGGGGCCGATGTTCCAGGGGCGTGCCGGGAATGGGCATGAGGGCGTTGACGGGAATGGACTGAATGCCCAGTTCGGCCAAGCTGATGGCCATGTCCAGGCGGTCTTCCCAGGTTTCCCCCATGCCGATGATGCCGCCGGAACAGACGCAGAGCCCTTCTTTCTGAGCGGCCTTGATGGTGCGGATGCGGTCGTCATAGGTGTGGGTCGTGCAGATGTATGGGAAGAAACGCCGCGACGTCTCGATATTATGGTGATAACTGGTCACGCCCGTTTCGTGGAGGCGGTGCAGCTGTTCCGGCGTCAGCAGGCCGTGCGATGCACAGAGGTCGATGTGCATCGTCTGCTTCATCGTGCGGTACGTATCCAGGGCTTTTTCAAAATCCGCCCCTGTCAGAGCCCGGCCCGACGTGACGATGGCAAAGCGGTTGGCGCCGGCATCCTGATTGGCCTTGGCGTTGGCCAGGATTTCTTCTTTCGCCAGGAAACCGTATTCTTCGCAGCCCGTATGGTGGCAGGCCGACTGGGCACAGTATTTGCAGTCTTCCCCACAGCGGCCGCTGCGGCCGTTGATGATGGTGCAGAAATCAATATGATTGCCACAAAAATGGCGCTGTAAAACGCCGGCTCCCTGCTGCAATTCTTCCAAAGGTGCTTCCAGGAAAATCGATAAATCATCGCCGCGTTGGATGCGGTACCCCTGTATAATGCTATCGGTCAGTGCTGCTATCGTATTCATTGTCAACCCACTCCCTATTTTTATTGTGAACTATGGGATTATTATACTCGCTGCGGCGATTGCAGTCAACTTTATTTCGTTTGTATCAAGGTTAACAATATGAGTACACGATATCCTGAATCGCAGGACGGCCCATTTGTTTAAGACCAACCTCTCCGGCCCTTCGGGCCACCTCTAGCTCAGCTCTCCGTTTTAGCAACCGTCTTGCACTTCCCTGCGGTCAGCACCTGACGGGCCAAAAAGGGCCTATGAGGAGAGGCTTTGGCTCCCTTTATAGGGGAGCTATCAGCGCAGCTGACTGAGAGGTTGCCTTTGGCCACCCTTGGGGACGACCCCTACGATGGAGTCATGAAAAAAGAGGCTGCCCGCGAAGCCATGCTTCGTGGGCAGCCTCTTTTTCAAGTGTTCTTGCCAATGAATTACCGACGTTCGCGGATACGGGCAGCTTTGCCTGTAAGACCACGGAGGTAGTGCAGTTTTGCACGACGGACGACACCGTGGCGAACGACTTCGATTTTAGCGAGGCGCGGGGAATGTACCAAGAAAGTACGTTCAACACCAATACCGTAGGAAACGCGGCGGACAGTGAAAGTTTCGCGGACACCGCCGTTCTGACGGCCAATAACGACACCTTCAAAAATCTGTACACGTTCGCGATTGCCTTCGACAACCTTTACGTGAACTTTGACTGTATCACCAGGGCGGAATGCCGGGATATCGTCACGAAGCTGTTCCTGTTCAAGTACGCTGATAATGTTCATTTCTTTTTTCCTCCTATAAGACATTCGTGCCCCCGTTGCCGCCACCTTTCACGACAATCGTGTATCGAGCAGAGGACTGCCTAAATTAACAAGGGAATTATACCATAAAGCCGCGGTCCTGTAAAGGGGGATTTTTCCATTTTATAGGCATCTTCCGTAAAGGGCTGCTTGAAAGCGCAGCAACCTCTCCGGCCCTTCGGGCCACCTCCCCTGCATTCACAGGATTCACGGCGGGCCGCCTAGCCACAGCTGTCCGTTTTGGCAACCGTCTTGCGCCTCTCG
>ERZ1023663.367-NODE-367-length-18054-cov-7.928496_pt1 | contig 18054 bp, 16 predicted proteins | sample MGYA00380340_ERZ1023663 | MGnify/ENA primary metagenome ERZ1023663 (study PRJEB33179, sample SAMN07448982) | human gut metagenome | biome: Human-gut; feature: Human associated habitat; material: Faeces | host: Homo sapiens | place: India: Bhopal | collected... | reverse complement strand
AGCACTTGTGGAGTACCCTGCAAGAGCACCCCTATTACCAGTCTTAGGAATCTTACCACCAATGAGGCTATCCAGAGTAGTCTGTAAGTTAGTCACATCAGCTACAGCATGGGTATGTGACGTGTTGGCTTTACCTGCTAACCCCGTAGTCAACGCAGTGTTAGTAGCATAGTCCCCTGTAGGCTGTTTAGTTGCAAGTTGTTCATCTACATAGGTCTTATCAGCCTTCAGGGATACTTCAGCTTTATCGGCTTTACCCGAGATATCTACAGGAGCTGGAATATCATCTGCATTAGCAAGTTTAGTAGTGGTACCTGCAGTCCCACTTAAGACATGCAAGTGTTTAGTTGTCTTATCAAATGCAAGCTGACCATTGTGACCCGCATACGCATTGATTTGTTCAGTTGTACCAGTTAATTGTTTTCTTTCAATGATTGCCATATTTCTTATAAGTCTCCAAGGTCACCATAGTCAACATATGCGTTGAATGCTGTAACATCAAGTTTAGTATTCAGCTTCGTCGTCAAATCAGTGATCTGTGCAGTCGTATGAGTATGACTTGCATTAGCCTTCTTAGCAAGCTCAGCAGTAAGGGTAGCAGTAGTGACGTACCCAGAGAGCGTGCTATTCAGGTTGGTAATCTCAGCTACAGTATGAGCATGCTTAGTGTTAGCCTTACTGGCAAGACCAGTCTGAAGCTCTTGCTTAGTAGCAAGACCGCTAAGATCTTGCTCAGGAGGGGTACCAGTGATCTCACTATACGCAATGCTGTCCTTAGATGCAAGAGCACCGAGTGTAGGCTTGTTCAGAATGAATGCCTTAGAGGTCGCACTGGTCTCAGCCCAGTCAGCCTGTAACTGACCTGCAACAGCCTGATTCGCATATTGCTTAGCAAGATCGGCTTGCTTCTTGGCTTCAACTTCAGAAGCCTTAGCGTTAGTCTCAGAGGTACCCGCCGCAGTCTTAGACAGAGCCGCATTATCCTCAGAGAGCTTAGCCGCCTTAGCACTATTGCTAGCCGCAGTAGCCTGAGCAGTAGAGGTGCTTGCACTATTAGCCGCTTTAGTGGCATCAGCGTTAGCCGCAGTAGCACTATCCTCAGCCTCGCTAGCCTTCGTCGTAGCAAGGGTTGCCTGCTGTGTAGCGATGGTAGCCTGAGCTTTAGCTAGGTTAACCTGCTTGGTGCCTTCAGTGGTGACACTACCAACTTGCTTAGTGCCCTCAGCAGTAACTGCATTAACGCTAGTCGTCTGTTGAGCCTTCACAGCACTAACACTGGTAGTACCCTGAGCACTCACAAGACCAACCTGCTTTCCCCCTTCACTAGTGATTTTATCAAGCTCAGTAGAAGCGGTATCTGTGATGGATTTTACTTGTTTAGCACCCTCGGTCGTGATTTCATTAAGGGTGGTAGCACCTTCAGTAGCGCTTTCCTTAGCCTTATTAGCATAATACTTAGAAGAGTATTCAGAGCCATCCACAGTACCCGTAGTCTTGTTAGCCCAATCCTTAGCAAGATCTCTAGCAGAAATTGCGTCTGCCTTTAGGCCCTCCATGGTGGTGATTGTTTCAGGAATCTTGTTGATTTCCGTAGCAACCTTCTTAACATCTTCAATGTTAGAGCCTACCTGCCTAACTTCAGTAATGTTGTCTGACACATTCTTGATGTTACCGCCAGTAATAGTAGGAATGGCACCCCCAGTAATACCTAGATCACCATAGTCCAAGAATGTTGAGATGCCAAAGGCTCACTCTAGGTCACCCCCAACTAAGTTAACATCCTTAATGTTGTTCGAGGTAGTCTGAACATGAGTGATGTTATTAGCGACAATCTTAATCTCAGGAGCAATAGGAACTACTACATCAGCAGTTTCCTTTACGTAGTCTGCAGATTCCTTAGCTGCCTCTTCAGATGCCTTTGCGTTAGCTTCAGACTGCTTAGCGTTAGTCTCTGAAGTCTTAGCATTAGTTTCACTAGTCTTAGCGTTCTCTTCAGATTTCTTTGAGGCTACTTCAGATGCCTTAGCGTTAGTCTCAGATACCTTAGCGTTATCTGCAGAGACTACAGCCTTATCATGGAGAATCTGAGTATCTGCATGAAGTGTCTCTGTCTTAACTGCAGCAGAGACAGCAGTACCCGCAGATGCCTTTGCGTTAGCTTCAGACTTACTTGCAGATACTTCAGATGCCTTAGCACTGTCTGCAGCAGTCTCAGCTCTCTCCATGAACTTCTCAGTTTCATCTCGATTAGCTTGAACCTTCTGAGAATCAGCATCGTAGTAAGCCTTAGTGAGCGCATCCTGAGGATTCACTGGATCAGCTAAGTTAACAATTCTCTTATTCTTAGCATCCCAGTTTCCCTCTCGGTTAACACTAAGGGAATCCTCAAGGATATCTCGTCCTTCTTCAGCAATATGGAAGGCCTGCAACTGAGACGTATCCAAGTCAGTAGCCTTAAGAATGGAGGCATCCTTAAAGGTAACTACTCGTTCAGTAGCTGAAGTATATCTACGGATTGTTAAGGATTCTCCTGATGCAGGAGCTACCTTAAGTCTAATCGTAGTTTTATCTAGGAAGTAATAGTCACTGCCGGTATCACCATAGTCACCCCCAGTAAGAGGAGTGCCAGTGCCTAATCGTACAGTAACGAAAGACTTCTTTAGATAATCAAAGGGGACGGTAAAGTCAGTTCTAGTACCGTCCCCCTCATAGATGATAATAGTGGAAGCCATTAAATATTAATATCCATATTTGTAGTCCTCTAGATCGTCATTAACGAAGGACTTAATTGCATTAGTTATCCCCGGTATATTTGGGATAGTTGATGTAGACCTCTTGATATACCTAGCGATATCCCTTCGATCCTTATAGGTAGAATCATTAAGAACCATATCCTGAATTCTGCTGTATGTACCCAAGCCACCAAAGGCAAGAGATTCGCCATAGCGCAATGCAGGGAACATATCTAAGACAGTATTAGCGATACCATTCCACTTGATGTAGTTAGAATCTTCACCTAAGGTATCTCTAGTTTGAGCTGTAGTCTTAGCTGATGTACCAATACCTACAGAATTCAATGCAAGAGCCATAGAGGCTGTATAGGGGTTTCTATTAAAGAATGCCTGCATCAAGAAAGTAGTAAGTGCATCAGGGTCACTCAAGTCATCTATAGAGCCAATACCTAAGGTGTTCTGAAGGTACTGCTCTTTAGCTTCATCCTCCATACCCAAGGCTCTAAGGTTAACCTGAGCTAACGTAATTGCACCTGTAAGAGCACTAGAGGTGAGATAGCTATTCAATGCAGCAAGGTTACCCTCTTCTTCCCAGCGGTTCATTAGTTTAACGAAACGCTTATTATAGGACTGCACTGCGAAGGTCTTAAACTGGAGAGCCATAGACACTACAGGATTATTAGCTACCTGCCACGTAAAGACATCATCTAATTTGCGTCTCTGAAGGGTCTCCTCAATAGCATAGTTAGTGAGCTTACGCAATACACTCATAGCTTTATCGTCATCTCTGAAGTCAGCCAATCGTGTACCTTTCTTGAGCATAGGTGTCTTAGCTGTCTCATCGTACCTAAAGAATCTCTTGCTAGCCATTAGGGTATAATCAAGATCAGCTTTAGTAATCCCTACTCTCTTAAGATCAATATCTCTAAGGAATCCTCTGTGAGCCGCAGTACGCCCATAAGCCTTCTGCATGAACTCCCCAAGGAAGCAACTAACGACTGTATCAATGATAGTGTTATTAGTGTACCTCTGAATCTGAGCAGCAGGGGAGTAGTCTGCAATAACATTAAAGATCCCTACAGCCTTAGCCATATAGGGATTAATGTTACGATATTTCTCTGCGTTACGCCTCATGATCTCTGCGGCATCTAAGGTATCATAAAGTTCCCTGCCAATAAGGTGATCCTTAATAGCGGTAATATCATTCTTAGTGAATAAACCGTTGCCCCATCTTTGGACAGTCTCATGTACCCCTGGGATCATTCTAATGAGAGCACCTGCACCATATGCCTGAAGTGCTGCTCCAACTTCACCGTAGTTAAGGATACCCATGAGAGTACCAAAGGATGAGAAAGCTAACTGCTTCATGATATCTGCAAGAGCATCCCCAGTAGTGAAATTAGCTCTGTTGGGATTAATAGCCATACCATAGGCACGCCTATGCATGACATTAAGAGCCTCACGCAGTTCATCCTCACCCTCAGGACGTCTATTGGTATTCTTTACCCAATAGTCATCAGCCATCTTATTGATATGCTCAAGTCCCTCTGAGAAGTCTCTGTTGTATACTCGTTTCTCTGCAAGTAACCCCGCAGTACGATTAAAGTATCTGCCAGAGACATCAACAATATCTCCTCTGAGTTTATTCAGAGAGAAGCCAGAATGATCTTTATAAGAGGTATCCCAAGGCATCCTTCGTTTCTGAAAAGAGAAGTCTCTAGCATCATCACTAAAGTTGTCTACAGAGTGACCAGAGTGATTCTGATCTCTATATCCATATCCTGCCTTTCTAGCTTCATCCCAGAGCCACGCATTGAATTGAATATCTTCTTCCTCAGGAGTAAGCTTTACTTTGTTTACTTCAAGCCCCTGAGCTTCAGCTTTCTTAGCTTCCTTCTCTGCCTGAGCCTGTAGTTCCTCTTTCCAAATCCTACGGAACTCTGCAAGCCTTTCTGCGGAACGAGTTACGCCTGTATAGAGGTAACTCTGAAGATAGATACCTGCCTGCTCATCTCCACCTACTCTAAGCAGGAAGTCATGCATCTTCCATTTGTCAATAACTACTGGAACATACTTACTAATTCTATAGGCAGCATCAACTAGACCAAGATGATGCAGCTTAAGGCCACGGTGTCTATAGGTATCTGAGATTCTATCGGCCAGTGCTACAGCTTCAGGATCTTTACTAAGTGGGTTCTTAGAGACATCATAGCCACCAATCTTGTCATAAAGAAACTCATTAGTCTCCTCTCTTCCGTACCTGTTGGATAACTTCTGTACATCATGAGGAAGGGTATTCATGAGGCTATCTGTTTCAACCCTAAGGCCCTCTACTTCATCAAAGAGAGTATTCTTAGCAGGGCTATTCAGTCTCTGCTTAAAACCTTCATCAGTACGGATACCTTGTTCCCAATGAGTGAGGTTACCAATGTATTCCTTAAGATCCTCAGATTTATCTCTATAAGACAATAGCTTCTGTTTGAATTCAACTGAAGGCAACTTAGAGGTAAGCTGTTCTCTAAGGTCATTCATCTTTCTAGCAAGAGGTAAAGTCTTATTAGCAAGTGTTCTCTCGATAGGGGTAAAGACAACATCCTCAGGGGGTTTCTCACCCTTTAGCATAGCATCATGAGCTATAGCAACCTTACGGTTAACTTGAGAGACTGTACGTAAACCTTTACCTAGTCCCTCAAAGCCTAACGTAAGACCTGCAATAGCACCAACGTCTGCCCAGACATCATGATGAATACCTGTAACGTAATCCTGAAGCTGATTAGCTGCTACACCTGAGACAACATTAGCAGTGACCTTAGTGGCACCTAAAGCTACCTTAGAGGAGACACCAATAGGAGGAGCAACAACTGAAGCAACCGTAGTAACAATATCCACTGGATTACCTACAGCACTCCCTAAGCCACCTACTAAAGACATATACCAAGGGCTGTTAGCAAACTGAGCTTCAACCCTTCGGTTCTCTGCAAGTAAGTCTGCATTCCTCTTAACGTCCTCCATAGAAGAAGCATTGTCTAGAACAAAGTCAATATCATCCTTGTCATAGTTGAATTGCTTATACAGCTCATCCTTTTCTTCTTCTGTAGGTTCATATTTCTTGGTAGTAAAGCCCCCTCTGCGAACCCACATGCCAATAGGAGAAACCTTAACGCCATCTACAAAAGCACTCTCGTTAAAGTTAAAGAGACTATAACTCTTAGTGTCTCCCTTAAGTACATCCTTTTCAGGAATGTTCTCAATAGGAGTAGTAGTTACATAGGCTTCATACTGAGGCTTAGAGGCTCCTAAGAACCTCCCTAGGTTAGCTACAGGATATTCCCCAGTGTCTACCGGAACGTATGAATTGTCGGCCATTTAAACTTGGAACCCTCCTCAATATTCTTAACAATCTTAGCTTTAATTCTAGCAGTGAAGTCCTTCATAGGAATAACCATATTCTCAGTACCATCAAGAGCAACTACAGAAATATTATCTCTATTGACATCATAGAAAGAACTATCATAAAGCATAGGTGTATTAAGACCTCTCTCACTCATGTAGTCTTTAAAGACCTCATTGGCATACTTAGCTAGATCCTCAGGAGACTGAGGGGTAACTCCAACCTCACCTAACCCCTGCTGAATAGAAGCAATTGGAAGAACAAAGCCACGGACACCTACGAATTCATTGGCTACCTTTTCCATAGCGGCCTTACCAAGCTTACGGATAGAGGTATCATCTGTAGGATTGGCATCCTTATAGGCTTGAATCTCAGCCCACACAAGAGTATCCAACATATCCGTAGTAGCTCTGTTGAGACCCCCAGTGCCAACTAAACCCTGAATCTCATTCTTGTCTACTCTGAATCTAGGCAATAGCTGCTCTAAAGGAACACCTGATTCTAGTGCCTTTCTCTGTTGCTGAGCCTTGAATGCCTGAGCAGAAGCGAGAACCTGAAGGGGATTCTTACCAAGCCTAATAGCCATATCTACAGTAGACAACTGTGAGTATACACGAGTGTCACCATAGGTGCCATTAGTGAGAACCTGTCGTACTGCTGAAGGATTAGTACTATAGAGGCTCATTAAAGTTTGGAACCCCGGGGATAACCCTGAGATAGAGATTGCTCTAGCTTGACCCGGGATATTATACTGGAAGTCACCTGCTTCCTTATCCGTAAGTAAATCTACAGCATCCTTAGATGAGATCTTACCAGTCATAGCAATTTCATTAAGTCTATGATCTAAGTCCTGATAGTACTCTTTAAGCATCTCAGTGACAGGCTCTCTAATGGAATTAGGGGTACCCTTAGAGGTAGCCATAGTGAGTAGCATTGAGATCTTCTTTGGGTCACCCCCAGTGAAGATCTTCTGGACAAACCCTTGCCCAATAACCTTCATATCGTTGGAATTCAGGGAGATACCCGCATCCTGAAGTACTTTCCTGAAAGCCTCTTCAGTAGGAACCGCAGTACCCGTAAGGTTAGCTATAAGAGTATTACCTAGGTACTCCTCATAGAGGGCATCCCCTCGCATCTTCCCAGCTGCCTTAAGGTTAGCTTGAGCAGTTCTCTTAGCGTTCCTGATTGCTTGATCAAGATACTTAGTTCTAGGTGTCTCTACATTGTTATTGGAGAGATACTCTTCATCCTTAAGTTGGCTGAGGAGAACATAGTTGCCATCCTCAACATACTTGTCAATATCATCACACCAATGAGAGAACTCCATAGCATTGTCAGTAGCCTTTACAGTCTCTGCATTGACAAGCCATGCCTTAAGGTTATCCTCACCTAATAGCTCTCTAAAGGTAGTTCCTTTGATAAATGGAATCTCTTTATCTGCAATACTCTCAATAAGCTGAGAACCATAGCGAGACTTAGAGGCCATCTGGAAAGCATTGTTGAGAAACTTATATTGCATCTCAGGGGAATAGTTAGCCCCCGTAGTTCTCCCCATTTGATCAAGGTAATTCAGGAAAGCTTGACCTGCATTAGGTGACCCTGAATTAATGATCGTAGCAATGTTAGAGGAATCAGCAATAAGAGATTTCTCAGTTTCCCATTTATCCTCTACAGCTTCCTTCTGAGCGATTACCTTTAGACGACCCTCAGGAGAAGTCTCAAAGAAACCCTCCTTAAAGAACTCATCATCCATAGAGTAACCAAAGGAATCAGCAAGATCCTTTTGGCTCTCTTTAGCGTACTGATAGAACTCTGAATCTACTTCAACCTGAGACTTACCAGCAAGCTTATTCGTATTAACCTGTTCATTAACAAAGTCCTGATAGGTCAGGTTGTATGCCATTCGACCATGCAGATACTTAAGTCTAGACATAGCAAATGGATTGTCCTGAAACGGAATACGATTATTCTTGATATCCTGCTGATACTGCTCAATAGAATGACTTTGGAAATACTTATCAGCTAAGTCCTCTACTTCTTTCTTCTTTACCTGTTGCCGCTTTGCTTCATCAATCTGATACTGATCGAAGTCTTTAGATGCCTGCTTAAAAGCTAGACCTAAAGCATTCACCCAGTCACCTTCGAGGTCTGCAGTAACTTTAGAAGAATCAATGTTAAGGTTTGCACCCTTATATTCCCCGAGCTTAGCTAAGCCAGAATTGAAGTATCTCCAAGTACCCAACTCATTAGCAATGGACGTAGTACCTGCTGTATTCTTATAAGCCATTAGTAGTAATAACCTCCATAGGAACCTCTACGGTTATACCCCTGATTCATCGCACCTGTAAAGTTCTGCATGTAATCAAGGAAGTTAAACATGCCTTGGTTTTGTGTCTTAAGGGTACTGTAGTTAGCTATAAAGTTATTCATGAAGCTAGTACCGGTACCCATAGTAGACGAAGAAGTAGTAACACCTGTAGTAGATGTACCTAAGACATTCGCACCTGCAATACCAGAGAGACCCGCAGAGCCCCCAACACTAGAGGTACCTGCAACAACCGTCTCTCCACCCACAGTACCCGCAATGGTACCACCAGTACCACCTACGGTACCTGCAGCACCTGCAAGAGCACTGCCTGCACCTGCTGTAGCTGCACCAATAGCTGCGCCTTTAGCAGAACTATCGAGGAATTCCATAACGTAGCTCATGCCACCCTTATATTGGCTCTTGAGTTGATCTCTAGCCTGCTCTACAGAATTCTTCATCTGGACATAGAGAGCATCCTTCTGAGATCTAATGTTAGTTACATCAGTCTCATAGGCATCCTTAAGAGCAGTCTTTTGTCGCAACACTGCACCTGAGATTGATCTTTTGATTTGTCCTGCAGTTCGCCCTTCGTAACCTGTCTCAGCTAGAGAAGCTTCAACTGTAGCGTTATTCTGCAAGGCGTTATAAGACAACTGAAATAAGTTGCTCACAGCATTATCATAGGCACTCTGCTCTTGTCTAGTCAATTGGTTCTGATTCCAATTGTAGTTCATCTGAGCATAGTACATCTGTTTCTTGAATGCTTTAGTGAGAGATCTGTTGTACTTTGATTTCTGCCACAGGGAACTGCCACCACCTGCAACTGCACCGATTACTGCACCTGCAGCAATTATTCCTGACATAGTTCCTCTCTATTGTTAGTTAATAACTGCCACTCATCAGTAAACTCTTTCTCTGCTTCCTCTACAGTAGATGCGTTACTAGCAAAGAACATTGTAATGTAGGTGTCCTCAAAGGCACTAAAGACCTGCCTACGGCCATCCATACCTTTCAATACAGAATAGCCAGAGATCTCCTCTAGGTGATCCCCTACGACAACCTTACAGTCCCCACTAACGATAACCACTGTAGGAATCTTAATGAAAGCACCTGCACCAATCTCACCCTTTCTCAATAGAATGGTTCTAACGTAACAGCCTGCCCACAGGAAATGCTCTACTTCAATAGGTGCCTCAGGCAGAGACAGAGTAGCCATAACAAGACCTTTACCAATCTCTTGCTCCATAGGCGCCATACTAGGCAGAGCACCTACCATAGCTTTCTTAAGAGTTAATCCCTTTCTCACGTCTGACTATTCCTCCGAATATAATATCCTTCCCAACCACCAGAGATAAGGTTCACAGGCAACGGATTATCTGAAGTAACTGTAATCTTAACCTCAGTACTATTGTCCTGCACAGGGAACTTAAACTTACCTGTTGCTACTCTATAGGATCCTAAGACTAATGGAGATTCACTTAAGACCTTAGATGTACAAGTGTACTTGAAGTGCTTATTCTTGACATCATTGTCTACAGACACATCAAAGGTACCAGAGTTACTATAGTTAAACCAATAGTATCTCAGTTGTAATCTGCCTTCATCTTCAGAGACTGTAGCACCATCCGAAGTAGTTTTCTTAATCGTTGGTCTAGACAATACAACATCAAATTCATATTGTCTGCCTACGAAGTAAGTCATACCTCTGAGATCACCGGTCACCTTAAAGACACCATTAGCATCCCAATCGGTTACCTGATGATAGTAGCCATCAGTACCAACTAGACAATACGTAGCTGAGCCAATCTTAGGAACTGCACCATAGACATCCTTTAGGGAGATCTCAGTGTAGTCATTGAAGTCACTGTACTTGTTAGTATCAGGAATGACATAGCGTACCTTACGATCCATAAAGTATCTTACAGGCTCATCAGAGAAGTCTACTGCCTGACCTGTAAGCATGCTCTTCTCTAAGAACAGTCCGCCATCAGTGTTAATAAGGAAGTAGATTTCAGAGCCTACGAACTCTGCAAGTAAGACCTGAGTACCTTCATATCGGAACGTCCATTTGCACCATGACTGCTGCATACTCTGGGAATTCTGAATGATGTACTTAAAGACCCATACAGTGTTAGGATGAGTACGTGAACACAGTGTGATTACATTGTCTGAAGTATTACCAGAGAGCCTAAAGATTCCCTTAGGAATATACGTAGGAACATGTGCAGCTACATCCTCAGCATCCTTAAGATCAGCTACGTCCTGTACCGTATAGTATCTCATAAGAGAGCAATAGTTAACTCTGTTAGAGATAAAGAAAATACTTTGTCCTACACCTAAAGGCTGAGCATCATCACTGTAATCAAAGGAAGTGATTTGATCAACCTTAGCACTCTTAGGGGTCATTACGCCATCGCTAGAGAGAACAAATTGTCCCTCTCTAGAGAACAACATTAGTTCCCTGCTGAATGGTACTGCATGTGTTAGAATACAGACTTTGTTTGAAGATACAGCAAGGTCAATTGGATCAGTATCAGCAATAGTAGCTGCTGATCTAAACCAGAAATTAAAGAAATCAGCAGAAGCACTGAGGATAACATTTTCACCACTGATGAACCCTAAGCGATTTCTGTAGAAGAACATATCATTCAATGTTTCACCTACGAAGCTAGGCTCAGGATTGCTGTCCTCATCACCTACTGCTCTATCAGTCCAAGTAAGTCTTTTGAAGTGGAAGGAGCCATCAGATTCTCTTACGAGCGCATGAGGCATACTAGAGTAATCAAATTGATACTGAATGTTTGGTGCGGCACACTCTAGCCACGCATTCTTACCTTCATTGTAGTTAACATAGTAGTCATCATCAGCCGAGTTAGATTCACCCTTAATGCGCATGATGTAACCATCAGGAGCAGCAGGGGGAAGCTTAGAGACACTGTTAACGTAACCCTTCAAGACATATGCATTAGTGTTGCCAAAGCCATCCTTAACAACAACATTAGGCATATTCCAGCCAGTCTTAGCTTGGATGGAAACTACGGAATCACCAAAGACTTTGAAGTTATAAGCACTGAAGTTGAACTCAGGATTCTTAGCGAACCCCATAGAGGCTCTGCCGCCAACCTGTCCTAATAGCCAATCATAGGTAGTTGCTCCTTCATCAGCACCCTGAGAACCTGTAGCTAAGTCTACAAGTTTCTCTGCAATGTACGCAGAGGTAGTCTGTACAGCCTGCTTAGCTTCACCACCATCAGGGGTAATGACACCACACATAAAGGTACTGCCCATAAAGAGAGCATAGGTCTTAGCATAGGAGGCATTCTTGATGTACGCTAGTGCAGTGTCCTGACCCTTTTGAGAGGTAGTAGCACTAGACATACCAATAGTTTTACTACGGTTCAGAATGAACGTATAGTCTGCAACAGTGACTGCTCTAAATTCATCATTAGCGTCCGTGACATTAAGATAACTAGCATCATTGTCAATAACAACTTTCTTTTCATTACCTTCAAAATCCCATACCTTTAGAGACCCGCTGGACATACCTAAGATATACTGCTCAGTCTCATCTCTGTTAATGACATGATACTTAGTAGTGAGTGGATCTACTCTGTCCCCAAGTCTCTTAATGTGAACTGTAGGAGGTCTCTTTTGCAGGCCATCGACTTCACTAGAGAAACCATTGATCTGCTCCTCTACCTGATCAGCAAACCTAATGATATCCGGTTGCTGAGATACGCCACCCTTATAGGATACTGTTGATTGCGATACTAATGGCATCCCTATTAGCTCCTCTGGATATACTGAGAAATGTATTGGTCATCATTGAGGATATTATAGTTACCCGTAGTTAGATCATAGTCAATGATATCTGCATAGGCACTAGATTCCTCAGTCATCAGATGCGTATTCAGGTCATCTGAAGTAAGATATCTCATCTGGAAGATTCTAGCTGCACGACAAGTAATGAACTTACGGAATACCTCAGGTAACTCCTCAAAGTCTAATCCTCTAACCAGAGTATCTAAAGTCAAACCCTCAGGGAACTCATTGGTCTGCGAAAGAATGTCGAAAAAATAGCCGGATCGTCTGATCAACTTATAACCACTGCTGACAAACCTAAGATAATTATTAGGGCAGGGAACTAAGTTAGTATCAGCGTCCGGCAATAAAGCTACTGAATCTTCAATATTAAAGTCCCATCCTCTTGATTGAATCTCTTTAGAGACACTATCGAGAATCCTCACTGCATTCAGAACGTCTACATTCAGTTCATCTTCAAGTGAGTTGACAGGACTAGAGCCTACAGCAGATAAAATCTCATTCACTGCATCTAGTTTGTTAGAAGGAGTGACAATCATAATTTATCCTTTGTAGTAGTATTTTATAGTTGTTATTATGTATTATTTGGGAGCTGCAGGGATCTTAGGCTTCCTAGAGACTACCTTAGGTTTGACTTCAGTTGGAGCTTTAATCAAACCTAATTTAATCTTTTCTTCTACAGTCAAACGGGAGCCTTTCTTAGAACCCCCGTTGACATAGAAATAGGAATCCTTAATGTCGGATTCCGAGTACATTACGCACCAACCTGAGCAGTCTTAACGAAGAGACCCACGGCTTCAGGACGAAGACCCCCATGACCCACAGCCATCTTAGCGATGATCTGATCAGCCTGATATTCAGCTCTGCGAGCACGTTCCATAGCGAGATCCTTCAGCTTAAGGGCACCCACAGCGGAACGGTGGAAGGCGATACCCTGAAGGACAGCCGTAGAGATCTGCTCCTTAAGAGCGTGCTTACCATCAACACCATTGTTCAAGAAGTTCGGGGTTTCCACAATCTGGAAGCCACAGACATTCTGGAGCTTGCCCGTATTCGGATCAAAGATAGCAGCAAAGTTAGCAGCATCCGGCATAAGGGCACGGCAGATAGCCGAATAACCTTCGGGGGAGACAAGGAAATAACGGTCACCTGCCGGAACCCAATTCTTCGTAAACTGAGCACGGGCATCAATCAGACCCTGCAGGAGGATGTTGCCATACTCCACAGTCGTAGCTTCATCTTTACCCGTAACATACTCAAATGCCTTGCCCGTACCCGGATTTCCAAGAGTAGCATTATCAGGGATGTTCTCAGGCATACCCGCGGCAGCCTTAGCACCCGTGTTAGCAAGTTCATTGATAGAGGCACAGTCGAAAGCCTGAGCAAGAGCTTCACCAAGCTGCTTCGAGTATTCCGTACGGACATCATAGTGATTCATTGCATCATCGATATCCGTGATAAGAGCATCAGCCGTGAGGAGACCATCGATAGCAATCACTCGCTCCGTGTTCTCCATCTTCTTACGCTGATCATCTAAGGAGTTACCCGGGGTAAGATATTTAGCATGAGTACGACCCATGACAGCGAACGAGGCACTCTTCAATTACCTCACGTTTCACATAAGGCGCTACCCTTATGCTCCCTCTAGGATGCTGTTAGTTCCTAGAGAGCACATAGTTTCCTATGTGTTCAGACTATATCTTAACAATGACAGCCATGTTCTTCAAGATATCTAATGGCATTCTCAAGTCTATACGGAGAATCCTTCATAAGCCCAATCGCAGTATTGCAATTGTTGCAAAGGATACCCCGAAGTTTGCCTGATTTATGATCGTGATCAGCCGCTGCCTTAGTGTACCTAGAGGAATTCAAATCACAACCGCAGATAGCACATTTGCCTTCCTGAAGGCACCATGTACGTTCATAGGTATGAGGATCCCATCCTGTTTCTCTAAGCCTAATCTTAGCTTTCACACAATCCTTGCAGTCATTTCTATAGCTAATGTAGGTGCCACCACCTTTACACTTATCTTCTCGTTTATAGAAGTCGTCTATAGCTTTGACAATACCACAAGTTCTGCAAACTTTATAGCCTCTTTCGATAGCCTCTTTAATTGATTTTTTCATTGTTGTTACCATTTCGAGCATGCTTATGCCCTACGTATTCCTACTAGTCGTTGAGCCTTCTGTCCTTTCGGTACAGCTTGGTTGCTGATTCCCATTCTACAGGGTTCCAGCAGTTAAGTAACTTTTAGCACAGCAAGAGATTTTCAACCGTGCGGAATAGTACGAACAATCTGTTTGTCCATCATGACAGACGTTCTCGTGAAAGCCGTAAGGACTTCACCAGAGAAGATCTTCATGAACAGCTCATCACGATCACCAGCGCTCAGATTCTGACCAGGATTAGAAATAGAATTAGCGGTTAACGCAGCCATTTTATTATATTCTTATTGTAGTTATATTATTGTTATTAGGAAATGTTTTTATTATGGGTACGTTACAACTGAGTATAGTACATCTTCATTTCGATAGCTCTAGTGTAACTGGGGTCAGCACCATAGCGGGGGTCACTCATAGCCTCCACTACTTCCTGCTTACTTGAGAAGCCCTTATAGCCACCCGTAGTAACCCCACCACCCATAATAGTAGGATTACGTGTTCCTTGCTTAGCAATCATCTTAGCTTTCATACCCTCAAACATAAGAGTAACAGCTTCAAGATTGTTGTTGTCAATAGCTCGATTAAAGGAACTCAGAACCTTATTAGAGAGGTTTCCTTGTGCCCACTCAATAACCTTGTTGTACGCCTGTTCTCCACCTGCTGAATTATAGACAGCATTAGTGAACTCACTCTCAAGGTTCTGTCGTGATTCAATGAAACCCTCAATGACCTCTGAAGGATAACCTGCCTGAGCAAGGTCAGCCATAGTCTTACTAGACAAGGCACCATACTCATTGTATTCCTTAATGGCCTGATTGAAGTCCACACCCTTAGCCTTAAGATCCTTACCAAGGGCATCTAAGGTTTTCGTGTGCTTATCAATCTTTACATTAAGGTCACCCTCAGGTTCCCCCTGTTGTGGTTCTGCCTGAGGTTCGCCCTGAGGTTCGCCTTCAGAAGGCTCACCCATAGGGACAGCATCATTACTGCCGCCATCCTTAAGCATACCCGTAGCTTCATCACCATCAAGGGTAAGCTGCTGAGTACCTGAGATCATAATATCGACACCATTGTCGACACTAAGACCATCACTATTCAAGTTTGTTGTTTCTTCGCTCACCTGTTACACCCCCTGTTCCTGTTGAGCTTTGTTGTTATCTACTGCCATCTGAGCCTGAGCATCAATACCCTGCTGGGCAGCATACTGTTCCATCATTGCCTGCTGTTCCTTAGCAACCTGTTCAGGAGACTTAACGAGACCCGTAGCATCAATCTGAGCACTCGTGAAGATACGCATAGCTAAGTTCTGCTGATTGATCATCTGCATGATATCAGGGAACTGAGCAAGTACCTGAAGTGCCTGAGACAAGTTAGCAAAGTCATGACCACGACCCAAGGCATCAACACCAGTGATGACCGTAGGTTCAATCGTAGCGAACTGCTCAGAGATAGTCGGAAGGCTGCCATTAGACTGCATCTGATTGAAGATACAGGACACTAAAGGCAACTGAAGTTCCTGAGACAGGAGACTATAGACACCCCCTAAGGTATCCTCAAGTTCCTGAGCAATATATCTGATCTCCTCTGCTGTCACTCTATCTCTTGTGATTTGAGCAGTAGTGCTAGACAACATGAAGCAATAAGACAATCTCTGTTCTATACCCTGAGATACCGCATAGCAGCCCTGAAGGTCAGTCTGTTTGTTTGTCTGCATTGCAACAATATCGTCCTGTCGACCTCTTACGAAAGCCCCATTCTCAGCTTTAGTAAGAGCCTTAATGTTAGTCTGACAGGAAGGAGACACTAGGTACAAGACCTTAGCACAAATCATAGCCATATCGTTAATGGCATGCTGAAGGTTCTCTAAAGAGATCAAGTCACCAAGGTAATCTTCAACAAAGGATCGACCATAGGATTCCCCATCTTTCTTAGTGAATCTCACAGGGATCCAAGGACATTTGCCATAGGGATACGTCTGTTCTGATCCGGGGATAATGGTATTATTTACTTCCTGATAGGATTCCCAAGTGGATCCCTCTAAGGTATCCCCACGGACAAGATAGGTATGAGTGTAGATGTTAACCTTCTCAGAACGATTAACTTCATTACCTGCATTGCCTAAGAGACTTAAGACACTCGGAGGGATAGTCCCCTGAGCTAAAGTGTCTCTAGCGACAATCTGAAGTACATTGCCAATAGCATCTCTTTCAACTACGAAGTTTCTGAGAGTATAGCACTTCATGCCACCCTCTAGAGGAGGCAGAAAGAGCAACGCATTGCCAGCAATCAGGAGCTGCTTAATGCACTCAAAGAGAGTAGGTCTAAGACCACTGTGCTCCATGTACTTCACCATAGCAGCCTCCATCATAGACAAGCCGTACTCTATGGTATCCTTAACCTGATCATTGCCAGATGCCTGTAGTGCCTCATTAGATGCAGTATCTAACCCAAGTCTAAAGAAAGGCTGACCCGGGGGAAGCAAAGATAACAACAACTTAGATGCTAAGTTATTGAGACCTCTAGCCCCAATAGAATTATAAGGTGTCGTATAGGCAGTGCCACCATCGTCAGATTCCTTAGGGAACAACTGAGGGATAGTATAGGTAGCATTCTTCTCTGCTCTCTGGGTATACTGATCTCTGTCCGTAGACAATCTTTCGTATACCTTTTGTGCACCTTCAGCAGTTTGATTATCTAGTTTAGTTTCTGCCATTATTACACAATATTACGTCCCGTACCCCCGGCACCAGTCATGTTAACCTTAAGAGACTTCTTGCCTCTCTTCTTTCCTTTAGTTAACTGTTGCTTCTCTGATTCTGATTCAGTAGTGTTAGTTGTATCTGCATTCACAAACCCTAACTCAGGAGCAGGAACAGGCGCTTCAGTAGTCGATTGACCAGAGTTACTGTGGCCACCAATAAGGCCACCAGTGGAGACCTTAACTACTTTCTTAAAGGCTTTACTGATTTTCTTGAATATGCCCATTAATATCCTCTTTACTTAAATAATAGCAATTATAAATACGGAATCCTTTAGAGACATAACTATTCTTTAACATAGGAGCACACCAATCATTGACACTCCCAGTTTGAATATAGTCACACTCATCATTCTTTAGACAATCAATTAAATAATCAGACAACGCTCTAGCAATGCCGGCTCCTCTTTTAAAAGATACAGTCCATTCTTCATTAAGGATTCTTTGCTTATCAGAATACCAAGGGTAACCATAGGATAACAAACAGCATCCCACTAGTTCATCTGCAGATTGACTATAGAAACCAATAATACGATAATCATATTGGTTATTATTCAATACTACATCTTTAACAAAAGACCTAATATAGTCTTTATCTAAGTTTCTTATGAAGGATAAATTATTAGGATTATCTATAATAGATTCCATACATTTATCTAGAACCTCCATAGCTGTCTTTAAGTCTACAATAGGTTTAACATAAAGTTTACCTATAGACCCCCTATAGTCCCCCATAGTATTCGTCATCCTTTTTTAATTTTTTACATTACGTTAGTGCCTACACCCTTAGCTTTGTCTAAGGATACCTTAAGACCTTTCTTACCCTAACTAGCCATCAGTTCTTCAGTCTCCAGAGCACCAAGCTCCGGTTCCTGAGGTA
>ERZ1023663.365-NODE-365-length-18088-cov-8.808019_pt1 | contig 18088 bp, 24 predicted proteins | sample MGYA00380340_ERZ1023663 | MGnify/ENA primary metagenome ERZ1023663 (study PRJEB33179, sample SAMN07448982) | human gut metagenome | biome: Human-gut; feature: Human associated habitat; material: Faeces | host: Homo sapiens | place: India: Bhopal | collected... | reverse complement strand
TGATATATAATTATAATACGTTACTTTAATCTTAAAATTCTGATAACTCGTACCATCCTCGTCGGGGACGAACGAATCATCATAAAGAGAGAATTCAGCACCTAAACGAGCTGTATAGATGTTTCCTTCTGCATCTTCCGTTTCTTTGAACAGTGGCAAAACAAGAGCTGAAATCTGGTCGATACGTCCGCTGTCCGGCTCACCCGTATCAGTGTCCTTTGCATGGATATTGATATTAGCATAACCTTCCTGCAGTCCACATTCTTGCGGAAAAGGAAGATGATTAACTACAATGTATTCAGAACCGGAGAAATTTACCTCTCTCCTATTCTTGAATATCTGAATGCCAACATTTCCGGCATCAAGCATCTTGCAAATTTCAGTTATAGCTTGTTGTCCCGTCATTGATTGAATCCTGCTTTAGAAAGAATCCTTTTAATCTTAGTTTGCACTTCTCGCTTTAGATACTTTTCAGTGGAAGAAAGAACATTATACCCCTTGTTTTCGACATGTCGAGCATAGTTCATACCGGCTACAATGATTAAATCAAAACCGGAGTCCCCTATCAACTCTTGAATTTTATAGTCAGCAAGAAAAGCCTCTTTATTTGTAATCCCTGCACTACGTTTAAAGCCGTACTCTATAATTTCACCATTATAAGCAATCACATAACCTATCGAGTTGCGTAAGTTGCTTGTACGGTCTTTATACGTGCCATGCTCGCGAGCATGATTAACAGAACCTTCACCGATTACATAGAAATTGAAAAGTACCGCCTGCTCAACACGTTTAACCGCTTGCTCCAATATTGACGGGACCCGATTCCAGTCACCGGTACGTTTCAGCTTCATAAGAATATGCTTAACTTTCTTTTCGTAGTACCAGAGCCAACAACAGTCATAACCTTTTCAAATATGCTACCGTCAGCTTTTGTAATACGTACTCTATCATTCAATTTAGGGATAATAGCAGGAGTGAACATAGTAATCTGATAATTATAGATGTAATCCTTACCGTCGGCAGCAGGAACGGTTTTTGCAGACGCATTACCATGAATCTTGCAATCACCGAGAAAAGCCCAAGACTCCGGCTTTCGCACGGGATTGAAGTTTTCATCATGCCCATTGCTTCCTGGTACATACAACTCTATTTTATCTTCATACCACATAACTCACCACATGCAAGAACCATCCTCTATCTCTGTCAAATCACCAGAAAGATACTCGGAGGAATCATAACCGAACTGTTTACACAAAGCCAGAATGTACTTTGTCAATCCTTCCTCATCATACGAATTTGAAGTATCAGCCTCACTCTCGGAAGACAAAGAACGAACGCCAGACAGATAAGACAAAACGGCAGACACAACTCTCCGCTTATCTGTGCAGTCCTCCTCCGGTTTCAACCCCACATCATCCAACAAATCTTCCACCGTTAGCGGAGAAGGATTATAGTGCAAACACTTCGATATGAATACCTCCGAATTTGTCATTTCTTCAACTCTTCCAATCTTGCTTCAATAGCTTTTACAACAGTCGAACGAGGTTTTTCAGCCGCATTTTCCGATGCAAGATACCCGTTCAGTTTCTCAACATCAGTAAATGAAGCTACCAAAGAAATAACCTCTTTAGCCCCTTTGGATAGGTCAATATCAGTAACAACTTTAGGAACTCTTACCTCCACAGCCAATCTACGTTGAATCACGTCTTTTGCGCGATCATCTTCGAAATGCAGAATCTCTGTACCCGGTTGGTAAAGTTCATTAGTCTCTTTATCCCGAAAAGTTTTAATTGCTATAAGTTTCATACAACACTTTTTTAGCCAACGGGAATTTCTTCTCCGTCGGGATATGGAACATTCGTATTTCTAACTTTGAGATTAACGATACCGTTAATACATGAGATAATAGGAACTGCACGCCAAGAACCTTGTGTGTACTCTGCGGCTTGCTGTCCGGTTGACTCACCCGTAGTCCATTTTGCAATACGAATACCGTCTCCGGCATCGGTATATTGCACTTGTGGGTCCGGCATGATTGCATTGTCCTCAAATGCAGGCTGAACTTCGCCTAACTTGCCATCATCCGTTTTCGGGATGAATGCAATCACATCATCATTCCACGGATTGATATTAGTAGGAATACCATCTTTCTGATAAGCTGTCCGCTTGTTGATTTCGATGATATTAGGAATCTTCATGGATTTCAGATAAGCCGAGAATTCATCTTCTGTCAGAGAACGGGTATTCTTATCTTTACCCAGATATCCGGTACGTAAACCAATGCTACGCATCATCCAATACTTGATAACGGGAGCCATCAACAATGCGTCGAAAGTAATGCCTTTATTAGCATACTCATAAACAATCTTCTGCAGAATACGTACTGCATCAATAGCCACATTATCAATGTTCTCTTCGGTCCATTCCTTATCAGAATCAACCATCTGTTTGTTCTCTTCCGGCATTCCGTAATCAACCAAATATTTACGTCCTTCCGGATTATCGATAGCTGGGTCAAAGATTGCCAGACCACCGCCAGACAGAGACTTCAAAATGATTTCATCCGCAACGTCCTTACAGCCCAAATAAGCATCCTTATAATCACCGAACAAACATTTCTGGATTTCCTTCAATTTCTGAACGGGATTAATACGGTTGTTTTCGTAAACCATCAGCATGGTACGCAATGTTTTTGCATCCGTCTTGAACTTGTGTCCAACACGAGGAATCTCACCGTTCCACAGTTCAAATCCTCTACCGGCACGTAATGGAGTATCTGCATCGTTACCGATGATAGAAGCGCGAATACGGACACTGTATTTCCCCATGATACCTTCTGCCGTCAAACCGAGTTGCGGAGGACGGAAATCAAACCAACGGTCTACGTAGGTTTGCTCCCAGAGCGTTTTATTTTCCAGAGAAGCCTTGTCGAACATAATCTGCATTGTGCCGATGAAGTCAATAGGCTTTCCAGTCTTTACGTCATTAATTTTAAAAGTCGAAAAAATAGATTTCATTTATTGCCTCCTTTCTTTAGTAAGAATCCGTAAACTGAATATTAGGATTTCCTTTCAAGCAAATCCCTTCAATAAACTTCGCAGGAATAGGAGGAATACGTCTTTTGTAGTACATCTCTCCCTTTGAGTTGATAGCAACATCTACGGAAACTTCATCAAGACCGATATAAGTTCCCATAGGCTCCGCACCGACTGTTACACCCTGCGGCTGTTTGATTGGGAAAATAGCCGGAGTCTTACCATCGCCCTCGGCAGGTCCTTCAAGAACCTCAAACAGAGCTTCCCCAACTTTCAAACCTGCAATAGCTTTATCGAGAACGATTACATATCCGTTACGGTCATTAATAATTTTCGTGATACTTGCGGTATCTTCGAAATTGCCAGAGTCATCCTTCGCCACGTGGTCCCCTACCATGAAAATAGGAGAAAGAAATTCATCACATTGCAACGACACTTTCTTTGCATCGGTAGTATCAATAGCTACAACCCGGGATGCTTTCAACACGACAACTTGCCGGGATGAACTTTCGTCATACTCGGCAAGAGAAGCAGAAGGAATAATAGCGCCAACCGGATAGTTGACCTTTTCCTTGTTCAGATTAAATCCCCCGACAACTCCGATTGACGGAGAGCCAGTACAGATGGGACGAAATCCACCAACTTGCTTTTTTCTAAATTTCATGTCATTTGTAATTTAAACATTAAACTTTCGCTTCCGAGACTCCCAAAGCATTCAGCCAGTCGGTAGCTACAGCATCCTGCACTTGTGAGTCTGATACTTGTGCCCCGGAATCATCTGCCGGTTTCAGACCTTTTGTGATAAGATGTTGCTTGTAACCGGTCAGATATTCTTCTGGGTCCTTATCCTCCGGTACTGTAACGAACTGCATTTCATCCTCTGTCAATCCCAGTTTCTTCATCGCATTAGATATGGCAGTCTGGCGGTCGCCTTGATGCTTCTCCGATTCAAGAGTTTCAATCTTTTCTTTGTAAGGTTTGATTGCAGCTTCCAACTTTGAAGTAAAATAGCTATCCAACTCTTCCGTTGTGTAACTTGTCTTACCTCCTTTGTTAGCTCCTTCACCTTCGCCACCTGCTGCTACTGGTTTCCCGTCCTTCAATCCGTGCTTTTCCTCATAGTTTCTCACAGAGGAAACGTTTGCTTCATTAGCCCGGTAGTCCCCATACGAAGTCAGTACGTCTTGAAAGTTAATACCGTCCACAATAGCCGTGATTTGACTTTCATCCGTAACACCTTCTGCTTTCTTCGTCGCAATTCTATCCAAAATCGCTTCGCTTACCCCCGAAAATTTCGTTTTCAGCGCATCCAAAAGTTTCTTTTTCATATCTAAATTGATTAATTTGCGGTAAAGATATAAATTATTTCATAAATGCGCTTATTAAGCGCATTTATTTTTATATCACATAAAATACAGTAATTTAGATATTTAGATAATTAACAATAAAAGAAAAGAAAAATAATTCACACATTTCTTTCATATATTAAATATATGATATATATTTGCACTAAATAAATGCGCTTATTAAGCGCATATAAATATTATAATTTAAGGAAAGTGATATAAACCATTTAACGCAACTGATTATGACACAGCAAGAATTTACAGAAAGAACAGGAATTACCCCAACAAACAAAGAGTTTGTAACCATTACCAATATGTATATGGCAGCAGGAGAGATAGATAAAGATGTTTTTTGTGCAGATTACAAGAAGCACAAAGATAGTAAGTTACTATCCTACTTTTATGAACTATATAAAGTTTGGGATTTTAACTTGAAGCAGATAGATACAAGCCTGCTTAAAGTAGCTAAGTACTTGCTCATTAAATCACGTGAATTTAATGATAAGTCCATGAGAGCAGAAGCCATAGACCTATTGGGGGAAAAGATGATTGTAAGGCTCACTATGGAAATGGATTTAGAGCTTTGGGATGATGATAAGAAATTTATAATTGATAATCTAAAAGATAAGAAGCATAACAATGGATAATCAAGAACGCATAGAAAAAGTACGTGAGGCCCTTAATAATGGCAAATGTTTAAGTGTAGAGTTTTATAAGGATGGTTCGGGCGCACGCTTCCACTTTATAGACCCTCACGGAGACCACGGATTACCTTGTGATTGGGCTATGTCTTTCCCAATTGATGAAGCAATGACAATCATCAGCGGGTTTCGCTTTAAACAGCACGAATTAAACAAATGTTATTAATCAGCAGGGCGAAAGCCCCCTACTTAACGCAACAATATTATGACAGTAACAGAATTAATCGAACAGTTATCAGAAATGAATCCAAGTGCCGAAATACGTTTGGCAATCCAACCACATTATCCGTTTGAATACGATGTACAAGATGAAATAGTACAAACCGAAGATGGGAGCAAGGTTTTCATCGGAGAGAGTGAGCAAATAGGGTATTTAGGAGAAGAAATTCGCGAACTCTTAAATTGGTGAGATATGGATGAAATATTTGAAGAGATGGCAATGGATGCACTAATGGGCATCGGCCTAACCGAAGATGAAGCGGAAACCGCTATTAATGAATTTCTGGATGATACGGAGGAATAAACCATGTCAAGTAACTACGATGCTCCGGTCGAAGTGAGGGAACTTGAAAAACTGATTAACAACTTTACATACAATAACGGATTTGATGTTAGCCAAGTTTTTAATGATTTCCTCACTTACATAATCCACTACTTTACTCCTAATGCCAAACCATTGGAAAGTTGGAAGTACAATAAAGAACAAACGTCCGTATTTTGGAATATGCTCTGCGAGTGGATTAAAGTTATGGAAAAACAGTTAATCCATAATGAATGGTACGACCCTTTCGGTGATTTATACATGTCCTGCGTAGCAAGCAAAATGAGACAACAAGGAACTGGGCAATTCTTCACCCCGACAGGTATTTGTGATATGATGGCTGAAATGAATGATAACAATGAAAAAATTACAGGAAAATATATCAATGACCCTGCATGTGGTAGTGGACGAACATTACTTGCTTGGCATGTCCGGAATATTGGGAACTATCTTTGTGCCGAAGATATAGACCGGACCTGCTGTCTCATGACCGTCTGCAATTTTATTATTCATGGATGTGTTGGAGAAGTAATATGTCACGATAGTTTAGACCCGGGTTCTTTCTATGCAGGTTGGAAGATTAATGAAAGACTAAACAAAAGTCCTTTTTCTCCGATACCGTTAATTACAGTTAGGGAAATAACCAAGGAAGAATCAATCACCTTGCGAATATGGGAAAACATCCGGTTGGAGAATGAAGAAAATAGTAAGGCAAGCGCTTCTAAACCAGTTCAAGACGAAAATTTACCGAAAAAGGTTAAAACAATTACGCTTAACCCGGCAAATGATACGAAAAACAAAAATAATGTATCGAATAAGCCTATTCAGCTAAGCCTATTCGACTAAACTAAAAATGATTGAATTATATCGTATATTAATTATTTGAACTAATTTTGTAAAAACATTATGGATATGGCATTAAAAGCAATAGAACTCCGTATAGGTAACTACTACCAGGAGAACGGAACATATTATAAAACGACTCCAAATGATATTATCAACCTCATCAGGTGTGAAGCGAGTAAGACAGAAAGCGATATGCAGCCTATACCGCTTACAGAAGAAATATTATTCAAATGTGGATTCAAGAAAGATGGTAAATCCTATTGTATCGGATATTGGGATTGTGATTTTACGTTAGAGCACTATTCTGGCGAGGTGTTTTACATGGTAAACGTTTCTGAAAGTTTGAAATTCGGGCCGGAAATAAAGTATTTGCATCAACTACAAAACATATATTTTGCTCTGGAAGAAAAAGAATTGGAGGTGAAACTATGAAACATACAAGCAAAGTATACCACGTAGAATTTACGGAGCCAGTAGAGGTGAACGGCAAAGCAGATAAGCATTTCTATTTTGGCTCACAAGCTGCCATCTACGGAACTTTCTCTGCCGATCAAATAGGAATAAGCTACGGATATTTAAGGTCTAAAATTCATCTGGAAAATGGCGAATACAGCAACGATAAATGCACTATCCGATTGGGACCATTGAGAAGAAAGGAAAAATCTGAATAACCTTTTGTTTTTCAGAGATATTTCATACATTTGCATTGTGGAAAGAGTGAGGGAAGTAATGTTCCCGCTTTCTACACCAGCCCGGGCAGAGCAATAATCTGCCCATTTTTATTCTTTCTTCCACAATAGTTTTAGCAATCCCCCCTTATCCATGTAGTAAATATCCGGAAGCTCACCAACCTTATTCATTGCTTTAAAACGTCCTACTTCCCGATTTATAGCAGAACGCAAGTCCTTATATTTGTCATTGGTGAAATAGAAAATAGCCCTATCCGCTTTTCGGGCATCCTTTATGTACGCGCGGATAGTATTTTCATTGGCATTATCAATATACTTCACGTCCCATGTACACCCGTCAAACTTCAAGTCTGGCACACCTTTCCCTTTTCCATTCTCCGGCAGGAACTCGACTTGTTTTCCGCTATTCTTCGCTAACATTTTACCGACAATCTTCTCCGCATCACCACCGCCCTGCGTATTGGTGAACTGATGTTCTTGGTGATAAACATTGAATCCACCACTGTACTCATCATAATACGCTTTCGTCCATGGACCTTCGTAGGATTGATATTTCTCTTTTGCCTTCTTCCGAATTTCCACTCGTTCACCGGTATTCATCGCCTCAACCTTGACACCCGTATATTTCGGGTTATCCTTTATCCAATACGGCAATGTACCCCGATTGTTCGCCTTCTCGATACGTTCTTCATTCTCCTTTAACCATGAATAAAACTCTTCTGGTGGTCTCGTTACTTCATTCTTTGATTTGAATCCTGCGGTATCTTCTCCTGCAAGAATCTTATCAGTAAGCATATCAATCTCATCGTCCGAAGCAAGTATGCTGACCGCATGACACATGCAATTTCCGTGCCAACCTTTGAATACGAAACCTTTCGGATATCTTCCGGCAAGTTTATCGCAAATATCTTTCTCTGGATGATTCTTTGATACCTTAATTTCAATACCTACAACGAAATCAAGCTGTGCCCATCTCTCGTGATCAGCAGTCTGATATGCAATGTTGTTTTCAGAACGCGCCAAGCGTTGTGCATTTCGGGAACTACTACGATACTGTCCCGGTCCCGGATGATAAGCCTTTGCGTTTTTTGATAGAATAAGTTCTCCACGTTTATCCCTTACCCGTCGAAACAATTTATCCGGTTCATTCAAATACTGTTTGACTTTTGCAGCCATGACATTAGCGGACATCCCTTCCCCAATATGGCAATCAATAGCCATTTCCATCTCCTGCCGGAACTGACCTTCATACTTCCAGATACGTTGAGAAAGGTTCAAACCACCATCCTCCGACTTACGGGAGAAGAAAGCATCCATAGCTTTCTTATTGCGTTCAAAGAATCGAGCGAAATGTTTGTTATCTATGGATTTCTGCCCAAAGACAGACCGAACAAGTTCATCCGACTTCAAATTAGATTGCTCCCATTCGTTGGCAATACTAAACTGCATAGTTTGATATACACGACTGTACAGTTCCCGTAGCAGAACGTTTGCTTTGTCGGAAATAGTAGGATAGTCGGCAAAAACAAACGGACTCTTAGCGTCATAGATTGGCTCTACCTCCAACGCTAAAGAAATAAGCCGCTCCATCACATCCAGGTAGATTGCCCGGACGTTTGCAGCATATCCTTCGGTACGTTGGAGTAATGCCCGTTTATACTTGTTTTCATCAATCTTTGCCATGTCCTTTATTCTGCGCTACCGAAAATATCTTGTTTATACCGGTCCTTCTCTTCCTGCAACTCCTGCTCATGTTGCGCTTTCAAACGCTCTTTTTCCAGAGTGGCATCTTTAATGATAGGATTCATTTCAATAAAGGTTTCGTCAGACATACCACCGGCATTCTTTGTCTTAATCAGATTATTAAGCACGGCCTCTATATCTTCACCGAATGGCTCTTGAAACTCGTGCTCCACAACCAGATTATCACACTCATCCCGAAGAGAGATATCCAGAACATTACCGATAATCGCAATGAAAACACTGGCGATACGGTCTGCATATTCGTCGTGCTTTTCCTTGTGCTTGTCTGCCTTGATTACAGCCAAGAGCATAAGTTGCTTCAACGCTTTTGCCGAAACTTGGGAAAGACTCTTCATCGTATCAAAGTCAATCTTAGGAGTAAAAGAAAAACGGTGAATCTTATCGTCCAATTCCTCGCTTTCCTGCTTCTGGTTTTCCGGAGCATTATCCCACGTGAGATACTTCATTTCCGGTTTCTTAGCACCATCCATTGAAGGCTTCAAAATGAATAGTTTACTATCCTCTCCCTTTTCTGGCAAAGAATTTACTATATCCGAATCTGCAACCAATGCAGGGTCAGAGAATCGGTCGTTTACGTCGGCTCTTCGGCTTACCATCATTTCCTTGCGGTGCATCATTGGCTCAACACCTGCACACTCCGGCTCCTGCTCAAAAAGGACCACACATATTTTCTTTGCACGGTTTACCTCTTCTTCAATGTCCCACCCCATAGCGTTACGCTTACAGTGATATATCATCTTCTTTGTGTGTATATCAACATGATATTTGATTTCACCGCCAACCTCCTGCAAGTTATACCCACGAGCAAAACACATCATTCGTCCGAATTGGTCTTTCCGGAAGTATATATCATCACCCAGACTTTTAGCCACAACTTTAATCAAGCAATCCGGCTTACCTTCATCGTTCCGGTATGTATGGAATAGCAACGCACTTTGTCCTTCTGCACCGGCAAGGCGCTTCGCCTCGCGAATCTTCGCATTGAATCTGGTACTTTTAATCAAATCAATATAACGGGAGAAAGCCCTATCTGTACCCTTAGATGATTGCGTCCATTTCAAAGGACGGCCATACAAGAATACAAGAGCCATTTCATTGATAAAAACCGGATATGGAATAGGAATCTTCCATTTCTCATCATAACGGAGAAACTTACGTTTTCCCGTCACTGGGTCCTTCTTACCAAAGACAGCCTTACTCGGTCTATTCATCACCTCATGCTGCTGTGTATCATAAACCTTCAAAGCAGCTTCAACCTTCGCAGAGTTATCCGTCATTTGAGACAAAGCACGGCTAACATCCTTTGCTTTCAAAAGTTGTTCAAACTCTTGATTGCGACCAACAGCCGCATTCACACCATTAACAATCCAATTAAACAATCCCATAATTACAATATTAAAAAATTAACCACCTAAAGCACTTAAAATATTATCTTCATCCTCTTCCGATAATTCGACATAGGAATCATCCAGAAGATAATCAATCGCATAAACCAAAATATCCACGAACTCGTCATGTGTCTTAGCCGGGAACTGGCTAACTTCATCTTCAAATTCTTCATTCCAATCACCCTCAACCAATATCACACGGCCGCACTCAATCTTAGGAGAGACACCATGCAAACGCACTTCCTTACTGTCGGTCGGTGATGGTGTCCTTGTCACATTGAGTTTTGTGTACCTTTTGACAGCTTGAATAACCGTAATCCCGTTTGCTTTCGGCTCTATTCTAATCGTACTCCGACCATCGTACCCATGTGCCCGTACATAGTCTGGGAGGAACTTCATGAGTTCTGGAAATTCCTTCCACACCTTTTGCGCATGGAATACATACAGAAAGTTTTGTATCCTGCAAGCTGCCAATATACCCGAAGGGTCATTGTCAGTCTTTGCTTTCTTTTCATCATAGGCGGTGTCAAGGAAGAAGTGAATCGGAGCACCGCCACGAATTGCAAGGAACTGCGACAATGATATATGACCGAACCAACTTGCCTTAACAATATTACCACCTTCAACCGAAGGAGCCTGCTCATACTGTCCGGCATATCCACGACTACCAAGGTCTACCTTCGCTTCGTCGATAACTTCACGATCAATACGTATCGGGTCCAATAACCCATCGATATACCGTTCTTTCAACTCCGCAGGATTGACACGGTCGGAAACTTCTGCCGGCAGGCATATATGCCGAATCTTGTCTTTCTTCTTTTTCAGCAGGTAGCCAGTCACATCATCATCATGCAGTCGTTGCATGATAGTTACCATTGGAGTATTCTTCTTATCAACCTTACGAGAGGAAAGCGTCTTTGTATGCTCGTTTGCCTGCAGTCTCATAGCAGCAGACTCGGCTTGCTTTGGATTTACCGGGTCGTCGTTAATAATCACGTGAGCGTGCTTACCCGTAATAGTGCCACCCGTCGAAGTTGAATATCTGGCGCCTCCTTTCGTGTTCTCGTAACTTCCCTTTCCAGATTTATCATGTCTAATAATTACCTCCGGAAACAGAGTACGGTACAAGTCAGAAGTGATAATATCCTTAGACTTTGAAGCATGTTCCAATGACAAATCACCGGAATATGAGTTTGAGATTATCCTCAATCGTGCATCCTGCGTCCAAAGCCATGCGTGCCACATGATAGTTACGATAGTGGACTTAGTGGAACCAGGAGGAATATTGATAATGATATCATACGGTTTTTTCTCCCGTCTAACAATATATCCAGATAGCTCTTGCAGCTCTTCACACAAATACGGAATATGCCAATTAAATACCGGAGTTTCCGGTATTATCACGTCCCAGAACGTTTTTACGAAGTAGAAAAAGGACTTTCTACATTCATCCGCTTGGACAGCTCTCGCCATTTTCAATATTTCCGTTTCCGCTAAACTCACTCTTTCGCTGATTTATCTTGTTTCTCCGCAATACTCAACAGTAACTTTCTCTCTTCATCTGACAACTTCGATACATCAAAATCTTTGCTTGTTACCTGCACCCCAACTCCATTCGGGGCAACAATCTCTTTACGCTCTGTATATCCTCTACTTTTGCCTTTGGTTTTCAGATAGAATATAATAGCCGTAGTGTCTCCCTTCTGTATCTTTTTCAGAAGGGAGGCTTCGGCAATATCAATCTGCAATTCATTAATAGCGTCCGCACGTTCTTTGAATTCCGCATCGTCTCGATACCAGCGATAAAACGTCTGCCGTGAGAGGCCAACCTTCTCACAAGCAAACGTAACAATGCCGCTACACTCTTTCAGCGAGTTCAACAGCTTCTCTTTATCTTTCTGAATATCTTCCTCGGCTTTAGGCATTCTTATACACCTCCTCCCCTATCCCTATAAATATCACCCAACACAGCCCGATAAGAACGTTTCTTTGGGTCACCTGCTATCAATAATTGATAAGCCTTTTGGCAAGTTTTAGAAGATTCATTACCAGACATTTTCGCATATAGTTTCTTCGCTATTGCATAACCCGGATATAAGTCTGGATGCAAAGCGGCCTTTTTCATTGTGTCCCGAAATATCACACGATAATCTTTATTCTTATCTTGTTCAAACTTCTGGTCCTGCTTAGAACTCCGGAACATATCGGTGTCCCAATACAGCATAACAAGGTCTGCGTTCGGCTCTCTACGAATTACCCTTTGATATAAGTCCGGATAAAACTCCATAACTTTGGGCAATGACTTGATTGTATCTATGCTAAAAAACTGACTAATACGTAGTTTATTAATCGGAACACCCGTCTTATACAAGTAAATGTATGTCATTGGAATAGTCAGATTGTACAACTTAATGTATAGCCATATATCGCAATCCCTCCAATCATACAAAGGATAAAGGAAATGTGAAGTCCTAATTGCAGCGATAGACTGTCTTCGCTGAATGGATTCTGCCATCCGCAAGCCGACCATCGGAGGAACACTCTTGAAAATCTTATCTCCAAACTCTTGATACGACATCCCCATGCGAAACATTGAATGATTACGGATAGCAAACTTAGGCATAGGCCTCACCCATACGCTTTCTTTGCCTGGCTCCCAACAAATAAAACTTTCATCATTCGCCAACCTATTGCAACAGTTATAGTGTCTTATAGGCAAACAGAACCAATAAAACTTAGCGCCCAGAGACATAAATCGTGAACGCCACTCCAATGCGATAGCCTCAACATCCGGATAGATGGCTTCCTCGTCAAAGAATACTACGATAATGCGATTGAAAGGAATGGAGTATTTCTGCATTGTCTTAACCAACATATCGCACATGCATATAGAATCTTTGCCGCCAGAGAAACTGACGGCAACTTTCTGATTCTTATTGAAAGCTTCGAGAATCCTGCGCTCGGCTGCTTCAACAACATTGATATCCAATTCCTTTACGTACATCTTCGTATGATTTGAGCCTTACTAAACCTTTGCGTACGCTTAGTCATGAGTTTTAAGAATTCATCCCTATCAATCTTTGACAATCTGAATATCTCTTCCTCACTCATTCCTATTTCCTTTGAGATTTCATCTACACTTTTGCCTTTTTCCAACAGAGCTTTCACAATGTTCTCCATCGGTTCAAGTAGATGTGTTCCACGGGCACGGTTAAAAGTAACCGTACCATACATATCTTGACTCTCGTCCTTATGTGCCACAATCACAATCGGAATTTTATTTCCGAGCATTGTTTTTAATGGCTCCCTGCCGGAAACAAGCCAACGGTGGAAACCGTCGATTATAGTGTAATCCGGACGCACAACGATAGGAAAGCAGAAGCCATTAGTAAGGATACTCTGCATTAACAGCTTCAAATTCTTCTCCAGAACCTTGTTAGGATTATAGTCGTTCGGCTTCACCTTATCCCGGTCCACAAATTGAATCTCCCGAAGTGGTTTGAATAAATCTACATTTTCCATGACTCAATTTATTAAAGCGTGAATTCCTTACCGCAGTGCGGACAAACTATCGTATTAGCCTTTTGCATACCAGCTTCGATATCATCCACCTCTTGATTGTCGGCCGCCTCCTTTTCCGGTGTGAACTGTTGTTCTTTCTTCGCAGGCTCCGCAAAGTTTACTCCCATATTATCAGCACTGACCTCGTGAATAATGGCATCCAGATATTCCGGAGTAAAACCGATAATATCAACATCCCCAATTTCCTTAATCAGCTTCTCCATATCACCGAAATTCACGTGTGACATAGTCTGAATCTTATTGTCTTCCAGAACGAGCTTTTTCTTTTCCGTGTCAGTAAGACCATACATCACCGTAATAAAAGCCTCTTTGTCACCTCGGTATTCCAGAGCCTTCTTCTTACCATGGCCGCAGAGAATCATCATGTTCTCATCAACTACAATCGGATAATACTGCCCGTATCGTTCCAGACTTTCAGCAAGTGCCTTTATCTGCTCTTCCGGATGAACATTCGGATTACCCGGAAACTCCTTCAATTTCGACAGGAGCACATTTTTTGTTTCTAACTTTTTCATTCCTACACAATTTTATTGATTAAACTTTCCCCTGCAAGAACTGCCTCGCAGAAGGTATATAGTTAGCAGCTTCCTCTACCAAGCTACTATCTATTTCATAAACTTCACTAAAACCATTTTCCACGCTTCCGCACCACTGCCGAGCAGCCCAACAGTGAGTACCAACACGAAAACCGCGAGGCCATGTGTAAATCGGTGGCATCGGAAGATGATAATAGTGGATGATCGCAAGAATTTCCTCATGCTTAGTATCAGCAATAGGAGAAAAACGGGTGATACCTCTCGCATTGGTGTACATTCCACCGGGACCTACATAGTTCCCGTCTTGTATTCTTCGACCGAGGCAAAGAACATCTACCTTGTGTTTCTTCACATAGACATCCTGCGCCCGGTGCTGAACTATGCTAAACCACTTTGCAGCCAAGGAAGAGTCATTCGGAAAAAGCATTTCGGGATGTGTCGCCAACCATTTAAGGTCCTGCCCCGTATTGATTACCTCCAATCCTGCCGGATGGTTGTTTTCTATCCATTGCAGGAAAGCAGGATATTCCAGATTGCAGCGTCCGAGCAAACAGTCATGCACTCCGGCCTGCTCCATTATGAAACCAAGAGCGATGCTGTCTTTTCCACCACTCCATCCATAAGCTACACGTTTTCCACGGACACACGGTTTCACTTGTTCGACTAAGCGGTCAATCAGATTGTCGGTTTCCTGCTTCGATACAAACTGCTCGATATTGGAAAACACCCGAAGCCAGTCCGAATGTGATGAACTCTGTTTTTTACCCAGAACTGTTTTCATAGCTCATTGAATTGTAGAGCCACACTTGTAATGAAAGCCCTTGCACCTTCATCGTATTTCAGTTGTAGCCAATTATACTTAGTTACCTTGAACCGGATGTTTGCCACGAATCCCGAAAGCGCACGCATAGAATATCCGGCATTGAAAACGAAGCGTCTATAATCCAGACCACCGAGTACCTGCAGACGGTCACCATTCATAAACCTTCGACCATTATACAGATTGTCCCATGTAGCATCCACCATAAACCCGGCAGGGAGTTTTATTGTACCGGACAATGTTTCAGTGAACTTCTTTGCTTTCGTGTTGTAGGTTGAACGTGCCAAAAGATAAAACCGTTGCTGATAGTTCACATTCAGCCATGCAGCCAAAGAAACCGCTTCGGTATTCATGTTGTATTGAAGAACCGGAGTAACAGAAAACCACTTGGCAACGTCTGCCCGGTAGCCAATAAACGGAGCAACGGCAGAGCCGTTACCCTCCAAAGATGTAGTGACCGGCATAAATATCCGGAACTTGGTCGGTTGAGTGATACCATCGTAAACTTGCGCCCCGGCAGTCAATGACAGAGCAGCCAATACGAGCATGATATACAGCTTTCTCATTTTCTACGTGATTTTTTATGATTAAACTTCGATTGTTTCTTCTGATGCACATAGCGCATACTACCTTGTAACTGTTTGTAGTGTGAGACTGATTTTCGGATATCCTTTGCCGTTCCCTTTGCCGATTCCGTTAGATTCCTAAACGTGCGTATATGTCCCTCCATCCTATCCGCGCATTGAAGATATTCAGCACCGAGCGTTTTAATCTCTTCGATGTACTTATCCATTTCCGAACGGTCAATATTAACCACCATTTCCAACGGACCACTCTTCAAACGTTTACGACGAATAGCCATAAGCCCAGATGCGAGTATCGTAAAGAGAGAGCCAAACACAATCATTGGGATATTACCGGTGAAGTTTCCGTAAGCAAATATTGGAAGACCTACAATCATACTCGTTAGGACACCATAGAACAACCCTCTTTCGCTCATTCTTTTGCCGAGAATAGCGAACACCGTCGGAAGCATTACGGATGAACGTAGCGTACCGTAAAGCAAGAAAAGATATAGAATTGTTAGACCGGGAATGTTTGCGATCAGAATGGCGGTAACAGTAACTGCAATCATTGCAAAGCGAGCTGCCCGAACTTCATTCGCGAAAAGGATAAAGAGAAAAATATTCTTCTGAATCCGTTCATGCCATTTCTCGTTCATAGCTAACCGCTTCACTACATCATGCCCGGCAACTGAACTCACTGCGCAAATAATGCTATCAACGGTTGATATCAGTCCGGAAAGTATAAGCACAAAGAACAGGTATAAAAACCATTTAGGGCAGAAAGCCATTACAGCCCCTACATTTGTCAGTTGTGTGTCGGATATAGCCAAACCTGTTCCGGCTGCAAAAAAGCCAAATACCGCCAAGGAAATAGGTACAACAGCAAAAATAAAGGCAGCGGTTATCATTGTGCGCTTCACTTTATCAGCTTTCACACAAAATACCCGCTGCCAGAACATCTGGTCGCCAAACGTCCCAGATAGTAAACCTATCGTTGTAGGAATACCGAAGGACAAAGTAACCATTAGTCCGTTACCCGAAAACAAATCAGAGAAACCACCGCTAACACCTCCCAGACCATTAAATAACGCTTCTGGTCCGGCACTTGAAAACATAATTGGCAGTCCTAACAATAAAACAATCACTATCCAAAGCATCTTCCAGAAGTCAGTAATAATACTGCTCCGAATACCGCTTGCAAATGTGTATACCAGAGGACACAGCGCCATCACTACCGTTGTAGCGGTGAACGATATACCCGTAATCTTTGAAAAGATGGTAGCCCCGGCAAGAAGCTGAACGGCAAAACTCATCGTCTGCAGCCCGAACGATTCTATCAAAAACAGATTATGGCAACGTTTCGAATACTTCTCACGAATATAGTCCGAGAACGTCCATCCTTCCGGCCGGAGCTTACGCATCTTATTGGCAAAGAAAGCAAACAGTATCAATGTAAGTACATTTGGCACAACAAACCAGAATACGCCAACAAGCCCCTGTGTGTATGCCTTTTCCGAAGCTACGAACATCGACGGGGCCCATACCCATGTAGCAGCCATTGAAAAAGCCGTCAACAACCAAGGCATTGACCGGTTCGCAACCAAAAACTCTTCTTTCGTCTTTTTGTGTTTTCGTAGAAACACTACGAGCAACATCATCGCAACAAAGTACGTTGCTATCAGTGCCCAACCCTCTAAACTTGATAATCCTTCCATTTCACACTAATTTTTAAGATGTAACATCTGTCATTTTCACGCAAATATAAAGAAAGTGTGCCTAATAAGCACACTATAAAAACAAAAATATGCGCTTAATAAACACACTTTACAAATCAAACCTACTGTCTAATAGCCAAATACGAGCATTGCTGCATCCCGTGAATGTTCGCTCGTCCTCTTTTCGCATTTCGTTAATCTCTTGAATGATAAAGCATTGAGCTTTGTCTTTGAATCTTTTGGATGAGTCATTTCGTAGGGAATACCGGTATCTTTAAGAAAATCATCCCAAATGTGAGCATCCCGTTTAACAGAGCCGACACCTTGCAGCATTTTTCTCTCCTCATCCCTACTTTTGTAGTTGGATTGAAACCATTTCCTTAAACGTGGGTCCTCAACACGAACTAATATGCTTCCTCCGTGTGTGTCATACATCTGCTTAACATACATCATAGCTTTATGAATTGCAGTACTCTTTATCATTTCAAACTTTCTTGCAGCAACATTGCTCGTTGCAACTCCGGTATCTACTCCGGTATCAATGCCGATAACATAAGCG
>ERZ1023663.356-NODE-356-length-18378-cov-19.502865_pt1 | contig 18378 bp, 12 predicted proteins | sample MGYA00380340_ERZ1023663 | MGnify/ENA primary metagenome ERZ1023663 (study PRJEB33179, sample SAMN07448982) | human gut metagenome | biome: Human-gut; feature: Human associated habitat; material: Faeces | host: Homo sapiens | place: India: Bhopal | collected... | reverse complement strand
TGTGGCAACACATGGAGCTGACTGTTACTAATAGGTCGAGGGCTTGATTAAAAAGAAGCGGTTAAATCTGTATGAAGTTTTGAAAGTACAAATAATTTGATAGAAAGTTAGCAACGTACTTTGTCTACGTTGTTTTCTCATATAGGGGATTGGTCAAATGGTATGATAGGGGTCTCCAAAACCTTTGGTGGGAGTTCGATTCTCTCATCCCCTGTTCTTTAAAAACACCTAAACAGGTGTTTTTTCTTTATCCTATATTTTTTCAGAAATTTATTCTCCACTAATTGTGTAAAATATAAATATTCGGGTGCATGTATAAAGTCCGTGTAAAGTCATTGCACATATTATATTTAGGGGTTTTAGGGGAATTTTCCCCTAACAAGGTGTATTTTGGACGTGTAGTCCACAAATGCGTATCTTGTCAATGTATCCCTCTATTGTATTTTAGCTTGAAACTATTTTAATAAAGAAATATACTTATAATATGAGTATAGTATAAAGAGAAAAATAACGATGAGAATTATGTGAAAGCGAGGCGATGCGTGTGCTAATAAATACAGCAGAATATCTTTCTGTTATTGAAAACATCAAGAAAGAAATCAAGGATGCACAATACCGTGCAACGATTCATGTGAATTCAGATTTACTGCTCTTGTATTATGACATTGGAACGGTCATTAACGAATATAAAACATGGGGAAACAAATTCATTGATAATCTTTCTTATGATATTCAGATAGCTTTTCCAGAAAGAAAAGGGTATTCCGTCCGAAACCTGAAGTATATGGCGAAGTTTGCTGCCCGTTTTTCTGATAGAAAAATTGTGCAAGAGGTGCTTGCACAAATTACATGGTATCATAATATTGCTTTGATGGATAAGGTCAAAACTGCGGAAGAACATATCTGGTATGCAAATGCAACAGTAAAGAATGGCTGGTCTCGAAATGTTCTTGTCCATCAGATTGAAAGCAACTTGTATCAGCGACAGGTTCTGGCAGAAAAAGTCACAAATTTTGAACACCGTTTACCATCTCCACAGAGTGAACTTGCGGTGCAGACCATGAAAGACCCATATGTATTTGATTTCATTTCTTTCCGGGAAGATATGCGCGAACGGGATATTGAGCAGGCGCTGGTTCGGGAAGTCACAAAGCTACTTCTGGAGCTTGGAACAGGATTTGCATTCTTGGGAAATCAGTATCACTTGAATGTAGGTGGTGATGATTTTTACATTGATTTGCTGTTTTATAACTTGAACCTTCGTTGTTATGTTGTTATCGAATTGAAAACCGGTGACTTCAGACCCGAATACGCCGGGCAGTTAAATTTCTATCTTTCAGCCGTGGACGGCATTTTGAAGAAAGAGCAGGATAATCCATCTATTGGTTTGCTTCTGTGCAAAAGCAAGAATAATGTGGTTGCAGAATATTCGCTCAAAGATATTTCAAAGCCGATTGGTGTAAGCGAATACAAAATAACCAGCAGCCTGCCGGATGATCTGGAAAAGCAACTGCCGTCTGTTGAAGATATTCAGAAACGGATTAAATAAATCTGGTTTCAAAATTTGAAATAGGGATACCGGAATCTCGTTGACTTTATATCAGAGTGGTATATTTTTTTAAGATACAACTTCCGATAAGTTCGGATTAGGAAGAAAGTTTGTTTGGTGTCAATGGATAAATAAACTACCCAAACGTCATAGTGATTATCGGAAATTGAACTTTTATAAAGGAGAATTATATGAAAAAAACAAATAACAGCGTGCTTTCGCAATATCGGGGTGCGTTAATGGGAATATCCATCATATTGATTATAGTTTTTCATTTTACGGATGACTGTCATTATTACTCCTATCATTTTAGTGGCTGGATTTCCTTCTTTTGGAGATATATTTCATCATCAAGTGTGGATGCTTTTTTATTCTTTTCTGGTCTGGGGTTATACTATTCCATGAAAAAAAGATCAGATGTTAGAAGTTTTTACATAAGAAGATTAAAAAGAATTCTGATTCCTTATTGCATCGTAGCCGTACCCTCTTATATTTTATTAGATGTCTGTGTGGATAAAACAGGATGGGGAGAAGCCATAAAAGACTTTACATTTATCACATTTTTCAGTGATGGAGACAGGCTTTACTGGTATATTGGACTTATGCTGTTATGCTATCTGATTTATCCCTATATCTTTCAGATTGTGGATAGCGCACGGGACGCAATAGATGGAGAGATCCGTCTGCTTTCTATTGTAAGTGCTATTACAGTATTAGCACTTGTAATTGCATTATATGAGAAAGATATGTTTGGAAATGTGAATATTGCTTTGCTTCGTCTGCCTGTTTTTATAGCGGGCTGTTTTTATGGCAGATCCAGCTATGAAAAAAGGGAAAGTTATTGGAAATGGTTGATTCTTTTTGCGTTATCCGGCTATTTGCTCACCATGCTTCCAAGTGGATCTCCTATTTTTGCAAGGTATGTGACCGGAATTTTTAATATCTCATGTTGTGCGGGAATTGCCTGGATCTTTTCCCGGTTATCTATGCGCCCGGTTATAAGAATACTGGAATGGTTTGGTGCTCATTCGCTGGAATTGTATCTGGTACATGTTACCATACGAAAATTTATGAAGGGAGCAGCATTTCATACATGCCGTCTGCGTTACGAACTGGTGCTGGTATGCAGTTCCATTGTGATTGCATGGATACTTCAGATCCTTGTCCGGTATATAACAGATCATATGATTAAGGAAAAGAGGTAAGACATATGACCCTACAGCAGTTACATCAGGTAATTACGATCGCAGAAAGCCGTTCCATGAACGAAGCATCCCGAAAATTGTTTGTCTCACAGCCCAATCTGTCTGCGGTTGTGCGCGAACTGGAAGAAGAAGCAGGAATCACCATTTTTATCCGGTCCAACAGGGGAATCGTGCTTACACCAGAGGGAGAGGAATTTATCGGATATGCCAAGCAGGTCGTGGAGCAGTATCATTTACTGGAATCCCGTTATATTTCGTCTGCATCCAAAAAGAAATTTTCCGTGTCTATGCAGCATTATACCTTTGCGGTCAAGGCATTTGTGGAAGTCGTAAAGGCTGTCGGAATGGAAGAATATGAATTTGCCGTGCATGAGACACAGACGAATCAGGTAATCGAAAATGTGCGTAACATGAAAAGTGAGCTGGGGATTCTTTTCCTGAGCAAATTTAATGAAGCAGTACTCCAGAAACTTTTCAAGGAAAATGATGTGATTTTTGAAGAACTGTTTACCTGTGACACCTATGTATATCTGTGGAAAGGACATCCGCTGGCACAAAGGGATGTAATTTCCATGAAAGAACTGCAGGAATATCCATGTCTTGTGTTCGAACAGGGGAAAAATAATTCCTTTTATTTTGCCGAAGAGATGAAAAGTACCTATGAATATAAGAAGATGATCCATGCGGATGACCGGGCGACCATGCTGAATCTGATGGTTGGGCTGAATGGTTATACGCTCTGTTCCGGGATTATCTGTGAAGAATTAAACGGAAATGATTATGCGGCAGTGCCGCTGGCAGAGAGCGAAAAGATGCGGATTGGCTATATCCGGCACAAGGGGATAAAGGTCAGTCCGATCGGAGAATTATATGTGGATATTCTGAAAAAAAGTGGGAAACCACTTTGATAAAAATAGTTTTCATCAAAAAATGCTTGTTTTGGTGATTGGAAAGGCAATTTTTTGGAGAAATTGCATAAGATAGCAGGTATAAATATAAATACACGAAAAAAAACGGTAAGAATCTGATGGAAACGGTTGCGCGATTACCGTCATTATGCAGGAAAAACCGGAGAAATGCGAAGTTTACATAACTTTGACAGATGAGAAAAAAAGTGGCATAATCTTTTCTAAACTTGGGGATGATAATAAAAGTATGTTGTTTAAAGGTAGAAAGAGGTGTTGGATTATGTATGAAACTGTTAAAGTAATTCGGTTATCAGATATGGATGAAGTTAAGGATTTTGTACGTGCAGCAGGTGGTTGTGATTTTGATATTGATGTAAAATGTGACAGAACATTCATTGATGCAAAGTCATTGCTTGGTATGATTGGACTTGGCGTAAAAAAGAATCTTCAGGTTTGCTACGGTGGAAAGAATGAAAATTTCGAAAACGTAGTTGCTAAATTTGCAGTGGCATAATACAATTATTATATCGTGACTATGGAACTTTAAGTCCCACTCCGTATTCCGGAGCGGGGCTTTTTATTGTAAAATAATGGAACAAATAAAAACCCGCTTCATACAACAGGAAAATACCCGCGGGAGAAAGGAGGTGTACATGCAGGAATTACATATCTCTGTGAGAAATCTGGTAGAGTTTATTTTCCGGGCAGGAGATATCGATAATCGTGCCGGAAAGCTGGCGAGTGCAGAGGCCATGATGGAAGGCAGCCGTATCCACCGGAAAATTCAAAAAAGCATGGACACCTCCTACCAGGCGGAAGTACCGCTGAAAATTGAATGGAAAGCCAACGATTACGTACTGGTCGTGGAAGGACGTGCAGACGGAATCGCCTATGGAAAATTTCAGCCGGATCTGCCGGCTGCGACGGAGTCTGTGCTGCAACCGGAGATGGAGTTTGCGGCGGAAATCCCTCCGGAAGAAGAAATCAGCTTCATCGATGAGATCAAGGGTGTATATAGAAACGTTGCGGCAATGGAACAGCCGGTCTACGTGCATAAAGCCCAGGCAATGTGCTATGCGTATATCTATGCGAAACAGAACCGTCTGGAGCGGATCGGCGTGCAGATGACCTACTGCAATCTGGATACCGAGGAAATCCGGTATTTCCGGGAGATTTATACATTTGAGACGCTGACCGTGTGGTTTACGCATCTGATCGAAGATTATCGGAAATGGGCAGACTGGCAGATCGCATGGAAAAAACAGCGGCAGGAGAGTATTCATACACTAGAGTTTCCATTTCCCTACCGGCAGGGACAAAAGAAGCTGGTTGCCGATGTTTACCGCACCATTCTGCGGGGGAAGAACCTGTTTATCGAGGCACCGACCGGAGTGGGCAAAACAATTTCCACAATCTTTCCGGCGGTAAAAGCAGTGGGAGAAGGGCTGGCAGACCGGATCTTTTATCTCACGGCAAAGACCATCACAGCAACTGTGGCAAAAGAAACGTTCGCACTGCTGGAAGAACAGGGCTATCGTGCCAAAGTGATCCAGATTACAGCAAAAGAAAAACTCTGCCTGTGTGAGGAGATGGACTGCAACCCGGGAAACTGTCCATATGCAAAGGGACATTTTGACCGCGTGAACGATGCGGTGTTTGATCTCTTGCAGAAATCCAACCTGTTTACCAGAGAGGAAGTTTTAGCGCAGGCGAAAGAATATCAGGTGTGCCCGTTTGAGATGAGTCTGGATGTGGCAACCTGGGCGGACAATATTGTCTGTGATTACAATTACGTATTTGATCCGAATGTATATCTGAAACGCTTTTTTCAGGAGGGGATAAAGGGAGACTATCTGTTCCTGGTGGATGAGGCACATAACCTCGTGGATCGCAGCAGGGAGATGTACAGTGCCGATCTGTACAAAGAAGACGTGCTTGCAGTGAAGCGGATCATGAAAGCGCACAGCCGTACGATCTGCCGTATCCTGGACAAATGCAACAAAGCCATGCTGGAAATGAAACGTGAGTGTGAGCACTACCAGATTCTGGACAGTGTGGGAACGTTGACCTTCCACCTTATGCGGCTGGCCTCCCAGATGGATGAATTTTTGGAAAAACCGCGGGAATTTCCGGAGAAGAAAACGGTGCTGGATTTTTACTTTGCGCTGCGCAATTTCCTGAATATCTATGATCTGGTGGATGACCATTACGTGATCTACAGCCAGATGACGGAGGAAGGCCAGTTCCGGATCCGGCTCTTTTGCGTAGATCCGTCGGTCAATCTGCAGAAATGCATCGATAAAAGCAATTCCACGATCTTTTTCTCCGCAACGCTCCTGCCGATCGGATACTACAAGCGGCTACTTTCCACGGACGAGGATAACTATGCCATTTATGCGCAGAGTACGTTTGCCCAGACACAGAGACTTCTCGCATTTGGCCGGGATGTGAGCACAAAATATACGCGGAGGAACAGAAAAGAATACGAAAAAATCGCGGACTATATCGGTGCAGTCACAGAAGCACAGCAGGGAAATTACATGGTGTTTTTCCCGTCTTACCGGCTGATGCAGGATGTATATGAGGTCTTTGCCGGGAAGGCGGCCGATTCGTGCGAGATTCTGATGCAGCATAGTAATATGAAAGAACACGAAAGAGAAGCGTTTTTGGAAGAATTTGAAAAAGAGCGCCAGGGGACACTCGTTGCGTTCTGTGTGATGGGTGGAATTTTCGGGGAAGGCATTGATCTGAAAAACGACCGGCTGATCGGTGCCATCATCGTGGGAACCGGACTTCCGCAGGTCAGCGATGAACGTGAAATTTTAAAGAATTATTATGATGAGCGGGGATTGTCCGGATTTGACTATGCGTTCCGCTATCCGGGAATGAACAAAGTCCTGCAGGCAGCAGGGCGCGTGATCCGGACCAGCGAGGACCGCGGCGTGATCCTTCTGCTGGATGAACGTTTCCTGCAGCGCGAATACGGAGCGCTTTTTCCGAGAGAATGGGAAAAGAGAAGCGTCTGTGGTCTGCCGCAGCTGCGGGAAGAAGTGAGCCGGTTCTGGTCAGACGTCCGGGAGGAGCTTTAAAAACTCTTCGGTGGAGGCAGAAACCGGAAGGGTAGGGTTTAACGAAGCCACCAGCTGCCGCTGCGGGATCGTTTCCTGCGTGCGGACGAGGAAGAGATCCTCCGGCTTGTGTTTCAGACAAAAATCCGGGATAAAAGCAATTCCAAGACCGATGCGGGCCATGTCAATGAGCAGATCGTTGCTGCTGAGCTCTACCTGAGGCAGCAGTTCCAGCTGATGCTGCAGGAAAATGTGGTGCAGAAATTCACTTGTCGTGCTCTTGCGGTCTAACATCATGAGCGGATAGGTGCCAAGCTCCGAGAAAGGAACGATGCGGTCCGCCAGATCAAAATATGCAGGATTGGCGACGAATACATCCGAGAAAGAGCCAACCGTTTTCTGAATATAGGAAGGATTCAGATGCGGGTTTGGAAAATTTGTGATAATCAGATCTACCCGGCGCTGCTCTAACAGGTCTACACAGCCTATCGAGCTGGCATTGGTGATTTTAATCGGAACATCCGGGAATTTCCGATGGAATTTCTGCAGATACGGCAGAAGAAAATAGCGGCAGATCGTGTCGCTGGCACCGATATGCAGCTGTCCTAAACCAAGAGAGCCGGATTCTAAAAGCTGGCTTTCGCCGCGTGAGATCAGATTCATGGCAGGTTCCACATGTTTCAGAAGCAGAGCACCGGCAGGAGTCAGCTGCACTTTTTTTGTGCTGCGGATAAAAAGCGGCTGTCCCAGCTTGCGTTCCAGTGTTTTGATAGACTGGCTGACCGCTGACTGGGAGATAAAAAGCTTCTTACTTGCATCCGAAAATGAGAGAGAGCTTGCAACATAATAGAAAACCTTGTATAATTCATAATTGATATCCATCGATCATATCCTCAGTAGTATAGTATAGTATAGGATATATTATATACCTTTCACAAAGGAGAGAAAAGGAGATTATCATGAAAAAGGGAATTTTGAAAACCTTATGCGGATTGATGGCGGCACTCATGCTGCTTGTGTTCGCAGGAACACCCGTTACAACTCAGGCAGCAAAACTGCCATATTACATTAAAATCAATCGTCAGCAGAACTGTGTGACCGTATATGCACTTGATTCCAAAGGCAAATATACCAAACCGGTCAAAGCATTTGCCTGCTCTGTCGGTGTCAACAATGCTACCCCGACAGGAACATTTTCGATTCCGGCAAAATACCGCTGGCATACACTTATGGGCGGTGTGTACGGACAGTATTGCAGCCGTATTCACGGTGGTGTGCTGTTCCACTCTGTGTTTTACAGTTCACAGGATCCGAGCAGGCTGGCATACAATTCTTATAACCGTCTGGGACAGACGGCATCCCACGGATGTGTCCGTCTGAATGTGGAAGATGCCAAGTGGATCTATGACAACTGCCCGGTAGGAACCAAAGTAACCATCTATGACAGCAAAGATCCGGGACCGCTGGGCAAGCCTACCCCGATCCGTATTGATGTAAACAGTCCGTACCGCGGATGGGATCCGACCGATCCGGATCCGAGAAATCCATGGCTGAAACTCCGTCCGACGATTAAGGGAATCAAGAATAAAACCATCGAGAGAACAAACAGCAAAGTAGATCTGAAAAAGGGTGTGAAAGCTACCGATTACAGAGGTAAGACACTTAAATTTACCGTTTCCGGAAAAGTCAATGCGGCAAAGACCGGAAAATATAAGATTACATACACCGCAAAAGATGCCAAAGGAAACAAGACCCAAAAGAGCATCATAATTACCGTAAAAGATACGAAAGCACCATCCATCAGCCTGAAGCGAAAGACACTGACCTACAATAAAGCCGTTTCCAAAGAAAAACTGGTTTCTGCAATTAAGGCAGATGTAGTGGCAAAAGATCTGGGCAAAAAACTTGCGTCAAAATATGTTTTCGTGGATGCCAGAGAAGCACATAAGGCAGTTACCGCTATGGAAAGAGGAACCTATGGAACTTATAGCGTGACCGTATATGTCAAAGATGCGGCAGGAAATAAATCCAGAAAGCTGAAAGTAAAGATTAATTTTGTAAATCCAAACCCGGGTACCGATCAGCCGGATCAGCCGGAACCGGACACTCCGGGCGTTGTAACGGACAGTGCAATTACCGTACAGTAATTTCATAAGAACAGGTAATAGATATCGTAAGCGATATTAATTTTACTTAATTGTCAACCCATGATACAATAACATAAAGATCAATAGAATGCCCCCAAATGCAGGGGGCATTCCGTTTCGCAAAAGAAGGAGGTAAATCCAATGGGCAATGTACGTCGTGTGTACGTAGAAAAGAAACCGGATTTTGCCGTAAAGGCAAAAGAATTAAAACATGAGGTAAAGCATTATCTCGGAATCGCTGCAGATCAGGTGCGTGTTCTGATCCGTTATGATGTGGAAAATGTATCGGATGCCACTTACCAGAAGGCATTGCAGACGGTATTTTCCGAGCCGCCAGTGGATGATATTTATGAGGAGAACTTTGACGCAGAAGGCGGAAACGTATTTTCCGTAGAATTCCTGCCGGGACAGTTCGACCAGAGAGCGGATTCCGCAGAGCAGTGCGTGAAGCTTTTAAATGAGGATGAGGAGCCGATCATCCGCAGCGCGACGACCTATGTGATCAAGGGTGACATCACAGAGGATGAGTTAGAGGCGATCAAAAAGTATTGTATCAATCCGGTAGATTCCCGTGAGACCGGTATGGACAAGCCGGATACCCTCGTACAGAATTTCGATGAGCCGGCAGACGTGGCAGTTTTCGACGGATTTATCGACATGGCAGAAGCACACTTAAAGGAACTGTACAGCTCTTTAAATCTTGCCATGACCTTTAAGGATTTCTTACATATCCAGAATTACTTCAAAAATACCGAGAAGCGGAATCCGTCCGTGACAGAGATCCGCGTGCTTGATACTTACTGGAGTGACCATTGCCGTCATACCACCTTCTCGACAGAACTTAAAAATGTGAAGTTTGATGAAGGATTTTACCAGGCACCAATCAAAAAGACTTATGAAGAATATCTGGATACCCACAAGAAACTGTATGCGGGACGCGATGACAAGTTTGTCTGCCTGATGGATCTGGCACTGCTTGCTATGAAACGTCTGAAAAAAGAAGGAAAACTTGCAGACCAGGAAGAATCTGACGAGATCAATGCATGTTCCATCGTGGTACCGGTGGAAGTAGATGGAAAGACAGAGGAGTGGCTTGTAAACTTTAAGAACGAGACACACAACCATCCGACCGAGATTGAGCCGTTCGGTGGTGCTGCTACCTGTTTAGGCGGAGCCATCCGTGATCCGCTTTCCGGAAGAACTTATGTGTATCAGGCAATGCGTGTGACCGGAGCCGCAGATCCGACCGTATCCGTAAAAGATACGATTGAGGGTAAGCTGCCACAGAAGAAGATCGTGCGCGAGGCAGCCAGAGGTTACAGCTCTTACGGAAACCAGATCGGACTGGCAACCGGATATGTCAAAGAAGTTTACCATCCGGATTATGTAGCAAAACGTATGGAGATCGGTGCTGTCATGGGTGCCGCACCGAGACGTGCCGTACAGAGACTGACCTCTGATCCGGGAGATAAGATTATCCTTCTGGGCGGACGTACCGGACGTGACGGTATCGGTGGAGCAACCGGATCTTCCAAGGCACATAACACACAGTCTACGTCTGTATGTGGTGCCGAGGTACAGAAAGGTAATGCACCGACTGAGCGTAAACTGCAGCGCCTGTTCCGCAGAGAAGAAGTCAGCCATATTATCAAAAAATGTAACGATTTCGGTGCCGGCGGTGTATCTGTAGCCATCGGTGAGCTTGCAGACGGACTGCGCGTGAATCTGGATAAAGTACCGAAGAAATATGCTGGTCTGGATGGAACGGAGATTGCAATCTCCGAGTCTCAGGAGCGTATGGCAGTGGTTGTCGCTCCGCAGGATGTCGAGCAGTTCCTTGCTTATGCAAAAGAAGAAAACCTTGAAGCAACCGAGGTGGCAGTTGTTACCGAGGAGCCGAGACTGATCTTAGAGTGGAGAGGAAAAGACATTGTCAATATTTCCCGTGCATTCCTCGATACCAACGGTGCGCATCAGGAAGCAGATGTCGAAGTCGAGATGCCAAAAGAGGAAGACAACTTCTTTAAAAAGATCGAACTTCCGAAAGTTGCAGACGCATTACAGAAAAACGACAACAAATCAGCATGGCTTGCCATGCTTGCGGATCTTAATGTATGTTCCCAGAAGGGACTTGTCGAGATGTTTGACGGTTCCATCGGTGCGGGAAGTGTCTACATGCCATACGGCGGCCGCTATCAGCTGACCGAGACACAGAGCATGGTTGCCAAACTTCCGGTTCTGAAAGGAAAATGCGATACCGTAACCATGATGTCCTACGGATTTGATCCGTACTTATCCTCCTGGAGTCCATACCACGGATCGGTATATGCCGTACTGGAATCCCTTTCCCGTATCGTGACCGCCGGTGGTGACTACAAGAAAGTACGCTTCACCTTCCAGGAGTATTTCCGCAGAATGAGTGAAGATCCAAAGAGATGGAGTCAGCCGTTTGCAGCACTGCTCGGTGCATTTGATGCACAAATCGGTTTTGGTCTGCCGTCCATCGGTGGAAAAGATTCCATGTCCGGAACCTTTAACGATATTGACGTGCCTCCGACACTGGTTTCTTTTGCAGTCGATGTGGCAAGAGAAAAAGACGTGATCACACCAGAACTGAAAGAAGCAGGAGATAAGCTGGTACTCTTTACGATCGAAAAGAACGCGTATGATCTGCCGGTATATGAACAGGTGATGAAACTGTATGACAAGATTCATGAGCTGATCGGCAAGGGTGCAATCCGCAGTGCCTATGCACTGGACGGAAAAGGTCTGGCAGCAGCAGTCAGCAAGATGGCATTCGGTAACAAACTGGGTGTAACAATTGCCGATGATGTCACTGCAGAAACCTTATTTGCACCGGGATTCGGTAATATCGTAGCAGAAGTAAAAGAAGAGTTTCTTCCTATTATAAAAGAAGCATCCGCAATCGTTATCGGAGAAGTGAACGACGCACAGAAATTCGTATACAAAGACATGGCTCTTTCCATGGATGAGGCACTCGATGCATGGCAGGGAACACTCGAGCGTGTATTCCCAACCCGCGCAACCGAGGATAAAGAAAAAGTACAGAGTGACGTATACGATACAAAGAACATCTATGTATGCAGAAACAAAGTCGCAAAGCCGACCGTATTCATTCCGGTATTCCCTGGAACAAACTGTGAGTACGACAGTGCGAAAGCGTTTGAGCGTGCAGGTGCCAATACAATTGTAAAAGTATTCAAGAATCTGAGTGCAGCAGACATCCGTGATTCTGTCGATGAATTTGTCAAGGCAATCGATCAGTCACAGATCATCATGTTCCCGGGCGGCTTTTCCGCAGGAGATGAACCGGAAGGATCTGCAAAGTTCTTTGCAACGGCATTCCGGAATGCAAAGATGACCGAGGCAGTAAGCAGACTGCTGTCAGAACGTGACGGACTGGCACTTGGTATCTGCAACGGATTCCAGGCGCTGATCAAACTGGGACTTGTTCCTTACGGACAGATCCAGGCACAGAGTGCGGATTCCCCGACACTGACCTACAACACCATCAACCGCCACATCAGCAAGATGGTATATACCAAGGTTGTGACAAACAAATCCCCATGGCTGCAGCAGGCAAAGCTTGGTGCAACATACTGCAACCCGGCATCCCATGGAGAGGGACGTTTCGTAGCTCCGAAGGAATGGCTGGACAAGCTTTTTGCAAACGGACAGGTTGCCACCCAGTATGTCAATGAAGCCGGCGAGCCAACCATGGATGAAGAGTGGAATGTCAATGGTTCGTACATGGCAATCGAGGGTATCACCAGTCCGGATGGACGTGTACTCGGAAAGATGGCACACAGCGAGCGACGTGGTGAGGCCGTTGCCATGAACATCTACGGAGAGCAGGATATGAAGATCTTCGAATCCGGAGTTGCTTACTTTAAATAGAATTGTTTATCTTCACGCGTAGTTTCACTCGAACTACGCGTGAAATAGTTTTAATAATAGAAAAAAGTGAAAAAACTCTTAAATGCTTAAGAAAATATTAAAGAATTTTTTCAATAAAATGTAATTTTGGTGTTGCAAAGATACAATACTTGGTGTATGATTGTCACGTAGAGTAGTTAAAAGAGTACTATAAATAGTACGACAAGTGATGAACTACTATCGAGGCTATGGAAACTGGAACTTGTTCCAGACAGACCTTACAATTACAGATACATATTAGAAATATAAGTCATCGGAACCTCAGCTTGCTGATCTTGATGCTGGACAATCAACGTTGATATCACACTCTACGCCGACGTCTGATGTGCGAAAGTTTCTGGTCATTTATGATTTGTGTGTCTGCAGATGAAACTGACGATGGACTTAACAGTAAGACCGAGGAAGGTCAGTGGAGGCAATTAGCGAGAACATTGGATTGGAAAAATCGTCCGCAGCGGTTTGGAAGAGAAGATGAAGGAACTTAAACGTGCAGGGTTAAACGAGTAGAAGAGATGGAAGTTAGTCAAAAAGAAAGAGAGGAAAAAACATGAAATCAAGCAAAAAAGTGTTAGCTTTTGCTCTCGCTGCAGCTATGGTTGTAACAGCAGTTCCTGCTACAAACGCACAGGCAGCTTCTACAGCAAAGCTTAGCGCAAAAAAAGCCACAGTTTATTCTGAGGGCTACAAGACAGTTACAGTTAAAACTCCAAAGTCTTGGAAGTCTGTTAAAGTAACTGCAACAAGCAACAAGAAGTCTGTTGCAAAAGTTAAGAAGACAGCAGCAAAGAAGATCAAGGTTACAGGTGTTAAGCCAGGTACCGCTAAAGTTACGGTTAAGGTAACTTACAAGACTTCTACAAAGAAGAATGCTAAGGCAAAGACAAAGAAGCTTACTTACACAATGAAAGTCGCTAAGGCAAGCGTTGCTTTATCTGGAGATTCAGCAGTAGCAGTTGGAAGCACAACTAAGTTAACAACAACTAAGAAGGCTTCTTCAAGAGCTAAGATCACTTACACATCCAGTGATGAGACAATCGCAACAGTTTCTGAAGACGGAACTGTAAAGGGTGTTAAGGCTGGTAAGGCTACAATCAAAGCTACACTTAAGATTGGTAAAGATACAGCTACCGCTACTCAGGAAGTAGAAGTAAAGAACTATGTTCTTTCTACAGTAGCACAGAACAAGTTAACAGAGCTTACAGCTACTGTTACTGGTAATACAAAGAACCTTAAGGCTACTGATTTCGCAATCAAGAGTGAAGCAACAAACGTTGTTTACCCAGTATCTAAGGTAACAGTTGATTCTAAGGACGCTTCTAAGGTTACATTAACTCTGTTCAGTGAGTTAAAGGATGCAGCTACATATGATGTGACTCTTGATGGAATTACAAAGACATTCGTAGCTTCTGACGGAAAGGTTGCTTCTATTGCACTTGATAAGGCCACAATTCCATATGCTACAGAAACAGAAGTTAAGTTAGTTTCTAAGGATGCTAACGGCGTTGTTGTAAAAGAGCTTAAGTATGGCGAAACTGATTCCAACTATGATTTTACAATCAATACAAACGGAAACGGATATACTAATGGTTCTAAGTTATACTTAAACAAGGTTGGTGATACAGCTACAGCTGAAATCACATACAAGACAGGTAAGTATGACCAGAATGGTAAGCCAGAAGGAAACATTGGACCAAACAAAGTGACAATTACAGCAACTGCTCAGTCAGAAGTTAATAATTTCGCTGTAAGAATTGATGATACCGCAAAGAAGTTTGACAAAGCAAAAGATACAAACAAGATTGCTGTAAATGAGACAAAGGTTGCAATGTTCAAGATTCAGAATGCTGATAACCAGGAAATTTCTGACTACAGCAAGTATACATTTGAATCATCTGACAAGTCTGTATTAATGCTTGCAAGTAATAAAGTTGGAACTAACAATTCTATCGCAATTACAGCATTAAAGAATGGTACAGCTTATATTCTTGTTAAAAAGGATGATAAAGTTGTAGGTTCTGTTGCAATTGATATTGTAGCTGAAAGAGCTGTTGCAACTCTTGATGTAGATAAGTCAGCTGTTACACTTTCACAGGATTTAACAAACGACACCAAGAAAGTAAATGTTACATTAAAAGATCAGTATGGTGACAAATGGGCTGGTGATTACAACCTGAACGTTGAGTGCCTTTCTACTGATGCTAAAAATGCACAGGGCAATACCTTAACAGTAAATGCTGTTAACGCTAATGCTGCAAGCAAATATTTCACATTTACTGCAAAAACTGGAAAAGATGTTACTTTCAATGCTACCGCAGAAAAGGGCAACTATGTTTATAAAATTTCTTATAAGAAAGACAATAAGGAAGTTGCAGCTAAAACAGTAAGCGTAGCTGTAAAGAAAGCTGATGTTAATGCAACAGTTTCTGCATATCGTCTTGATATTGATAACAGCAATGTAGATATGAAGGTTGACAATGATAACAAAGAAAAGACCATCAACATTCAGATGATTGGTGTTGCTGATGGTGTTGACAAAGAAGTGGAAAATGATGCTACTTTTACAGTAAAGAAAGCTGATGGTACTAAGATTTTTGTTGGAAATAAAAATGCTGAAACCACAACACATGCAGCAATCAGTGCTTCTACTGGTTCATTAGTTGTTAAGCCAGTTATTATCAGTGGTGGTGCATTAGCAGTTAAGCAGCTTGATGCTGGAACATACACTGTTATTGCTGAGAAAAATATCGTTGAGAATGGAACAACCAAGACAGTTACAATTTCAACTTCATTTACCATTACTGATACTCAGGCCAAGGCTGAGGTCGAGGTAAAGAATAATACTGTAACCGGCAATACTGTTGAACAGATGTTAAAAGATGCTATTATTGTTACATTTGATGGTAAGACATATACAAGTGTTGCTAGTGTGACAGATAAAGACGGTGCTCTTGATATCGGTGAAGTAGAGGCCACTCTTAATGATGGTACTAAGATTAAGAAAGATAATAATAATCTCAATACTAACATTTCAGCTGGAAAATATTTCACAGTTACTAAGTTAACTGTAAAGGTTAAGGTAGCTACTGGTATTGATACATATGTTACAGTAACTGTACCTGGTGCAATTACAGCTAAATAGTTTAGACTGAATTAAATTTATTCATCTAACCTTAGAACCCCAGACGATTTTCGTCTGGGGTTTTTCTATAAAATCCCAATTATAATTTTACTCGTTCACCGGAAATTTCAATATTCGTATTTCTTAAATCCGCCTTTCCACCAGAAATAGAATTTTTCTTAACCGGAAATACGCATGGAATTTTCCGCGGAAGTATTGGAAATACTGGATTTGTGAAAAAGGTTTGATGCAATATTAGCACTACAAGTAACACACAATCAACACATAAGAGACAGATAAGTGACAAATTGTTTCAGTTGTAATCCTTGTGCCATATGCTATAATATAGGTAGATAAACAAAGGATTTTAACGAAAGGAATCCCGACAGTCAATGACAAAAACAAATGATGACATTCATGTAAATAAAAAATATAAGGACACCGTATTCCGGAAACTGTTTGGCGAAAACAAAGAAAATGCCCTGAGTCTTTATAATGCGGTAAACCATACCTCATATACCAATCCGGATGATCTGGAATACACAACTCTGGAAGATGTCATTTACATGAAATACAAAAATGATGTTTCATTTCTGGTTGACAAAACATTGAGCCTTTACGAACATCAGAGTTCCTATAACCCCAATATGCCGCTCCGGGGATTTTTGTATTATGCGGATCTGTACCGGAAACTGATTCACCGATCCGAGCGGCTGTACAGCAAGCATCTGTTGAAAATTCCACGCCCCCACTACATTGTATTTTACAATGGAAGTGAAATGGACATGGCGGAAGAACGAAGGACTTTGCGGTTATCGGATGCCTTTGAAACAGATACCGGAGCTGGTGAATATGAATGGACAGCCACAATGATCAACATAAACAGTGGGAAGAACCAGTCCATCATGGACAACTGCCATGTTTTATACGAATACGCGGTCTTTGTTGCAAAGATTAAAAGATACCGGGATTCCATGGAATTAAAAGAAGCCATTGATCTTACCGTCAGGGAATGCATCGAGGAAAATATACTCAGAGATTTTTTGGAACAGCATCGCAGGGAGGTGTGTGATATGTGTCTTACTGAATTTGATGAAAAGAAATATGAAGATGTCCTCCGCGAGGAAGGCCGGGAGGAAGGACTAGCAGAAGGGATTGAAAAAGGTCTAGCAAAAGGTCGTTCTGAAGAACGGAAAACCTTGCTTGAGATCGTCCAAAAGCTGAAAGAAGGAAAAACTCCGGAACAGTTAGTTGCAGATGGAATGGAAAAAGAATCTGTGGATTCTGCTATCACGTTAAGAAAGCTTCTATAATCTGTAATAACCCATATTTTATATAAAACAAAGAGTTATAAAGAAAGGGTTCCTGAAAAACATGGAAAAAACAAATGCTGATATTCATGTTAACAAAAAATATAAGGACACCGTATTCCGGAAACTGTTTGGCGAAAACAAAGAAAATGCCCTGAGTCTTTATAATGCGGTAAACCATACCTCATATACCAATCCGGATGATCTGGAATACACAACTCTGGAAGATGTCATTTACATGAAATACAAAAATGATGTTTCATTTCTGGTTGACAAAACATTGAGCCTTTACGAACATCAGAGTTCCTATAACCCCAATATGCCGCTCCGGGGATTTTTGTATTATGCGGATCTGTACCGGAAACTGATTCACCGATCCGAGCGGCTGTACAGCAAGCATCTGTTGAAAATTCCACGCCCCCACTACATTGTATTTTACAATGGAAGTGAAATGGACATGGCGGAAGAACGAAGGACTTTGCGGTTATCGGATGCCTTTGAAACAGATACCGGAGCTGGTGAATATGTGTCTTACTGAATTTGATGAAAAGAAATATGAAGATGTCCTCCGCGAGGAAGGCCGGGAGGAAGGACTTGCGGAAGGTCTTGAAAAGGGTCTTGCAAAAGGTCACAAAACAGAGGTATTTGTGTCCGTACAGGAGGGTGATTATGGAGTTGTGCGGGGAGCTCAGAAACTGAATCTTTCCGTAGAAGAATTTGAAAAAGAAATGTCTGCGGCCGGATATCAAATCCCGGTAGAGATATAAAGGAAGGTCTTGCGGAAGAACTAAAAAAGAATATTCTGAGGAACGGAAAACTTTACTTGCGATCACTCAAAAGTGTCAGTATTCGATTTATTGATGAATGCTGGCACTTTTGTATTACATATTCCGTTTTATGCCGTTGTCGGAATTTGATATTCTACATTATAAGTGGTTCCTCATTTTTGTCACTTGCCAGTCTCTTATATGTTGATTACGTGTTACTTGTAGCAATAATTTTGCATCAACTGCTATTTACAACCCCAGTATTTCCAACACTTCCGCAGAAAATACCGCCCATATTTCCGGTTAAGGTAACTTACAAGACTTCTACAAAGAAGAATGCTAAGGCAAA
>ERZ1023663.345-NODE-345-length-18778-cov-13.945254_pt1 | contig 18778 bp, 16 predicted proteins | sample MGYA00380340_ERZ1023663 | MGnify/ENA primary metagenome ERZ1023663 (study PRJEB33179, sample SAMN07448982) | human gut metagenome | biome: Human-gut; feature: Human associated habitat; material: Faeces | host: Homo sapiens | place: India: Bhopal | collected... | reverse complement strand
TCTCTTTAGAATTTTCAGGGTTGTTGTCTATTGTTTAATTATCAAGGTTCTTTGTTGTTTCTTGTTCAACAGCTTGTTTAGTATATCACACTCTCAACTGTTTGTCAAGAACTTTTTTAATTTATTTTTCGCTTTCTTTTTACAAATCTTTCAAATAATTTGTTTGCGAAAGCTTGTATATAATACCATGTATTTTATAGACTGTCAAGATGTTTTTTCATCTTTTTTATTTTTCCTTTTAAATACATTTCCCAGTATCATATATGGCCGTAAAAAAACTATCTGAAAGCTCGTTTCAGACAGTTCTCACTGACCTAACGGAGAAAGAGGGATTTGAACCCTCGCGCCGGTTACCCGACCTACACCCTTAGCAGGGGCGCCTCTTCAGCCTCTTGAGTATTTCTCCAGCGAAAGTTATTATATCAAGCCTTTCTACGTATGTCAATTACTTTTTCGCATTTTTCTAATATTTTCTTTACTGGCATATATTTACATTATATATGCCTATTTTCTTTATTCTAAAGATCTAAAGACTACTGTTAATCGTACATTGTATTCTTTCTTTCACTATGGCTGCTATTTCTGTTGTTTTCATATCTTTATATTCATCATAAAGTAATGGTTTTAAGAAATGCACCTGTACATCCACTTGTTCTGTTGTCTTGGAATCAAATGGCACAAAACAATTAACCAGCGCAACTGGCACGATCGGACATTTTGCCCTGGTTGCCGCTTTGAAACTTCCGCCTTTGAATTCCTGTACCTGATTACCCTTTTTAGATCTTGTACCTTCCGGAAAGATAAGAAAGTTCTTTCCCGCTTTTACATCATTGCTTACATTAATAATTACCTGTAAAGACTGACGGACATCCTCTCTGTCAATCATGTAAGCCTTCATACACGCAAAAACCTGTTTAAGAAATGGAACATTAGCCACTTCTTTTTTAGCAACTACCGAAAATGGTCTTGGACACGCTTCCATAATCGCAAGTACATCATAAAGTCCCTGATGATTTGGATAGAACATGAATCCATTATCATCCGGGATGTTCTCCTGTCCATATACTTTAATATTAATATTTCCCGAAGTATTGGCACGATGATCTATGTATCTTAATAATTCATAGTGTTCTTCCTCTGTATACTTTTCAACATGTCTTGCATGATAACATAATTTGTACCAATAAACCGGCACAAACAAAATATTTCTTATAACCATCAGAAGAATTCTTCTCATATCTTTTTGTACTCCCTGATTGCTGTCTCATACAGATTGTTACCTTCGCTGTCAATTACTACGATAACCGGAAGATTCTCTACCTGAAGTTTACGGATAGCTTCCGTTCCAAGATCTTCATATGCAACAACCTCTGATGATTTTATACATTTGGACAATAAGGCACCAGCTCCTCCGATTGCCGCAAGATATACACACCCATTGCGCACAACAGCATCGATTACCGCCTGACTTCTTTTTCCTTTTCCGATCATTGCTGTCTGTCCAAGATCAAGAAGACGTGGTGCATATTTGTCCATACGGCTGGCGGTTGTCGGTCCGGCAGATCCTATTGGACGCCCCTCTCTTGCAGGAGATGGTCCCATATAATAAATTGCCTGATTTTTGATATCAATTGGTAATTCTTCGCCTCTGTCCAATGCTTCGTCCATCCGCTTATGTGCTGCATCTCTGGCAGTATAAATAGTTCCGGTGACATATACATAATCTCCTGCGTGAAGAGATTTTGCTGTTTCTTTTGTAATAGGTGCTGTGATATGCTTTTCCATAGTATTTACACCTCCCTGATAATATGGCGATTTACATGACAACAGATATTGACCGCTACAGGAAGTCCTGCAATATGCGTCGGGTAAGTATTCACATTAACTGCTAATGCGGTTGTCGTTCCGCCAAGTCCGCCCGGGCCGATTCCAAGTTTATTAACTGTATCCAGCATTTCTTCCTCCAGATCTTTAACCCATGGGATCTCAGAGTGTGATCCTGCCTCTCTTGTAAGTGCTTCTTTTGCCATCAGTGCACATTTTTCAAATGTTCCACCTATACCGACTCCGACTACCATTGGCGGACAGGCATTTGGTCCTGCATCCCTGACTGCTGTAAGGATTGCATTCTTTACACCTTCAATTCCGTCTGCCGGTTTCAGCATAAATACACGGCTCATATTTTCACTTCCGAATCCTTTCGGAGCAACTTTTATCTCTACTTTATCTCCCGGAACAATACTGTAATGTATGACTGCCGGTGTGTTATCTTTTGTATTTTCGCGAATGATCGGATCTCCTACAACTGATTTTCTAAGGAAACCTTCCACATATCCCTGGCGTACACCTTCGTTCACGGCATCTTCCAGGCTGCCTCCTTCAAAATGTACATCCTGACCAACTTTCAGAAATACGACTGCCATACCTGTATCCTGACAGATTGGAATCATATCTTCGGCTGCAATCTTTAAATTATCCTGCAGCTGATCTAAAATCTGGCGTCCAAGAGGAGACTGTTCTGTATCCAACGCATGCTTCATCGCCTGATCCATATCCTCTGCCAGAAAATGATTTGCTTTTATGCACATATCTTTTATATTCTGTGTGATCGTATTTACATTAATTATTCTCATCTATATCCTCCGTCCCAAATAAAAAATGCCCTGTCTCATATTCATTTTACCCTCTCCCCATATGATATACAAGTTCTTTTCGCTGTGCTATAATGAATTTAATACATTTTTAGGAGGGGTTGAAATGACAACAAATGTAGATTTAGAGAAACTTCAAAAGGATGCCGTAGACATCTTTAATCAGGGTTTTGCCTGTTCAGAATCTGTCATTTATGCAATCAAGGAGAATTTTGAACTGGACATGTCGGATGATGCGATTGCTATGAGTTCCGGATTTCCATGGGGGCTTGGCGGAGGCGGATGTATCTGTGGTGCACTCGCCGGAGCAACGATGTGTATCGGATATTTCTTCGGACGTAAGACACCTGGTGATCCTAAGATTAACCGCTGTTTCAAGCTTTCGAACGAAATCCACGATTTCTTCAAGGAATACTGTGGTGCAACATGCTGCCGTGTTCTGACAAAAGGCAAAGAGAAGAATTCTCCGGAACGTAAAGCACAGTGTACAGACTTTGTAGCTGCTACTGTGAAGAAGACTGCGGAGATCATTCTTCGTGAACTTGCTGCAGATGAGGCGGAAAAATAAAAATATTTTTTCAAAAAACGAGGCGGAAATTTTTTAATCTTCCGCCTCGTTTTATATCTTTATTCTTCTGTCTCTACGTTCTCTGCATCTTCTGTACTTTCTTCCGGCTCTACCAGATCATCTTCTGATTCATCGCCTCTACGTACTTTTGCGATACAAGCTACTTTATCGCCTTCCGGCAGGTTGATAAGCTTCACTCCGGATGTCACTCTTCCGAGTTCTGAGATTCCGTCACACTTCATACGGATGATGATTCCCTCCGTGTTGATGATCATGATCTCATTGTCCTCATCTACTGCTTTCACACCTACAACGTTACCGGTCTTCTCTGTGATCTTGTAGCACTTCACACCTTTACCGCCGCGGTTCTGGGCTGTGAATTCATCGATGGAAGTACGTTTGCCCATTCCGTATTCTGACACGATCAGCAGGTCTGTTCCCTGTGAATCGATCTGCATTCCGATCACTTCATCACGGTCTACCAGGTTCATACCACGGACACCCATGGATGTTCTTCCTGTCGGACGTACATCACTTTCATTGAAGCGGATACACTGTCCATACTTTGTAACCATGAACACATCATGATCGCTGTCTGTGTATTTTACCTCGATCAGCTCATCTTCCTCTCGCAGAGTAATTGCTGCAAGTCCTGTCTTTCTGACATTTGCATATTCTTTAATCGGAGTCTTCTTGATGAGACCTTTCTTGGTTGCCATCAGCAGATACTCATCATCGTTATATTTCTCAATCGGAATGACCGCACTGATCTTCTCGCCCGGCATTAACTGCAGCAGGTTCACGATCGCAGTTCCTCTGGATGTTCTGCTTGCTTCCGGAATCTCGTATGCTTTCATACGGTATACACGTCCGGTGTTCGTAAAGAACATCAGGTAATGATGTGTATTGGTCATGAAGAGCTCTTCTACGTAATCCTCATCCAGCTTCTGCATTCCCTTGATTCCCTTACCGCCACGGTTCTGGGCCTTGAATGTATCATGAGACATTCTCTTGATATATCCAAGCTTAGTCATCGTAATGACCACATCTTCTCTCGGGATCAGATCTTCCATGGAAATATCAAATTCATCAAATCCGATGGATGTTCTTCTCTCATCACCGTATTTATCACGGATCACAAGAATCTCTTCTTTGATCACGCCAAGTAATAACTTTCTGTCAGCAAGGATCGCACGTAAATGTTCGATCTGCTCCATCAGTGCTTTATATTCTGCCTCGAGTTTCTCTCTTTCCAGACCTGTCAGAGCACGCAGTCTCATATCTACGATTGCCTGTGACTGTACGTCTGTCAGTCCGAAACGCTCCATCAATTCTGATTTTGCGATCTGGACCGTCTGGGAACCTCTGATGATCTTGATCACTTCATCGATGTTATCTAATGCGATCAGTAATCCCTTTAAAATATGTGCACGCTCTTCGGCTTTATTTAACTCATACTGTGTACGGCGTGTCACTACTTCTTCCTGATGTTTCAGGTAGTAGTTCAGCATCTCCATCAGGTTCATGACCTTCGGCTCATTGCCGACCAGAGCCAGCATGATCACACCGAATGTGTCCTGAAGCTGTGTATGTTTGTATAACTGGTTCAGAATAACATTGGCATTGGCATCTCTTCGAAGCTCAATGACTACACGCATTCCTTCACGGCTTGACTGGTCACTTAAATCTGTGATTCCGTCAATCTTCTTATCACGTACCAGCTCTGCAATCTTCTCGATCAGTCTTGCTTTGTTAACCATGTAAGGCAGCTCACTTACGATGATACGGCTCTTGCCATTCGGCATCGTCTCGATATCTGTGACCGCACGCACACGGATCTTGCCGCGTCCTGTTCTGTATGCCTCTTCAATTCCTCTTGTCCCGAGGATCATACCACCTGTCGGGAAGTCTGGTCCTTTGATGATCTTTAAGATCTCTTCGATCGTTGTCTCTTCTTTATCCTCGATCTGGTCATCAATGATCTGTACGACTGCATTGATCACTTCACGCAGGTTGTGCGGCGGGATATTCGTCGCCATACCTACAGCGATACCGGAAGTACCGTTGACCAGAAGGTTCGGGAATCTTGACGGCAGAACGGTAGGCTCTTTCTCCGTCTCGTCAAAGTTAGGAATGAAATCAACGGTATTTTTATTAATATCCGCTGTTAATTCCATGGAAATCTTACTCAGTCTTGCCTCTGTGTATCGCATGGCGGCAGCACCGTCACCGTCCACAGAACCAAAGTTACCATGTCCGTCTACCAGCGGGTATCTGGTAGACCATTCCTGTGCCATATTAACCAATGCACCATAGATAGAGCTGTCACCATGCGGGTGATATTTACCCATCGTATCACCGACGATACGCGCACACTTTCTGTGTGGCTTGTCAGGACCGTTGTTCAGCTCGATCATAGAGTACATGATTCTTCTCTGTACCGGTTTCAAACCATCTCTTACATCCGGCAGAGCACGGGACGCAATAACACTCATCGCGTAGTCGATATAAGAGGTTTCCATTGTCTGTTTCAGATCCACTTCGTGGACTTTGTCAAATATATTGTCTTCCATCAATCTCTCAGAGATTTAATTATCCCTGTTCCTCCTTTCTTCTACACGCTTATATTATACATCCAGATTCTTAACGTATTTTGCATTCTCAACGATGAACTCACGTCTTGGCTCTACTTTGTCACCCATCAGTGTCGTAAATGTCAGGTCCAGTTCGCTCGTTGTCTCATCATCCATCGTTACACGTAACAGGATACGGTGTTCCGGATCCATGGTTGTCTCCCAGAGCTGTTCTGCATCCATCTCTCCAAGACCTTTGTAACGCTGGATCTTATTATTACCGTCACGGCCGACTTCATTGATGATATTACTCAGTTCTTCGTCACTGTATGCATACCATACCTTCTTGTTCTTCTCAAGCTTATAAAGCGGCGGCTGTGCCAGATATACATACCCCTGCTTGATAAGCTCCGGCATGAACCGGTAAATGAACGTCAGAAGCAGTGTACTGATATGTGCACCGTCCACGTCGGCATCGGTCATGATGATGATCTTGTGATAACGCAGTTTGGAAATATCGAAATCTTCATGGATTCCTGTACCAAATGCAGTGATCATCGCCTTGATCTCGGCATTGCCGTAGATCTTATCCAGTCTTGCCTTCTCTACGTTCAGGATCTTACCACGCAGTGGAAGGATTGCCTGCGTCGCACGGTCACGTGCTGTCTTCGCAGAACCGCCGGCGGAATCTCCCTCTACGATGTAGATCTCGCAGTTCTCCGGATTCTTATCCGAACAGTCTGCAAGCTTTCCAGGAAGTGCCATATTATCCAGTGCTGATTTTCTACGTGTCAGGTCTCTTGCCTTTCTTGCAGCCTCTCTCGCGCGCTGGGACATCACAGATTTCTCTACGATGATCTTACCAACGGCCGGATTCTGCTCAAGGAAGATCTCAAGCTGCTTGCTGACTACATTGTCAACCGCACCTCTTGCCTCGCTGTTACCAAGTTTCTGCTTGGTCTGGCCTTCAAACTGTGGATCCTCGATCTTGACGCTGATGATCGCGGTCAGGCCCTCACGGATATCTTCACCGCTTAAGTTCGGCTCATTGTCACGCAGAAGCTTGTTCTTTCTTGCATAATCATTAAATGTCTTTGTGATCGCATTACGGAATCCGACAACGTGTGTTCCACCTTCCGGAGTCGTAATGTTATTGACAAATCCATACGTATTGTCACTGTAAGAATCGTTGTGCTGCATAGCCACTTCGACAGACACATTATTTACCATACCTTCACAGTAAATGATCTGCTCATAAAGCGGTGTCGCACTGCGGTTCAGGTAAGTAACGAATTCTTTGATTCCGCCTTCGTAGTGGAATGTTCTTTCTTTCGGCTCTTCCTCACGGTCGTCCTTCAATACGATTTTCAGTCCTTTTGTCAGGAATGCCATCTCGCGGAATCTCTGTTTCAGAACATTAAAATCAAAGATCGTTGTCTCAAAAATGGTATCATCCGGCAGGAATGTTACTTTTGTACCGGTCTTTCCTTCTTCACAGTCACCGATCACAGTCAGTTTCTCCATAACTTTTCCGCGCTCGTAACGCTGCTGGTATACTTTACCCTCGTGGTAGATCTCAACTTCCAGCCAGTTGGAAAGCGCATTTACAACAGACGCTCCAACACCGTGAAGTCCACCGGATACCTTGTATCCTCCACCACCGAATTTACCTCCTGCATGCAGCACGGTAAATACAACTTCTACCGCAGGAAGTCCTGCTTTGTGGTTGATACCAACCGGAATTCCACGTCCATTATCGATAACGGTCACCGAATTGTCTTTATTGATTGTTACATAAATCGTATCACAGAAGCCCGCCAAAGCTTCGTCTACGGCATTATCGACAATCTCGTATACAAGATGATGCAAGCCTCTGGCTGATGTACTTCCAATGTACATACCAGGACGTTTGCGGACTGCCTCAAGACCTTCCAATATCTGAATTTCATCTGCGCCGTATTCATGCTGTACTTTTTCTGTACCCATTCTCAGTCCTCCTAGTTTTCTTTCGTTACCTGCCCGTTCTGGACATGGAACACTTTGTTTATTGAAAAGCGGTGATTTACAAAATCCTCAACACCCGTACAGGTGATCAAAGTCTGTATATCATGTATGCTGTCTAACAAATAGTTTTGCCTGTGTTTATCAAGTTCAGACAATACATCGTCAAGTAAAAGTATCGGGGTGTCATGCGTTGCCAGTTTGACCAACTCGATCTCCGACAGTTTCAAAGACAGGGCAGCCGTTCTCTGCTGTCCCTGGGAACCATATTTGCGGATGTCCATATCACCGATCAGAAAGCCGATGTCGTCCCTGTGCGGCCCCACCGTTGTACTCTTCATCCGCAGATCTCTCTCCCGGTACCGGTTCAGTGCCTGTTCAAATGGCAGATCTCCCGTACTTGGCTCGTATATGATCTTCAGGCTTTCTTTACCGCCGGTCAGTCTCTGGTGAATCTTTGCAATGATCCCATTGATCTGTTCGACAAATTCTTTTCTTCTGGCAATCAGCCTTTCTCCATATTGTACCATCTGCAGCTCCCATATTTCCAGTGTATCCGAAAGATCTTTCTTTCCGCCGAAACTTAGCTCTTTCAGCAGATGGTTTCGCTGATTCACGATCCGGTTGTAATTCGACAGATTATTCAGGTACACCTTATCAAGCTGCGAAAGCTCCAGATCTATGAATCTTCTTCTCTCTGCCGGCCCGTTCTTGATAATGTTCAGATCTTCCGGCGAGAAAAATACAAGATTCACAATTCCGAAAAGTTCGCTTGCTTTCCGGATCGGCATCTTATTGATGGCAATCCCTTTCGGACTGTTCTTCTTCAGGTGCATATCGATCTGATAACTGATTCCGTTCTTTTCCACCACGGTTTCGATGTGTGATTCATCCTCGCCGAAACGGATCATATCCCTGTCCTTCGACCCGCGGTGGGACTTGGTCGTTCCGGACAGATACACAGCCTCCAGAATATTCGTCTTCCCCTGGGCATTGTTCCCGTAAAAAATATTCGTAGAACCATCAAACTCCACATTCAGAAGATCATAATTTCTAAAATTCTTTAATTTCAGGGAATTAACCTTCAATTCTGATCTCTTCTCCGTCAAATAATACAACATCTCCGCCGTATAACTTACGTCCGCGGCGTGTATCTGTCTCGCCATTTACCATGACAAGACCTTCCTGGATCACTTCTTTGGCTTCTACTCCGGATTCCACCATTCCTGTAGCTTTCAAAGCCTGTCCAAGCTTGATATATTCATCTCGTAATCTAATTGTCTCCATATGTCTCGCATTCCTCTCCCGGGATTCTCCCATATCTTATAAGTATAACTTATAGATAAATTTTATCAGATCAGCCAGGCTATATCCGATCCATCTATCAAAAAGCGTTCTGTTGTATGCATTTTGTTGTATTTTTATGCGCATTTTTTCTGTTTTTCAGTTGCTTTTTATTATACTTATCGCTAAATCTTTTTGCAAGTATTCCTGCGTTTTTTGTTTTATCTTTTAATCTTCTTCCAGATATTCCATTCCCGTTTATGCTGCAGCATTAAAGTTAACAGGAAGGATCAGGTAGATATAGCTTTCTTCATCATCTTTGATGAAGCAAGGTGCTTTCGCATTCATCAGATAAATTGTTACTTCTTCTTCGTCGATAACACGAAGTGCATCGATCAGGAATTTCGGATTGAATCCGATCAGCAGATCTTTTCCCTCTTTTGTGATCATAATCTCTTCATTCATGGATCCGATCTGGGATTTGATCTTTAATTCCATAAGTTCGTCACCGATATTGATGATGATTGGTTTCTTGTCTCCTTCTTTTACCAGAAGCGTTGCTCGGTCGATACAGTTGAGCAGCTCTTTTTTATTAATTCTGACTTTTGTCTCATAATCATTTGACAACATCTGATCGATTCTGAAATATTCACCTTCGATCAGACGTGATACAACGATCGTGTTATCAAATTCGAACACGATATGATTCTTTGTATATGAAATCGATACCACATTTTCAGCCTCACCCGAAAGGATCTTACTGATCTCGATCAGTGTCTTTCCTGGTACAACAAGCTTTCTGTCAGCTACGCTTTTTTTCAATGGCACTTTTCGAATGGAAATTCTGTGTCCGTCCAGCGAAACAACTTTCAGAATATTATTACTGATGTCGAACAATTCTCCAGTCATAAGTTTATTACTTTCACTGTCAGAAATAGAGAAAATTGTCTGACGAATGACTTCTTTTAATGTGAATTGAGAGATTTCTATAGAATCTTCTTTCTCAATAATTGGTAAGTAAGCAAATTCATCGCCAGGTTTACCGGCAATATCAAATTTTGCTTTTTCACATGTGATGACTGTCTGAAGATTATCTAAAGTTTCGATCGTTACTTCATTATCCGGAAGTTTTCTAACGATCTCTGAAAAAATCTTTGCATCGATAGCAATCATTCCGCGATCAATAATCTCTCCGGAAATTTCTGTCTGGATACCAAGTTCCATATCATTCGCTGTTAATTTGATGATATCTGTTGTTGCATCAATAAGAATACATTCAAGGATTGGCATTGTTGTTTTAGATGGAACTGCTTTGGAAACAATACTGACACCTTTGACCAGATTGGATTTACTGCAGGTAATTTTCATATGTGTATAACTCCTTTCGCACGTGTGTGATAGATAAATAAATAAAATAGTTTCCGCCTCAGCCGTATTAGGGGATGTGGAAAAGAGGAAAAGTGCCTCTAGCCCAGTGTTTGCAAGGAATTTTGGCTTTGAAAACTTTGTGGAATTCGACTGGATTTTATGTGGAACGACTGTTGAAAACTTTTTCGTTTCTAAAGACAGATGTAAAATCCCTGGGGTTTTCCCAAGGCTGTCCCATAGTTATCCACATGTCAGACGCAGATTTTCCACATAGTTATTCACAGGCCAAAATGGCAAAATAAGGCTAAGCCGGATTGATTTTCTTCTTTATAATATTAATAGTGTTAGAAAGAGTCTCGTCCGCCTTTAATTCGTTCTCGATTTTCTCAATCCCATGCTTGATTGTAGAGTGATCCTTGCCCCCAAGAATGACACCGACTGCTTTTAATGAAGTTTCTGTCATATTTCGGATCAGATACATGGCAATCTGGCGCGGAAATACGATCTCGGCGTTACGTTTATTCCCTTTCAGATCAGGAATAGATACACCAAAATGTTCGGAAACGATGTCCAAAATCAGTTCAGGCGTAACTTCTCTGCGATTATCCGAAGAAATGATATCTTTTAAGGCCTCTGCTGCAAGGGCAATATCGATAGAACCGGTGTTGTTCAGTTTATAAAGAGCAATCAGTTTATTAAGAGACCCCTCAAGTTCTCGGATATTTGTCTTGACGTTCGTTGCGATATATTCGAGTACATCATTCGGAATATTGTATTTTTCCAGATGATCCAGCTCGATCTTCTTCTGTAAAATCGCCATACGGGTTTCATAATTAGGTGATGAAATATCAGCAATCAGACCCCACTCAAAGCGCGTACGAAGTCTGGCCTCCAAAGTTTCAATATCTTTCGGCGGCTTATCAGACGATATGATGATCTGCTTTCCGGATGTATGCAGATGGTTAAATGTGTGGAAGAATTCTTCCTGTGTACTTTCTTTTCCGATAATGAATTGGATATCATCGATCAAAAGTACATCATTATTACGGTATTTATCGCGGAATTTCGACATTGCGGACTCGTTTCCGGCGGTTTTTCCGTTTTTGAGAGCTTCGATCAGCTCATTGGTAAATGTCTCGCTGGTTACATAGAGGACTTTTTTCTTTGGATTCTTGTCCAGAATAAAATGTGCAATTGAGTGCATCAAATGAGTCTTTCCAAGTCCAACACCTCCATATAAGAAGAGGGGATTGTATACTTCTCCCGGAGATTCGGCTACAGCAAGGGAAGCTGCATGGGCGAAATTATTGTTACCGCCGACAACGAAGGTATCAAAAGTATACTTCGGATTAAGCCCGGCTTTTTCCGCAGCACTTTTGCTTTTTTTCTTCTGATTTGCTTCAATGGCCATATTCTGAATCTCGCCCAGTCTGTCATCATCCTCGGAAATGAAGACAACTTCATATTCAGTTCCAGTAATCTCCGCAATACATACTTTTAATGGAAGCTGATATTTTTTTTCAATATATTCTACACTCGCATTCATATTTACTAATATAAATACGGTATTGTCTACGACATCGTAAACTTTCAATGGTTGGATCCACGTATTGAACGATACATTGGACAACTCATGTTCGACCCTGAGATGTTCGATAATTTCAGGCCATTTTTCCTTTACTGTATTCATCATATTTACTCCTAATCTGTCTGATTCGCGGATTTTCACCTATAAACCCACTCTTCTACATTGTACATCAAAAAGTTGCTTTAGGCAATCTTTTATCGCTATGCTTTGGCAACTGGCAGTTTCTCTTGATGTAGATTTGAAATATGTGGAAAACTCAATCCCAATTATCAACACTTGTAAAATGCGCATGAAATGGGGAAAAAATCTAAAAAAATATATGATTTCCACACGTTATCCACAAAAATCCACAAAGTTTTCCACAAAATGTGGATAAATATATTTTTAAAATTTGAGGAATAGCTTGACGTAGAGCGGTTTTTTTTATATAATCAAGGCTGATGTCTTATGAAAATTAGGGGGCAAGCCCCTTGGAATAAAATAAGGAGGTGGATATCCATGAAGATGACATTCCAGCCAAAGAAGAGACAGAGAGCTAAAGTACATGGCTTCAGATCTAGAATGAGCACAGCAGGTGGAAGAAAAGTACTTGCTGCAAGAAGAGCAAAAGGAAGAAAGAAATTATCAGCGTAGGCCGCATATATGTGGCCTTTTCTTCTACTCAGAAAAATTAGGAGAATAAGACAATGAAGTATTCCGAATCACTGAAAAAGAACAAAGATTTCCAATATATATATAGAAAAGGGAAATCTTACGCCAACAAATATCTGGTCATGTATGTACTGGAAAATGGGACAAGTCAGAATCGATTAGGAATATCTGTAAGCAAAAAAGTAGGAAACAGTATAGTACGGCACAGATTAACAAGATTAATCCGAGAAAGCTATAGACTGCAAGAAGAACGATTCAGATGTGGATTAGATATAATTGTTATAGCAAGAATAGGCGCCAAAGGAAAAGATTATAAAGATATTGTCGGCGCAATGCTCCATCTGGGTCATCTTCATAAGATTATAGATGAGGGGTAACGTATTATGAAGAAGATTCTGCTCACTGGTATCAGATTTTATCAGAGATATCTGTCTCCGATAAAGGGCGGTTCCACCTGTAAATTTTATCCGACCTGTTCTCAGTATGCGAAAGAGGCAATTGAGAAATACGGTGCATTAAAAGGAGGACGACTGGCGGTGTGGAGAATTCTGCGTTGTAATCCGTTTACCAGAGGAGGTTACGACCCTGTTCCTTAAAAAGATTACAACTACATATGGAGGAAAAAATTATGGTACCAAGTTTACTGACTGCCGCTAACTGGCCGATTGTCGGACAGCTTTGCTGGATTCTGGGTAAGGTAATGAACTTTATCTATAATTTCCTGGACAAATGTCTGCCAAGCGATAGCGGGCTGGTAGGTCTGTCGATTATTCTGTATACGATTTTTGTGTATACATTATTACTTCCACTTACGATTAAGCAGCAGAGAACATCCAAGATGTCTTCTGTTATGAATCCGGAGATTCAGGCTATACAGAAGAAGTATAAAAATAAGAAAGACCAGGCGTCCATGATGAAACAGCAGGAAGAGATTCAGCAGGTGTACGATAAATATGGTACATCGATGTCAGCAGGATGCCTTCCGTTACTGATTCAGATGCCGCTGTTATTTGCTTTGTACCCGGTTATCTATAATATCCAGAAATATGTTCCGGAGATCAAGACAGCTCCAAAGGCTGTAAATGTATTCCTGACACTTCCGGATCTGACTATCTCACCTATGCAGATGATCAAGAACAGCGGAAGCTATGGTTTCCCGGCAATCGTGATCATTATTACTGCGATTTTACTTCCGGTATTATCAGGTCTGACACAGTATGGAAGTATCAAGCTTTCACAGGCTATTTCAGGCCAGCAGCTGGACAAAGATAACCCGATGGCGTCTACAATGAACACGATGAATATCACAATGCCACTGTTTTCGGTATTTATGGTATTCTCACTTCCGACAGGTATCGGTCTGTACTGGATCGTCAGTGCGGTAGTACGTTGTGTTCAGCAGGTATTTATCAATAAGCACTTAAGCAAGATTTCTGTAGAAGAGATTCTGGAGCAGAATAAGGAAAAGGCTGAGGAAAAACGTGTAAAACGTGGCGAGAAGAATGAACGTATCGCAGCAATGGCTCAGATGAATACCAAGAATATGAACAATCAGAACCAGAAGAAGAGACAGAGTACATCGAACCTGAGTGAAAAAGAAAGAGAAGCCAAGGTAGAAAACGCACACAAGAAAGCTGAAAATGCGAAGAAAGGAAGTCTCGCATCAAAAGCAAACATGGTGAAGAAATTTAACGAAAATGATTAGGGGGCGCTGTCATGGAGGATTACATTACTGTATCGGCAAAGACATTGGACGATGCGATCACCGAAGCGTTAGTTCAGTTAGGTGTAACAAGTGATCGCTTAGATTATATTGTTGTTGAAAAAGGAAGCGAAGGTTTCCTTGGAATCGGAAGAAAGCAGGCAGTAATCAAAGCCCGCAGAAAACGAGAAGAAAAACCGGTTGAAGAGACAGTGGAAGAAAGTAAAGTTGAAACACCGGTAAAAGAAGAAGTAAAACCAGAGAAGAAGACAGAGAAGAAGCCGGCAAAAGAGCATTCTCATACAAAGAAAAATGTAAGAGAAGAAAAACCGGAAGTAAAATCTGAGCCAAAGAAAGAAGTAGAACTTGCAAAAGTTGAACCACAGACGATCGAGACATGTGAAAAGTTCATTTACGATGTGATGAATGCAATGGGCATGGATGATGTAAAAGTTACATCTGTTGTAGATGAAGAAGGAGCACTTTCCATCAATATGGAAGGAAGCAACATGGGTATCCTGATCGGAAAACGCGGACAGACACTTGATTCTCTGCAGTATCTTACAAATCGTGTTGCCAACAAGATGCAGGATGGCTATGTAAGAGTGAAACTCGATACAGAGGATTACAGAAGAAGAAGAAAAGAAACACTGGAAAATCTTGCAAAGAACATTGCAAGCAAAGTAAAGAGAACAAGAAAGACAGTTTCTCTTGAGCCAATGAATCCATACGAGAGAAGAATCATTCACTCTGCGCTGCAGTCTGACCCGGCAGTATCCACACACAGTGAAGGTGAAGAGCCGTACAGAAGAGTTGTGGTAACACTGGTAAGAAACAGAAATAATCGATAATTAAGAGACAGGGGTCTTTAAGCGGCCCCTGTCTTTTTTTCACTCAAATGTATATTGGAGGAAATTATGGAACAATTATATAACTCCACGATTGCCGCAATATCTACGGCAATGAGTAATTCGGGAATAGGAATTGTACGAATGAGCGGACCGGAAGCATTTCAGATCGCAGACCGGGTATATAAGGGGAAAAAAGAGAAAAAACTATGTGATCAGAAGTCACATACCATTCATTATGGATATATTGTTGATGGAGAACAGGTAATTGACGAGGTCCTGGTCATGCTGATGCGCGGGCCGCACAGCTATACCGGTGAAGACACGGTAGAGATCAACTGTCACGGCGGTGTCTATGTGGTAAAACGAATTCTCGAACTCCTGATCAAAAACGGTGCACGCCCGGCAGAGCCGGGAGAGTACACTAAGCGTGCATTCCTGAACGGAAGACTGGATCTTTCGCAGGCAGAAGCAGTTGGTGATCTGATCGCATCGCAGAACGAATATGCACTGCAGAGTTCGGTAAGCCAGTTAAAAGGAAATATCAAAGATAAGATCAGCGAAATGCGCGAAAAGATCCTGTATCATACTGCATTTATCGAGACTGCACTGGACGATCCGGAGCATATCAGTGTTGACGGCTATGGAGAAACACTGAAAAAAGTCGTCGATGAGATCATGGAAGCAATGAAAAGATTGCTAGATAGCTGTGATGATGGTAGGATTATAAAAGAGGGCGTACGCACAGTCATCCTCGGGAAACCGAATGCGGGAAAATCCTCTCTGTTAAATGTACTTCTCGGAGAAGACCGGGCAATCGTTACTGATATTGCCGGTACGACAAGAGATGTACTGGAAGAACACCTGAATCTGAAGGGCATTTCCTTAAATATTATGGATACTGCCGGTATCCGTGATACGGAAGATGTGGTGGAGAAGATCGGTGTTGACCGTGCGAAAGAATATGCGGACAAGGCAGACCTGATCCTGTATGTGATCGATGCATCCAGACCACTGGATGAAAATGATGCAGAGATCCTGCATCTGATCAAAGGCAAACGTGCAATCATCCTGTTAAATAAATCCGATCTGGATATGCAGGTGACAAAAGAACAGGAAGAACTGCCGGAAGAATTTCCGGTGATCGAGATCTCTGCAAAGAATGTACAGGGAATCGAAGAGCTGGAAGATACGTTAAAGGAGATGTTCTTCCAGGGAGAACTGACATTTAATGATGAAATCTATATTACAAATGTGAGACAGAAAACAGCGCTTCAGGATGCATATGCTGCACTGGAACGTGTGAATGACAGTATTGCCGCGGATATGCCGGAGGATTTCTATTCGATCGACCTTATGGATGCGTATGAAGCTCTCGGTAATATCACTGGCGAAACGATAGGAGAAGATTTGGTTAATGAGATATTCAGCAAATTCTGTATGGGAAAATAAAGATAAATATGATGTCGTAGTCATCGGTGCCGGCCACGCAGGTTGTGAGGCAGCACTGGCGACGGCGAGACTGGGCTTTCAGACACTGGTATTTACCGTAAGTGTGGACAGCATTGCGATGATGCCTTGTAATCCGAATATCGGCGGAAGCTCGAAAGGACATCTGGTAAGAGAGCTGGATGCCCTTGGCGGAGAGATGGGAAAGGTCATCGACCGTACATTTATCCAGTCAAAAATGTTAAATAAATCCAAGGGTTCTGCGGTACATTCGCTCCGTGCACAGGCGGACAAAGCAGTGTACAGCAGAACGATGCGCCGCGTACTGGAGGCTCAGGAGAACCTGGAGATCAAACAGGGAGAGGTTGCCAATCTCCTTGTGGAAGATGGAAAGATCACGGGAGTGCAGACATTTTCCGGTGCAACATATCACTGTAAGGCGGTTATCATCTGCAGCGGAACTTACCTGAAAGCACGATGCATTTATGGTGATGTGAGTCAGTATACAGGCCCGAACGGACTGCAGGCGGCCAATCATCTGACTGACTGTCTGAAAGAACTGGGCATTAAAATGTACCGTTTTAAGACAGGAACACCTGCCAGAGTAGACCGGAAAACAGTTGATTTCAGCAAGATGGAAGAACAGTTCGGAGATGAAAGAGTGGTACCATTTTCATTTACCACGAATCCGGACGATGTGCAGATAGACCAGGCATCCTGCTGGCTGACTTATACAAATGAGACGACACATGAGATCATTCGTGCCAATCTGGACAGATCGCCGTTATATTCCGGCATGATCGAGGGTACGGGACCGAGATATTGTCCGTCTATCGAAGATAAAGTGGTAAAATTTGCGGACAAAAAACGTCATCAGGTATTCCTGGAACCGGAAGGGCTGGAGACGGATGAGATGTACATCGGCGGAATGTCAAGTTCGCTGCCTGAAGATGTACAGTATGCAATGTACCGCAGTGTTCCGGGACTGGAGCATGTGAAGATCGTGCGGAATGCGTATGCGATCGAATATGACTGTATCGATGCGAGACAGTTAAAACCATCACTGGAATTCCGCAATATCAGCGGCTTATTCAGTGCCGGTCAGTTCAACGGAAGCTCGGGCTATGAAGAAGCTGCCGCACAGGGCCTTATAGCGGGCATAAATGCCGCCAGAAAGCTGCAGGGCAAGGAATCCTTAGTGTTAGACCGCTCAGAGGCTTATATCGGCGTTCTGATCGATGATCTGGTTACAAAGGAAAGCCATGAACCGTACCGAATGATGACTTCAAGAGCAGAGTACCGTCTGCTTCTGAGACAGGACAATGCGGACCAGCGTCTGACAGAAAAAGGCTATGAAGTCGGTTTGATCTCACAGGAGCGTTATGACCGTCTGAAAGAGAAAGAAAGACTGATTGAATCTGAAATCGAGAGATTAAAGAATGCCTATGTCGGAACCAGTGAAAAGGTACAGGAACTTCTGGAATCTTATGAAAGTACACCTTTGAATTCAGGAAGCAGTCTGGCAGAACTGATAAGGAGACCGGAATTATCTTACGAAGCTGTTACGGATATTGATGTGACGAGACCGGAACTTCCGAAAGATCTGGCAGCAGAAGTGATCGAGCAGGTGGATATTTCTCTGAAATATGACGGTTATATCCAACGTCAGAAACGCCAGGTAGAGCAGTTCAAGAAGATGGAGAATAAGAAAATTCCGGAAGATATGGACTATGATGCAGTGAACAGCCTTCGTATTGAGGCAGTTCAGAAGCTGAAAGAGTACAGACCGGTGTCAATCGGGCAGGCATCGCGTATCTCTGGTGTATCTCCGGCAGATATATCAGTATTGCTTGTGTATCTGAGTGGAAATCACAGATAAGAAATCATAGATAAATTAATAAATGTGATGAAAAAGTAAGAAAAGCGTGGATGAACAGCTGTAGTATAATGAAGTATATCAGTAAGAAATACACCTAACACAAAAATAAATGTATTAATATTGACATACGCTAAAAATATAATTACACAGTAAATATAATGATAAGTATATAAAATGAATAAGATGAAATATCATACATTTTATAGACTTATTAAT
>ERZ1023663.334-NODE-334-length-19234-cov-39.449763_pt1 | contig 19234 bp, 21 predicted proteins | sample MGYA00380340_ERZ1023663 | MGnify/ENA primary metagenome ERZ1023663 (study PRJEB33179, sample SAMN07448982) | human gut metagenome | biome: Human-gut; feature: Human associated habitat; material: Faeces | host: Homo sapiens | place: India: Bhopal | collected... | reverse complement strand
AACAGCAACCTTCTCAAGAATCTCCCGCTTCTATAAGCGGGAGAGGTTCAAAATAGACATAAGTTATAGATACGAGGAGAATTATCATGAAAATCACACAGATTATGTATACCAATGAAGCGGCAGGCCTGTCGTGCCGCGGCGAAGAACGCTTCCTGCCTTATGGCGAAGCCCTCTGCCTGGCAGGCCGCGCCGTACCGACAGCCCGGCTGTGGAAAAAGATGCAGGATGACGGCGCGGCCGAATTCCCAGACCAGACGGGCCACATGGACGGCACGTGTCAGCTGATGCAGCAGTCCTTCACGCCGCGCAAAGCCGTCTACGAACTGTATCGCACGGAGGCCGCACAGCAGCGTCATATCGCCACGATAACGCTGGAACAGTTCCCGCGGCCGACAGCCATCGGCGGCCACAAAGTCCGCGGCCATATCGCCGTGAGCCATCCCCTCACACCGTCGAGCACAGCAGAAGCCCTAAGCCTGGCAGGCGTCCTGGACACGGCCGGTCAAATCGCCCTGGGCCTGGGCGTCATCCGCCTGGTCTATGACGACACGCCGCCCGTCGCCGACGACGATGCCGCCCGGCTGCGCGACGAACTGGCCCAGACCCAGGCCTATTACCAGACCTTGCAGGAAAGTTATGATGGCTACGTCCAGACCCTGGAACAATCCCTGCGCGAATGGGAAACGCGCTGTCCCCAGGAAGACGTCGAAAAAAGGGCCCTTCCCCTGCCCGACGACTACACGTCGCGCCTGGAAAAGGCCCTGGAAGGCTTCCGCGTCTGTCTGGCCGGCGGCAGCGCCCTGTGGCATGACAAAGTCCGCACGCGCTTCCCGCACTGGATGATCCTGGAAAACAAGCACTTCGACGTCCAAAAACTCCAGGGCGCCGACGTACTCATCATCAACACCAACCATACAGGCCACGCCCTGGTCCGCAAAGCCTGCCAGCAGGCCGCTTCCCAGGGCACCCTCGTCTGCTACACCAGCCGCTACAACCTGAACGCTGCCGCAGCCGACATCCTCTACGCCTTGGGCGAGTAAGCCTAAGAGCCACTGACTTTTATTTTGCAACATTTTTTGTAAAATTGAACAAATAATTGCATTTCCCATAAGATTCTTTACGGCATATTGACGCTCGCCGCAGCGGCGCGCTATAGTAAAGGCATGAGGAGGTGGTATCGTGAAAAAATGGAAACAGGCTATCCTGGCCGCCTTGTTCTGCACGTGTACGACGTTGACAGGACTGGCTGCAGACACGGCCAAAACGGCACCTGCCGAAGCGGCCGTTCAGACCCAGGCCACCGAAACAGGATCTGAAAAAACAGCAGAAAAAGCCAGTGTGCCTACGGATCCGTTAGCCGGCCATACAGGTAAAATCATCGACAAATATTACCTGACCAAAGGCTCGACCTATAAAGACGTGACGACGCTGCTCCAGACCATCGATTCCCAGCGGACCGGGCTGGACACAACAACCAGGCCTTATTATTTCCGCGTCGACAAAGACCTGACGGACAAGTACTTCCGCCGTGTCCGGGCCTATGACGACAAAACGACGGAACAGATTGGCGAATACTTAGTCGCCAAAGACAAGAGTGCCGTCTGGCGCATGGATACGCCCCACGAAGGCTTGATTTATGGCAGCGCTAAAAAAATGATGAAAAAGAGCCGCATCATCATCTACCCGCGCTACCTGGCCCTGGGCAGCAAAGGCATCGTCGCCCTGCAGACGCCGGGCAATGGCCTGACGGCCAAGAGCCTGAATGAGTCCGTCGCCAAAATCGGAGAAGACAATACCATCATCCCCGTCAAGACGGGCCAAGTAGACATCCTGGCAGACGTGACCGTCGGCGACGTCAAAGAAACGGCATCGCGCCGCATCTCCGTCGTCACCCAGGCCGACCTGCAGCGCATGGCCTACAACGCCTACATGACCCAGCTTTATATGGATACCTATTGGAATTGGGGTTGGGGCAGCCCTTTTTATAATGACTGGGGCTGGCATCGCCCGCCACCACCGCCACGCCACGGCCATCGGCCGCCACCTATGTACGATTTCCCGACCTGTTTGCTAGAAGAATCATCCAAATCCCTAACTTTAAAGAGAAACCTCTCAGACCGCCTTTGGCGGCCAGCTCTCCTATTAGGAGAGCCTTTCATCAAGCCTCAAACACCTCACACCAAATGTCTGGGAGCAGCCGAGACGGCGCCTTCCAGGCTTTCTTTTTCTGTTTTGTAGATGCGTTCGGCGATTTCGTCGACTTTGTGGGTCAGCCACATGTAGGCCGTCGTACCCTCACGGTAATCGGCTTCGGCATACATATCGATGCGGCCATCTTCCCGCAGTTGTTCGACCTGGCGGAAGGCCTTGCTGTTTCCTTTGGGATAAATGGCAAAGGTCGATCCGCCGAATTTTTTGACTACCGAAAAGGCCGGCACATCGCTGGGCCCGTCGGCAATATAAATCATATTGGGGAAAGCGACGCGGCGCAGGGCATCGGACATCTTGGCATTGACATCGATTTCCGGATGCTGAGGCACGCCCTTATTAATTTCAAAAAGAGCCCTTGTCTTAGTCGTATTGTCGATGGTATAGCCCACTTCACTGATGATCTTATGTTTTTCTGCATCGAGCCCTTCAATGAGGTCACAGCCCCAGATTGCTTCAACATAGGGCATGACGGCCGACCCTTTGATGATAGCCGACATGCCCGTACTGACGATGTAATGCTCCACCTTGATGTTGTACTCGCGGTACTTGGGGTTCTCTTCGACGACGCGCTGAAGATTCTTGAAGATTTCCGGGACGCCGTGATAATACTTCTGCTTCTGGCCAAAGGTCTTCAGCTTTTCATTATTAAGGCCCTTGAAAATCCCATTCTGTGCGTCCTTGATGAACTGATTCAGATAAATCGTGTCGGCATTGACCTTGACGCCTTCCTTGGCATAATGCGCCGGCAAGGCATTGACATGCTGCCAGAATTTCTCCTTATCAATATGATATTCCTCAAAAATCGGGTCCTGCATGTTCCCGTCAATCAAAGTCTTGTCGAAATCCCAAATCACAGCAATGATGTTCTGCATGAAGCTCACCCCGCTTTCAGGCAATCAGAAGGAAAAGGTATCTTTCAACCCCAGCCACTGCTGATCTTTATCGCTCAGATTCAGCGGTGTCCCGTCTTCGAGATGATACCCGGCAGCACTGGGCGAACCCTGATATTCGCCGACGAGCTGGGGCCACTGGATGCCGATTTCCGGGTCGTTCCAGGCCATGCCGCCTTCATCATTGGGATGCCAGAAATCATTGACCTTATAGCAGAATTCCGCCACGTCGCTGAGGACCAGGAACCCATGGGCAAAGCCTTCGGGAATGAGGAACTGCTTCTTATTTTCTTCCGTCAATTCGACACCGTACCATTTGCCATACGTCTTGGAATCACGGCGCAAATCGACAGCCACATCGAAAACACTGCCGCGGACAGCACGGACGAGCTTGCACTGTGGAAAATGTTTCTGGAAATGAAGCCCCCGCAAGACCCCTTTCGTCGACATGGACTGATTATCCTGAACAAAATTAATATGGAACCCCGCTTCCTCCATATCCTTCTGATTATACGTCTCCATAAAATAACCCCGTGCATCGCCATGCACCGTTGGCGTAATGACACAAAGCCCGTCAATACCGCCCACATTCTTTTCAACCTTTATCTGACCCATTAATATTTATCTCCCTTCATGCATGTTTCCTTTATCATGTTTCCTTTATTATAACATAATTTAAGTAAACGCAGGCCGCAGGTCGCCGTTCGCAGGCCGCCCTTATCGTTCATCGTAGGTCGTTCGTCAACGAGCCACGAACCACTAGCCACGAGCCACTAAATTCCCCAAATACCGCTTCAAGGCATCTTTCCAGTCAGGCAGCTGCCGAAATCCGTTGGCGACGAGTTTGCTCTTGTCCAAGCGGGAATTAAAGGGTCGTTTGGCTTTCGACAGGCCGTATTCTTCCGTCGTGACGGGGATGACTTTCGTCGTATAGCCGGCCTGGCGGTAGATTTCACAGGTAAAATCATACCAGGAAATATAGCCGCCTTCGTTAGTCGCATGGTAATAGCCGTATTTATCGCTTTCAATCATATCGACTAACAGACGAGCCAAATCAAAAGTATACGTCGGTGTCCCAATCTGGTCATTGACGACGCGGACCGTATCGTGGGTCTTACCGACATTGAGCATAGTCTTGACGAAATTCTTGCCGTTCTGACCGAATACCCAGGCAATGCGGACGATAAAATATTTTTCCAGCGTCTGCGAAACGGCCAATTCCCCTTCAAGCTTGGTCTGGCCATAAACGTTGAGGGGCTGGTAATCCTTGCAGTCCGGCTGCCACGGCTCCGTCCCCTGCCCGTTGAACACATAATCCGTACTGAGATAGAGCATCTTACAGTCCAATTCCTTGCAGACATCGGCAATATGCTGCGTCCCACCGGCATTGACCGCCCGGACCTGAGCCACTTTGTCGTCATCTTCGGCCATATCGACAGCCGTCCAAGCCGCACAATGAATGACCGCATCGGGCTGTACATCCGTAATAACCCGCCGTACCGCGTTCGCATCGGTAATATCCAAAGACACATACGGCGCCGTCGTCACCGCCGTCCCATCAGCCATACCGCTATAAGCCGGAGCCAAATCACTACCGATACCGACATGCCCCCGCAAAGCCAGCTCATTCATCACATCATGACCCAACTGGCCATTCACACCTGTTACAAATATTTTCATAGGATGTGTTCTCTCCCTTCATGCATGTTCCTTTTTATCATAGCATATTCAATTTGCAGGCCGCAGTTCGCCGTTCGCAGGCCGCTCTTATCGTTCATCGTAGTTCGTTCGTCGTTCATCGAAAGGCTCCCCTGTGAAGGGGAGCTATCAGCGTAGCTGACTGAGGGGTTCTTTTCCCATCGCCTCTATACGATTTTGTAGGGGCGCCACGCGGGGCGCCCGTCCGGAATAGCGATGCATAACGTACTGCATGCCATATGAACAGTTTGGAAATATTCCTAACTGTTCACAGCGGGCCGCCCTTTGGGACGGTCCCTACAGATGCGGTGTAGCCGCATAATTTTTTCATCGCCTGAATGCGATTTCGTAGGGGCCGTCCTAATAAGGCGGCCCGCTACGCGCTGAAGGTATCCCGAAGCGTCGTTGTCACTTTGAGTCTGTCGCCGCGTAGCGGCATCTGAGTCCGAGACAGCCTGCGGCCGGCGAACTGCGGCCTGCGTCGAGGCTCCTAGCCTCGACTCCCATACATCTTCTGATAATACTGCTGGTATTCCCCGGAAATGATGGGCTGCCACCAATCTTCATGGTCCAAGTACCACTGGATGGTTTTCTTGATGCCGTCGGCAAATTTCGTTTCCGGCAGCCAGCCTAATTCTTTATGGATTTTCGTCGGGTCGATGGCGTAGCGGCGGTCATGGCCTTTACGGTCCGTGACATGGTGGATAAGGCTTTCCGGTTTGCCCAGTTCTTTGCAAATCAATTTAACGATGTCGATATTTCTCATTTCATTATGGCCGCCGACGTTATAGACTTCGCCGACACGGCCCTTCTGGAGGATGAGGTCGATGGCCCGGCAATGGTCTTCGACATAGAGCCAGTCGCGGACATTGAGGCCGTCCCCATAGACAGGCAGCGGCTTGTCATGCAGGGCATTGATGATCATGAGGGGAATCAGCTTTTCCGGAAAATGATAAGGGCCATAGTTATTGGAGCAGCGGCTGATAGTCACCGGCAGGCCATAAGTCCGATGATAAGCCAGAACCAGGAGGTCAGCCGAAGCCTTGGAGGAACTATACGGACTGGACGTGTGGATCGGCGTCGTTTCCGTAAAGAACAAATCCGGCCGGTCCAAGGGCAAATCCCCATAAACTTCATCCGTCGATACTTGATGATACCGCTGGATACCGTACTTGCGGCAGGCATCCATGAGAACAGCCGTCCCCATGATATTCGTTTCCAAGAAAATCGCCGGATTCTCAATAGACCGGTCGACATGCGATTCCGCCGCAAAATTGACGATTACATCAGGATGCTCCTCTTCAAACAACTGATAAACCGCGTTGCGGTCACAAATATCAGCCTTGACAAAACGGAAATTATCCTGATCCATAACCGGTGCCAACGTAGACAAATTCCCAGCATACGTCAACTTATCCAAACAAATCACCCGGTCCTGCGGGTGCTCCTTCAACATATGAAACACAAAATTCGAACCAATAAACCCGGCACCGCCGGTTATTATTATAGTCATTCTAGGGTTCCTCCTTATCATACACTACGCATTTTTTCATTTATAGCAGTTAGCCGTTAGGGGCTAGGGATTAGTCGGAGATATCGTGTATTCGAGGGAATCGAAACTGCTGAGCGCCGCAGCTGGTCAGATAACGCAAATTTCTCCTCATACGGCAATTTTTTTGCAATAAGATATGCCTCCCGGGCCAAACGCATCGCTTTTTGCCAAACGACCAAATCTTGATAACATTTCACTGGCATAGTACATTACTCCCTTCCATTTACGAAAAAAGAAAAAATGACTTGCCAATACACACCCATCAGACACTAACCCCTAATAGCTAATCCCTAACTGCTGCTTTTTAATCCTTTAAAAAGCATCCTTCAAAAATCGTCCTTCTGCGACTTTCTTCAGATACTGTCCGTACGGGCTCTTGCCATATTTGATGGCGCTTTCCATGAGGGTGGCTTTGTCGATCCAGCCGTGGCCGTAGGCGATATCTTCTAAGGCGGCAATCTGGATGCCAGCCCTGGTTTCTACGGCTTTGACGAAATTCGAGGCTTCACTCAGGCTATTGACTGTTCCCGTATCGAGCCAGGCATAGCCCCGTCCGAGGGTGACGACGTTGAGATTTCCTTGTTCTAAGTACATCTGATTCAAATCCGTTATTTCCAGTTCGCCCCGCGCCGACGGCTTGACTTGTTTGGCATATTCACAAACATGCTTATCATAAAAATACAGCCCCGTAACGGCATAATTCGTCTTAGGCTGTGCCGGTTTTTCTTCAATAGAAATGGCTTTGCCCTTTTCATCGAATTCAATGACACCGAACCGTTCCGGATCATCGACATAATAGCCAAACACCGTAGCCCCTTCCGTATTAGCTGCAGCCTGCTGCAAATGACGGGTCAGCCCAGCACCGTAGAAAATATTATCGCCCAAAACCATGGCACACGGTTCCCCATCAATAAATTCTTCGCCAAGAATAAAGGCCTGAGCCAATCCATCCGGCGACGGCTGCACCTTATAACTCAAATGAATACCATAGCGGGACCCATCTCCCAGGAGCCGTTCAAAGTTCGGCAAATCCGTCGGCGTCGAAATAATCAAAATATCCCGAATCCCAGCCAACATCAACGTCGACAAAGGATAATAAATCATCGGCTTATCATATACCGGCAACAACTGCTTAGACGTCACCATCGTCAGCGGATACAGCCGCGTCCCGCTGCCCCCAGCTAATACAATCCCTTTCAAAAAAATCACTCCTCACAGTAAAATTCAACACCTAATTATACCAAAAAAGAACCTGACATACAAAGTTATGAATAACTTTATACGACAGGCTCATTTTTCTTACTTTAGAACCATCCCTACACCATGGTAATATCTTTATACTGCGGCTCCACGATCCACTGGCCCTGATGATCCATAATGCCCCAGCCAGTCTTTGTCTTGACCGGCGTCAGGCCGTTGCGGAAGCCTTTGACGTCCTGGATCTGGCCGGCGGCAGCACGGTACTGGACCTGACCGTTCCTGTCGACAATGGCATATCCTTTCTTGTCGTTCCAGCACCAGGTATAATCGTCGAGGAGGAAAGCCATCCATTTCACACTGACCGGGAATTCCGCAACAAAGGCCCCTGTTTCCTGATTGATGAGCATATTTTTATCGCCTTTCGTCAGCAAAAGGCGCTGTGATCCCAGGAACTGTACGCCGTCATAGGCAAAATCGACGACCTGTGCCCCGTCGACCATACTGAAGACGCCCCATTTCCCGTTTTCTTTATCTTTCAAAGAAACGAAGCCGTCGACATCATCCAAAAGCCCATCGTCGAGAGTGTAATTTCCCGGCGCAATCAGGTACTGCCCCTTGCGGTTGACGAAACCCAATTTCCCTTTATTGCGGACGAAGGTGCCAAATTCCGTCATCGGATAAACGGCATCATTTTTGCTGTCGATGACGATATTGCCGACGCGGTCGAGATAGCCCCGCTTCACGCCGTCATAAGTCAAAGGCGCCACTTCGTCATCGTAATAGACGGAATGCGTCGACGAGCCAATCAACGCGCCGGCGAGGAAACCGCCCAAATTAAAATGGCTGACCCTGCGCTGGTATTCTGCCAGACCGTGGTGATAGGGCAAAATGACATCATACGGCGCAGCGAACTGGACCCGGCCGCTTTCATCAATGGCCACTTTCGCTCCCTTATCGTCCTTGACGAAAGCCAGGCCTTCACTGAAGTTAGCCAGCACAGCCTTATACATCGGCGCCACTACGATGTTCCCGTTCTTGTCCTGAATACCATAACGGCCCTGATCCTTGAAGAAATGGACCGACGCGGCTTCTTTCTCCGGCCAAACCACCGGTGCGCCCTGCTTATCAACATAAGCCGTCCCTCTTTTCCCTGCCGTCATAAACACGCCTTTGCCGGCATAGGACAGGGACTTATACGCCGGAATCATGAGCCATTTTCCATCCGTGCCCATCAGCCCCCACTTATCTGTACCGTCCTTGACCGCAGCCAGGACACCGTCCTTATAATTGACATCGCATTCCGCTTTGACCTGCGAAGAAATCGTCTCCATCCCTGGCGGCGGCAAATGCCTGGCCATCGCCGGAAAGACAACATCCCCCAGCGACGAAGGGCGGCTGACACTCCAGCCCGAATGAGACGCCGACTCACGCGTCGACGAATGCGACTCCGTCTGCGTCACCGTCGTCGTATGCACCTCACGATGCGCCTGTTCTGCAAGCGAAGCCGGCTCAGCGGCCTGTACCGCCAAAATGGATAAAGAAGTGCATAAAAAACCTGCTAAAATAAATCGTTTCAATGAAAAATGGTTGTACATGTCGCTCCCCTTTCAATCTAAAAACGTAGACGCCCTCTTCAAACAATGACATGCGGAATATTAGGCAATAGCTTAAAGGTTAGTTTGGTTGAAATCAAAAAATAAAGGATCCCAAATACGTTCTGGCGTAGCTTGCAAATTACCGTTACCATTCCTGCCCGCAGCTAAGGCAAAAAATATATTAGGATTTCGATAGCCAAAATTCAAGAAAACAGCTTCCAAAATAGCTGATTTACCAGAATTATTCCGTCCTCCAAATAAAGTGATAGGAGATAAATCCTTAACTGATAAATCTTGGAAACATCTAAAATTCTGTATCCTTAGTGTTTTAATCATCTGCTCACCCACTCACCGAACATAAAAACGAACAAACATTCTAAATTCAATATATCATATCTAGGGCAAATTAGCAAGATATCCATTGGTCTCTCGTAATGCCCAGAAATTTGAAAAAGCCACGAACCTAGAAAGTTCATGGCTTTTACCGCATTACCTATACTGATTTAGATAAGTCCGAAAAGTATCTTTTAATTCAGGACGCCGCAAGGCATATTCTACTGTTGCTTTGAGGTAATCCAATTTATTGCCGATGTCGTAGCGTTTTCCTTTGATTTCGCACGTGTAGACGGCTTGGCGGCTGGCCATGAGTTTTAGGGCGTCGGATAATTTGATTTTCCCTTTTTTATTAGGTTGGACACGGCGCAGTATTTCAAAGATGTCCGGTGTCAGGATATAGCGTCCCAGCATGGCTGATTTTCCCTCGGTTTCATGACCGACTGCTTTTTCTGCACCGAGGAAACGGGAAATTCCTTCTTCTTCCGTAGCGACGCTTTGAATGATATTCCGCGGAACGACCTGCGCTTCCTTCAATGTCTGGCATCCCACCATAGTGGCACCGCATTTATTATACGTTCGCATCAGCTGGTGTATGGCGGGTTCCGGCTCATGATAGATGATATCATCGCCGAGGAGTACGGCAAAGGGTTCGTTATCGATGAAGGATTCAGCACAAAGGATCGCATCCCCTACGCCACGTATATGTTTCTGGCGAATGTAGTGGATATTTATCTTGGAGATTTCCTGTACCATATCCAGCATCGCCACTTTTCCATGCTGGCGCAGATGGTATTCTAAATCTACATTGGTGTCAAAATGGTCCTCGATAGCCCGTTTCCCATGACCAGTGATGATCAAAATTTCTTCGATACCACTTTGAATGGCTTCTTCTACGACATACTGGATGACAGGCTTGTCTACAATGGGAATCATCTCTTTAGGGATTGATTTAGTCGCCGGCAAAAAGCGCGTTCCATAACCGGCCGCCGGGATAACGGCTTTACGAATGGGCTTCATATTTTTTCACCATCTCCAGGGCACTGGCAATAACGTCATCCATGTCATAGTACTTGTATTCCGCCAAGCGGCCACCAAAGATGACGTTTTCTTCTTTCGCTGCTAAGGCTGCATACTGTTCATATAAATGCTGATTCCGTTCATTGTTGACCGGATAATAGGCTTCTTCGCCGGGATGCCAATCTGCCGGGTATTCTTTCGTAACATAAGTAACAGGCTGTTCGCCGAATTCAAAATGCTTATGTTCGATGCTGCGCGTATACGGCGTTTCCCGATCCGTATAGTTCATGACTGCTACGCCTTGATAATTTTCTTCTTCCATCCGTTCCGTTTCAAAACGAAGGCCGCGGTATTCCAGACGTCCCAGTTTATAGTCGAAGTATTCATCAATCGGGCCAGTATATACTACCGTCTTTGCCAGACCTTCATATTCATGGCGAGCCTGATTATAATCGACGCCAGTCCGCACTTCGATGCCTTCGAGCAGGGCGTTGATCAATACATTATAGCCGCCGATGGGAATGCCCTGATAACGGTCATTGAAATAATTATTATCAAACGTATAGCGTACAGGCAGGCGCTTGATGATGAAAGCCGGAAGTTCTGTGCAACTCCGTCCCCACTGTTTTTCCGTGTACCCTTTAATCAGCTTCGTATAAATGTCCGTACCAATAAGGGATATGGCCTGTTCTTCCAAATTCTTCGGTTCCGTAATCCCCGCTTCCTGACGCTGCTGGGCAATCTTGGCAGCCGCCTGCTTCGGCGTGACGACACCCCACATCTTAGTAAAGGTATTCATATTAAAAGGCAGGTTGTACAATTCACCTTTATAATTCGCTACCGGCGAATTGACATAATTATTGAATTCCACAAACTGGTTCACATAATCCCAAACTTCCTTATTCGAAGTATGGAAAATATGAGCCCCATATTTGTGAATCCGGATGCCTTCCTTTTCTTCACAATACACATTGCCGCCCACATGGTCACGCCGTTCCAAAACCAAACAAGACTTGCCAGCCTTCGTCATTTCATGAGCAAAAACGGAACCGAACAGGCCACTGCCAATAATCAGATAATCGTACATCGATAATACCTCCTGTGAAAAGCCATAATATACATATTATACCATATCAAAAAAAAAGATGCCGATGATTTTCTTATCGACATCTTTCATTAATTCATTTATCAGTTTTTATATGAACGCTTTGAATCGTGTGCAAACCAAAGGCATGAGCCACGCCTTTATTCAACCAATATTGATTTTCTTCTTTAGGCTTAATGTCGTCCAACCCATAGGTTGCGAAAAACTTATTCTTCGGTGTAACGGGATTGACATATACGTCAAGATTTCCTTTTTCTTTTTCCATCTGGATAATCGCCAAATTCTGATTCCAACGGTTTGCGTAATCCTGAATACCTGTCCGAGCATCACTATAAAAAGTATGCATGCCAAGCATTAGAGCAACCATCAAGAAACAGCGGCATTGACGAATCGTAAGTGTGCCATTCCAATCATCATACAATAGGCCCACGGCAATCACCATGAGAACGACGCACCCTAAGAAAACACGGCCAGAAATGCCGCCGACAACACTCATAGAAACAGCAGACATGACACCAGCCGCCATAAAGAGGGCTGCCACTTTCTTTCTTGTCGTTTTTACAAAAAACATCAGCAAAACAAAGCTGATAATCAGTAATAAGGTAGATTCAAAATCAAACAACGCCCCAATATTATGGAAAACATTTCCAATCATATGGATAATAGAACGGGAATGATGTTCCGAGGCAAAGCGCACAAAATTCCCCGGTGCCAGCAAAAGAATAAGCGAGCCGATGACCAGTCTGACAATACCTGTTTTTGCAAATCGCGGGATCATGCTGTATTTTTCACGATACAGCCACATATAGCCTGCAGCCAACAAAATCCGCGATACTGATACATTTTCATTGGACCAGCCGGATAAAATCCCCAAGCACATCAAAACTATGACAACTGGAATAGAATTCATCCAGCTTCGTTCCTTGTGAAGATAAAAACGCCAAAAGGCCATATAAAGCAATGGAATCAAACTCGACCACATATAATTGGCCGTGCCGGATATCCACAAAATATCCTGTCCAAAAGCGGGCAAACAGGCAAAAAGTAAAAAGTTAATCAGCACGAAAAGAGATGGTGAAAACTTCATCTTCTCCCGTGATATTTACGTAAATCAGACCAACAAAGACAAGATAGCCAACCGTATTGATGATATCAAAAATTCGCTTGGGAATCGACAAAAATAAGTAAGCAAAAAATTCACCCCAAATACGGCCGCCCCAAGAAAAATAAAAGCCCCATAATTCTTTAAAATAATCTTTGAACGAATGAATCTGTTTAACGCCTTCACCTTTCAAGATATCGTCAACAACCCAAGGGGTCGGATGATTCAAACGAAACATTAAAATAGCCATAAGTACGGCTAAAAACAATACTCCAAACAGTTTCCACTTAGGATTCTGATCAATCTTCAAAAATAAATCATTAAATCTATCTCTCATCTCAGTGTCGCGCCCCTTTCTGATTCATAACGGTTTGCCCGTTATAATCTTTCACCAAATAAAGAGGCCTGAACTTGCTTTCGTTGAAGACGCGGCCCAAGTATTCCCCGATGATGCCGAGGAAGAAAAGTTGGATACCACCGATGAAAAGGATGATGGAGACGAGCGACGGATAGCCAGGCACATCTTCCCCACAGATGAGGGTGCGAAGAACGATAAAGAGCATATACAAGAGGGCAATAAATGCCAAAATACAGCCGACGAAGGCCGATGCCCGCAACGGTGCGATGGTAAAGCTGGTGATGCCTTCAATGGCCAAGTTGAGGAGTTTCCAATAATTCCACTTCGTCTTGCCGGCAGCCCGTGCATCGCGGTCAAAAAGAACTTCTTTCTTTTCAAAACCAATCCAGCTGAACAAACCTTTCGTATAGCGCTGGGATTCCCGCATCAGGCGCAGAGCATTGAGGCACTGTTTGTCCAATAAGCGGAAATCGCCACATCGCGCTGCATGGGTACACTGGACATCTTCTGCAAAATCGTATAAAAGGCATGGGACGACCACTTCTTAAAGAACGACTCCCCTGCCCGGCTGCGCCGCTTAGCACTGACATCCTGATAGCCCTTTTCCCACCAGGAAATCATTTCTGGAATCAATTCCGGCGGATCCTGTAAATCAGCATCCATGATAATCGCCGCATCTCCTGTCAAATAGTCGATACCAGCAATCATAGCAATTTCCTTGCCAAAATTACGGGACAAATTGATATACGACACGCGGCGGTCCTTTTCGTGAAGCTCCCGCATGATACCCAGCGTACGGTCCTTGCTTCCGTCATTAACGAACATAAACTGGAAATCATACTGCGGCATATCGTCAATAACCTGTACTGTACGCCGGTAAAATTCATGCAAGACCGCTTCTTCGTTATAACAAGGTACTAAAATCGAGACTAATCGTCTGTCTGTCTGTCTGTCTGTCTGTCTGTCTGTCTGTCTGTCTGTCTGTCTGTCAAGAATGTATTTTCATCAATCATTTGTCAAGTCCTTTCTGGTCATAGTAATTAAAATTCAGCAGTTTACAACTGTTTGAACACATAAATATCGCATAACTTCCCGACCACCTTCATTTTGTGTGAAACCACAACCTCAAATAAACCGCTACCAACAATCAAGTAATCGTACATGTAAAATTTCTCCTGTGAAATGCTGCAAACATTTTAATTATACCATATCACAACTTGTCCGTCAGATATAAATGTGTTATATATAGAAGAGTATAAAATTCATTGATTCAATCAGGAGTGTTCTATGTCAAAAAGTGTTTCAAAAAACTACATCTATAATGTCAGCTATCAGTTGCTTTTATTGATTACCCCTTTTATTACGACACCATACCTGTCTCGCGTGCTTGAACCGGCTGGTATCGGTACTTATAGTTATACCTATTCCATTGTCTCGTATTTTATCTTATTAGCCTCTCTTGGTGTCGCTGATTATGCGCAACGGGAAATTGCTTACCAACAGGATAATCCACATCTACAGAGCCGGACTTTTTATGAAGTGAATCTTATCCGCTTTCTGTTGGTCGGCTTAAGTCTATGCGTTTATTACTTCGTTGTTTCCCGTTTTTCCGGAGATCATCTGATTTATTGGTACCAGGCACTCAACATTGTTGCCGTACTTTTTGATATTTCCTGGTTTTTTCAAGGGCTGGAAGAATTCGGTAAAATCGTACTGCGGAATTTCATCATCAAATTTGCCAGTATTATCCTCATTTTCGTTTTGATACATCAACCAGACGATTTAAATAAATATGTCTGCCTTATTGGCATGATGAATGTCCTTTCTGGCCTCTCTATCTGGCTCTATCTTCCCAAATACCTTGTTCCCGTACCACGGCGAGAAATCAAGCCGTTACGGAACTTCTCTATTATCATCCAAATGTTTTTGCCACAAATCGCCATTCAAATTTATACGGTCCTCGACAAGACGATGATTGGCGTCATGACCGGCTCACCATTGGAAAACGGCTATTATGAACAGGCAGAAAAAGTCGTCAAACTTTCCCTGACCATTGTTACCTCACTAGGAACCGTTATGTTGCCACGTATCGCATATGCCTATGCCCACAAAGACTATGAAACCATCAAAACAAATATGATGTGCTCCTATCGCTTTGTCTGGTTTCTGACTATGCCCATGTTTTTCGGATTTATAGCAATCAGCAACAATTTTGTTCCCTGGTTCTTCGGGCCTGGCTACGACAAAGTCGTTCCACTGATGCAGATTCTCAGCGGTCTAGTCATTGCCATTGGTCTTAGTAATGTAACTGGAATTCAGTATATGCTTCCCACAAACCAACAGAATAAGCTGACTCTGACGGTCATCTGCGGTGCAATCGTGAACTTTGCGCTCAATATCTTTCTCATCCCTATGCTGCAGTCTATCGGAGCCGCCATTGCCTCATTGATTGCGGAAATCACGGTTACAGCCGTGCAATTCTATATCGTCCGCAACATTTTTTCTGTTATACATATCCTACGATTATCCTTAAAATATTTGGTAAGTAGTTTTCTTATGTTCATTGTATCTTATTTGCTGAGCCACCATCTAAGTCCCAGTATCATTCATACATTCCTGATTATTGCTATCGGTTGCAGTTTATACTTCGGATTATTATTTTTCTTCAAAGATTCAATGTTGATGAAGGTAACAGATAAAATAAAAGAAAAATTATGCCAATAATAAAACAGTGGGCTAATATTTTTTATTAACCCACTGTTTTATTATTTATTGTCTGGTTTCCAACCTGGCTTATAAAAATCATTTACCCCCATTTGCCCTAAAACGCCGTCTCTAATACCTCTTAATCGTAATTGCATCTCCGTCAAAGTTTTCCCCTTTAGAACACAGAGAAAAGCCTTGACAATTGCTAAAAAGAGTAGCCACGGAAATTGTATTGGCATTAGTTCTTTAAATAAACAAATTTGATTTCTCCACCCATAATAATCTTTCCAAGATAAGGAAAAATTAGCAGTTTCTACTTCATGTGTAATTTCTAATTCTGGATAACATAAAATATCCCCATATTTTTTTAATCTAAGACAATGTTCCGTATCATCATGCCATATAAAAAAATCTTTTCGTACCAATCCTACAGCTTTTAAAGCTTTGATATTAATAACAGGACCAACATAAGTGAACACATCTATAGGAAAATATTTTAATTTATATTTTTCGAGAGGAACATTGCAAGTATTATTAATTTTCCATTTGCTGGTTAAAAACTGCCTATTCCCATAGTAACTTCCTTGTTGGTAAACTTTACCGCATATTGCTGCTACCTTTTCATAATTTTCAGTAATACTAGAACAAATTTTATTAGCTTTACTAATAAAATCATTTTTTAAATACGCATCATCGTCACCTAAAATAACCCAATCAACGTCAAATTCTAATGCTTTCTTTTGACCTGCATAAAAACCTCCGCTTCCTCCTGTATTAGTTTTTTCGTGAACAACAATTTTATGATAATTACTTGGAATATTTTTCCATTTTTCTAAATATTCATAAGTACCATCTGATGATGCATTATTTACAACAATTAAATAAGATGGTGAAAGTGTTTGATTATCATAAGAAGCTAGTGCTTTTTTTAGTTTATCTATTCGATTAAATGTAACAATAATTCCTGCAAATTTCAACTCTATCATCTCTTCCTTCTCCTTAGATATTTATTTTTTATTTTAAATATTAATGGATTGAACACGCTAGTACCTAGAATTTTACTTACATAACCACTTTTCCACAAAGAGGCTTTATATTGCTGTTTTGCTTTTCGTATGTTGAATATTTTAGATTTACTTTCATCATAAATAATAATTTTTTGAAGATGATCTGCATTGAATTCAAAATTTTTCCATCGTTCTACAAATTTCTTTTTGGGAACCATACCAAAATTATATAAAAATTGAATGCATGTATAGGGAGACAAACTAACATAATTCATTAAAGGCTTAAAGTCATAAATAAATTGAATAGCACCTTTTTGTAAAGCTCTAATCATTTTCTGACTTTCACTATTGTTACTGTAATCATAATATCCAAATATAGGATAAATTTGATTATCGATTTTTTTATAGGCTTCTACCGTTCCATGTGGAGCACTCAAAATAATCTCTAAAAAATAATAGAATGGGTTAATGCTTATATCTAAATCAAAGTTATATGATTGATTGAATAAATATGCATTTGAAAATTCAGTCGATGGACCAGTCATTTCTAAGTATAGACCATAAAACGATAGGCTTATATTTTCATGACAACAAAAATCTCGTAAATTAGATTCAATCGTACGATTACCTCCGCAATCGATCAGAGCAACCTTTCCTCCTGCAGTGGAAATTTGCTTTATATATTCTTTTAAGTAACCTGCCTGTATATATGATACATGTCGAATTTCCTTACAAAATGATGTGACTTCGTCTTGTAACCATGTACTCTTTTTAAATTCATCTATAGAAAATTGCTTATTTGTAAATTTTTTTTCAGAATTTTTATTTTTTAAATTAATTCCGAGTTTTTTCAAAAGAGACCTTACAGTAACTTTTTTAGGCCACGATTTATATCTCTCAATCATCTCTAAAACAGATGAATTTCTATACAAATTAGGAACAACTACTGCACGCCTAGAAATATAAAAATATAGTGAATGCATATCTGATTCATTTACCAAGTCAAAACACTGTTTCAATATATATCCATCTCGTGCACAAAAAAGCAGTATATCTATTTGCTTTTTTGTGCATTGTTCAAACAACCATTTACTGTATCCCATCAGTAATGGCCCAAAAACGCTATAGCCTAACTGAAAATCTTCATTATCATGTTTCTTTGATAAATGTATACGAATAAAATTTTTTAATAAATCAACTTCCATTTTGTCCGTATTCCGAAGATTTAAAGTGTAGTCATATGGTTGCCAAAACTTTCGAATTGCGCCTTGGAATAAATAAGCTTTCATTCCCAATTTTAGTGGTTGACGATAATCAGCTACTTTATCGTTGCCAATATGTAAAATATCACCAGCACTAACCTTTAACTCACGAATAATACTACTAAATAATTCTCCACTCCTTTTTGTCTTATGATATTCACCAGAGATATAGATTTTTTTATATCCAACAATTTTATTTTTGCTCAAAATCTTTTTAATCGCAAAGGCCGGCAAATACATATCAGTTACGATATAAATTCGCTTTTTCAGATTTTTCGCATATTGAAAAATTCGGTACATATCCTCAACAGGAAAACAAAAATCAATTTCTGCTTGTATTTCCATTTCATAAAATTCCTTACATTGTTCAGTACCAAAATCAGATAACAGTTCGCCATAGATTTCATCAAAATCAACTTCGGTATAAGAATATCTTTCTCTAGCCCGTTTTTCTGCTATTTGCCGTTTAACCGCAAATCCGCATTCTCCTCCATGTATTTGGTTATACCTCTTTTCGACAAGATCAAAAATATCCTTAGGATTTGATACAGCTCGTTGAATTAAAGTATCAAATACATCAAAAAACACAATTGGCACATTATTAATCATATTTATTAGATCTTTCATTGAATCTCCTTGCAAAAATAGCTCTTTTCACTTTTTCTTTTATCCTATACAAAAATCTATCTTTTAAAAAAGAGTATAATAATATCGTTAATAAGAATTGATAAAGGGTCTTCGTTGTAATAAGCTCCATAAATCTTTCCGTATGAAACAACAAAAATAATACGTAAACATTTGTGCAATAGAAAATAATCAATATGGAGTGCTGCCCAATATTTTTTATTTTTTCATATAAAAAAGTAAAAACCAGTCCCCAAAAATATAATACCAACACCATACCTACATATCCATAATCGCTTATTTCACGACGAATCATAGTATATACATTTGTATCAATTCCAGTAAATTGTACAAACTCTAAAAAATTTTTAGATGTTTTTAAATTAAATCCTAATGAATTTAAATTACCATAAATACCAACTAAAGTATTCTGCCCAATCAGATTATTTTCAATAGGAATTTCATATAAAAACTGATTTAACGCTGGAATGGAAAGCCCTATATAATGTGCCAAATATAATGGGCCTGTGAATTCAGACCAGTACTGAAAATTTTAAGAGTGCATGAT
>ERZ1023663.333-NODE-333-length-19245-cov-18.873684_pt1 | contig 19245 bp, 9 predicted proteins | sample MGYA00380340_ERZ1023663 | MGnify/ENA primary metagenome ERZ1023663 (study PRJEB33179, sample SAMN07448982) | human gut metagenome | biome: Human-gut; feature: Human associated habitat; material: Faeces | host: Homo sapiens | place: India: Bhopal | collected... | reverse complement strand
CTCAGACCTCACGGTCTGGGCGATTTTTCTGTCAGGGGAGTTTTTTTACAGCCCCTAAGTAAAAATTCTATATTCTGTTAGCAAAAAATCAGTTTTGCATTAACGTCTTGCGCCATAGCTGCACTGCTTGAGTGCACTCCTAGCCACAAGTTTGCTTCCGTCATAGACCAACACGCGGGCTTTGTAGTAATATTTTCTGCCCTTCGTGCCCTTGGTGCTGATAAAGCTGTTCTTGCTGCTTGTCTTGAGCAGCTTGTAGCCTGCGGTCTTCTTCGTCGAGCGATAGAACTGGTACTTGACCGTGTAGCCCAGCGACTTGATGTCGGAGATCATGGTCTTGCTGCTCTTGGCTGCGACCTGTACCTTGACGGATTTCTTGCTCGTCTTAGTGGTGGTCACTTTGAACTTCGCGCTCTGCATCAGTTCTTTGACGTGGGCGGCGTTCTGTTCTTTAATTAACCGCTCTGCTTCGTCTTTGTCGACGACTGCGAAGGTCGAGAAGCGGGTCGTCGTGAAACGAATGTAATCTTCTGCGCCGATCTTCTCTACGCTGTGGTTCAGGATCTCGCAGAGACCGTTGTCGTCGATGTAGATCACGAGGATGTCTTTGCCTTTGAGCTTATCCGGCATCGGCAGAGTCACATAAGCCTTGCCGCCTTCAAATTGATGCAGGTGTTTTTCGCCAATCTTCGCGACAAGGTCGAAGAGCGTGCCGTTCTTGCCGACGATCTTCTCCGCCGGTTTCTGCGTTTCCTTGAGCCGGGTGTTTTCGCCCACCACGATGGTTACGGTGTCACCCTTGGCTGCACCTGCAATCGTTTCTAAGGTCTTGTTGTCGAGGACGACTTCACCGTTGTCGGTCTTGATGACAAGGTCGGCGTTCGTGTCCTTGGCGATCGCGTTGACGGTCGCCTTTGGCAACTCGACTTCGGTTGCTTTCACGCTGTCTGCCGCGCTCGCGCCTGCGCCGCTGCCGTTGTTGTTTGTCTCGTTAGACTTCACAGTGATCTCGATCGTATCGGACTTATTGGAAACCGCCTGATCGAGCAGTTTGTCACCGAGGTCTTTGGAAACGCTGGCTGTGGTCTTGGAAACATCCTGACCCTGCTCGTTCTTGGTCATTTCGGTCGTCGTATTCTTGACGGTCGTCTTGGTTGTTGTAGTTGTGTCGGTTTCCGCACCCGGCTTGGAGGTCGTATTGTCCTTTGTGTCTTCTTTGACTGTGATGACATCCGCATCAGCCGGTGTCGGAGCCGGGGCTGCGCCACCGCCGCCACCAGATGCTCCTCCGCCACCAGATGCTCCTCCACCACCGGATGCTCCGCCGCCGCTGGATGCTCCGCCGCCGCTGGAGGCGGACACCACATAAGGCGTGATGCTGCCGGTCAGCTTGTCGTAGTTGACATCTGCCAGAGTATAGGTCCAGCCGTAAGCGGTGTTGGCGGTAACTTCCATGGCATCGCCCAAATCCCACTTGATCGTGCCGCCCGCGGGAGTAATTGAGCCGATAGCCAACGCAGCATCGCTCAGTTTCTTGCCGCTGGTGGTGATGGCGGTGTATGTCGGGGTGCCGGTGGGAGTTGCCTTGTTGATGGTTACCTTGATGTTCGTTTCAACGGCTGCATAGGTGGTTGCATCGTTCGGTGTAAAGACAACGGCCACACTGTCATTGCTGTCTGCAACAAACTTGGGAGCAGTGGTCTTAAAGCCCCATGTACCCTCAACGGTGTTGCCGTTAAAGGTAGCCTTACCGGTGATCTTGCTGTCGGGAATGGCGTTGCCGTCATAGGTGACGGTGATGTCCTTCACAGTGACAGTGGGAGTATCCTTGTTGGTCAGGGTGATGACCACATTGACGATGGAATCCGCATAGTTGTCAGAGCCGATGGTCACGGGCAGGGTGATAACATCGCCATTAGCACCGCCGGTGATAGTAAACTTCACCGTGCTGCCAGTCATACTGGCAGTGACAGATGCAGAGCCGGTCGTGCTTTCAGAACCCACAGCGTAGGTCAGATTGCCTGCATCCGCAGGCATACCGGCACGGCCAATGTCCTTGCTCTGCTTGGTGGTCACGGATTGTTTCTGGCTGACGGTGATATCCAGAAGTTTGCGAGCGTCAGCCTTGCCGATGGAGTAGGTCTGCTCCTTGTCAGCAGGCAACCTGTAGTTGCCTGCCTGTGCGCCAGTCAAGCCGACGGCGGTGGCGGTATGGGGGCTGCCCACAGCGGTCTGATCGCCGCCGGTGACGGTAACATCGACCTCATCGTTGCCGACCTTGTTGCTTACCGTGGCAGTTACAGTCTTGCCGTCTTTCCATTTGCGGTCTGTAATATTTCCCCAATTGAGGATCACTTCCTTGGCATTCAGCGACCAGGTTTCGCTGGCGGTCGCACCGCCCACGGTGATGCTGGCGGTGTACTCGCCCGCGTTGGTGGGGAGCGCGCCGTTTTCCAACATCGCTGGACCATACTTGCCCGTCTTTATGTAGCTGATGGTGATCCCACTCGCCGCCGGACCCTGCCAATCGCTGCTTGCAGTCACCGTGGCGGGTTTGCCTTCCCCGCTGTATGTCAGCTCGGCGGGGGCCTTGATGGTCACGCTGCCGCCGCTTGCGCCGCACTGGCTGCACTTGGCAGTGATGGTCGCGCCGTTTGCCGTATACTTCCACTGATGCGAATGCACCTGCAGCTGTACGGTCTTGCCGTCATTCACCAAGCCAACATCATACGCGGAGTTATCGCTGGTGAAATTCTTTGCAACAACCCAGCCCGCATCCGTCGCCGTAGCGATATTCACATTCCCCTGCGAAAGATCAGCTCGCGTAGTCACGCCGATTTTCGCGTTCGTGACCAACTTCCCGCTGATCGTGATTTGTTTGCCGCTGGGCAGACTGACATTGTTTGTGACACCGCCAGCCTTGTTGTTGCCCTGAATAACAGCATCGCCACAAATCGTCATCGTTCCGGCTGAATAAGCATTATAAGCAGACGCAACATACACGCCGCCGCCATCTACTGCGCTGTTGTTCTGAATCGTTCCGCCATACATATTAAATTGATTGCCCGAACCAACGAACACACCGCCGCCCTGGTTCTCACTAATATTGTTGCCGCTGATTTCGCCGCCGTACATGTTGATTGTAATTGTACTCTTGTTGCTGGTTTTACTCTGTCCGACAACAGTTCCCTGTGTATTCCCTGTGATCTTTCCGCCATACATGTTGAACGTACCGCCACCGGTCTGGCCGATCTCTACTTTGACGCCATTCAGCGTACCACCATAGAGACAGAACGTGTTGCCATTCGATATTGTTACACCGCCATTGGCTTTACCGGAATAAGATTCCAGCTTCCCACCCACACTACAGTCCGTCAATTGCGTGGTGCCAGATGGGTTAATGCGTCCAACATCGGAAAGCGTCACGGTATAGCCGTTCAGACAGACGTTGGCGTTTTGCAGAGTGGCATTTTTTGTCAAGGTCACATTTCTGGTCAGGTAGTAATTGCCAGAAGTAGGCAGTTTATCCGTCGCTCTCCAAGGCTGGAATGTCACGTCCGAATGCGATGTATGCCCCAGGTTGGTATTTCTCCCGCCGCAGATGCAATGCGTATGGGCGCTCTGCTTACCCAGCATAACCGTCTTGCCATCGTCACTCAGATAAAGTTCAAAGCCCACGCCATTATCCTTGAAGCCATCCGCTACAAGCTGCCCGAAATACTGCCCGCCTGTCGCATCCGTCACGGCAACAGGGTCGCTCAAGTCCTTCTGATTTTCCACAGAAATGCCGAATTTCGCGGACGGGTCAAGCGAATCAAAGCTGATTTTCGAGCCCTGCGCCAGTAGGATGTTCTTGTCATTGCCGGTAATCTGCGCCTTGCCGCCGAGCGTAAGGCTGCCGCCATCGACCAGAATGCTCGTTCCTCCGCTGCCCGTGATTTTCCCTTCCTTGCAATCCAGCAGCTTCAGTCTGTTATTGCCGCTCACCTTGATCGCAGGAGCTTTTTCATTCTTAGCCGTAACAGTCTGCCCGTTCAAGCAAAGTACAACATCCCCATTGACCTCCCATGTGCTGCTAACATCAACCGCAGCATCGATATAGTAGTTGCCGGTCGCTCTGATATCCGACAGCGCCGCCACCTTCGTAAACTCCACATCGCCGTGCATATGCGGCTTGTCTCCTATGTTATAACTGCCATCTTGATTTTTGTTTACCCGGCCATCGGTCTTTTTCAAGCTGGGATACTTATTGCTGCCCATGCGCCAAGTATCCCTGCTACCACTGTTGTTCAGCAGCCAAGCCACCTCGCCACTGTTGCATTCACTCGTGCTCTTCCATACCACAGTATCGCCAGTGCCCTTGTTCCCATCAATGTAAACTTCTCCCTTAAGACCGTTGTTCGCATCCCTATAATAGCAATTTGTAATATTTCCACCACTATTTTCCGCAATCGCGTAATCAGTTTTCCCTGTTCGGAAACTTCCCCTGAAAAAGCAGTTGCTGATCGTACCGGTATTCGTGCGGGCAATGCCTGCCGCCTTACCGGAAATAGAAAGTTTATTACCGGTGGCGCTCACATAGCTCAAGCAGTCCGTAATTTGACCGCGATTCTCATATGCGATCATACCAAAGCTGTCTGTATACAATGCGTTGCTAATGGTGGCACTGCAACGCTCGATCGTACCCGCATTATTCACTGAAAGCAGCCCGCTATCTGAAACAGAAAGACTGCTATTCCCGACATACTTAACACTCACAGCCAGATCCTGTACCTTGCCACCCGTGCCGATCCAGCCAAACAAGCCCCTATTTGTTAGGGACTGAGCCTGAACATCAACCAAACGAATCTCTTTGATCTCATAGCCATTACCATCGAACATGCCGACGTACGCATTGACTTCACTGTTACCGATCGGCGTCCATGTCCAAAGGCTATCATTCTGTTTATTGTCAAAATTGAGATCATTCATCAGCTTCGCGCATATCTTAGCATTCCCCGCATTCACCGTATCGCGGAACCATTCCATTTCATCGGTTGACGTGATTTGGTAAGGATCCTCCGTTGTACCCTTACCATTGTGGGGCTTATTGGTATCATCCGCATACAGCGCGATCTCCCCCTGCGCCGCAGCGAGTGCCGCCAATGCTGCAATCGCTGCCTGATACTGCGTCAGATCCAGCGCGGCTCGTTCCTCGTCCCCGAGCGCAGCCATCGCCTCATCGATCTCGCCCAGCTTTGCGGAAACGTCCTCTGCGTTTTCCTCCGTTGGCTCATCGGGCAGGGCATTGATCATCGCCTGTACGGACAAAACCGCCGCCTCTTTTCCAAGACAGGCAGAGAGATCCGCATCTTCCGCAGCGCAGACCGGACAGTCGGGATTGACCGCCCCCTGCTCACAGTGGGTCTCGCAGATGCACTCCGCCGAAGCATTCCCGGACGCGGCGGACACATCAGCTTCCACCGCAGATGCCGGAACGCCCGGCATCGTAAAAATCATTGCCGCCGCCAGTAAAAATGCGGCCGGCCGTTTCCATTTCCATTTCCATATCATTTTATTCATCCTCCTCACGTTGTTCGTTCCTTCTCGTTGTTCTTGCGCCATAGCTGCACTGCTTGAGTGCGCTCCCGGCTATAAGTTCGCTTCCGTCATAGACCAACACACGGGCTTTGTAGTAATATTTTCTGCCCTTCGTGCCCTTGGTGCTGATAAAGCTGTTCTTGCTGCTTGTCTTGAGCAGCTTGTAGCCTGCGGTCTTCTTCGTCGAGCGATAGAACTGGTACTTGACCGTGTAGCCCAGCGACTTGATGTCGGAGATCATGGTCTTGCTGCTCTTGGCTGCGACCTGTACCTTGACGGATTTCTTGCTCGTCTTAGTGGTGGTCACTTTGAACTTCGCGCTCTGCATCAGTTCTTTGACGTGGGCGGCGTTCTGTTCTTTAATTAACCGCTCTGCTTCGTCTTTGTCGACGACTGCGAAGGTCGAGAAGCGGGTCGTCGTGAAACGAATGTAATCTTCTGCGCCGATCTTCTCTACGCTGTGGTTCAGGATCTCGCAGAGACCGTTGTCGTCGATGTAGATCACGAGGATGTCTTTGCCTTTGAGCTTATCCGGCATCGGCAGAGTCACATAAGCCTTGCCGCCTTCAAATTGATGCAGGTGTTTTTCGCCAATCTTCGCGACAAGGTCGAAGAGCGTGCCGTTCTTGCCGACGATCTTCTCCGCCGGTTTCTGCGTTTCCTTGAGCCGGGTGTTTTCGCCCACCACGATGGTTACGGTGTCACCCTTGGCTGCACCTGCAATCGTTTCTAAGGTCTTGTTGTCGAGGACGACTTCACCGTTGTCGGTCTTGATGACAAGGTCGGCGTTCGTGTCCTTGGCGATCGCGTTGACGGTCGCCTTTGGCAACTCGACTTCGGTTGCTTTCACGCTGTCTGCCGCGCTCGCGCCTGCGCCGCTGCCGTTGTTGTTTGTCTCGTTAGACTTCACAGTGATCTCGATCGTATCGGACTTATTGGAAACCGCCTGATCGAGCAGTTTGTCACCGAGGTCTTTGGAAACGCTGGCTGTGGTCTTGGAAACATCCTGACCCTGCTCGTTCTTGGTCATTTCGGTCGTCGTATTCTTGACGGTCGTCTTGGTTGTTGTAGTTGTGTCGGTTTCCGCACCCGGCTTGGAGGTCGTATTGTCCTTTGTGTCTTCTTTGACTGTGATGACATCCGCATCAGCCGGTGTCGGAGCCGGGGCTGCGCCACCGCCGCCACCGCTGGATGCTCCGCCACCACCACCACCGGATGCTCCGCCGCCGCTGGAAGGCTGGTTGGAAACGGTCACAGTCAAACTTTGTTCTGCCACATCTGCGTACTCTGCGTTTCCCTGCACCTTATACCAAACGGTGTATTCCCCGGCATTTTTCGCTGTGGGGATCTGCTCGCTCCATTTGGAATCGTCAAGCCGGTAGAGCATCGTGCCGCCAGTGGTCTTGCCTGCTGTAACCAGCGCCTGTTCTGTACCATTGTAGGTCAGGGCGTTTGCCGTAGGTGCCGTAACAGTAGGGAGAAGCTTGTTGGTCGCATTGACATTGACGGTCAGAGTGATGTCCTCATAGTTTGTACTCTTGATTACTACGGTCACTGTGCCCACAGAGCCGGTGGTTTTCACGTCATTTTTCTGAATCGGCAGGGTCAGCTTGCCGTTTTCCACCTTCGCGCCGCTGGTGTAGTAGCTGCCATCCAGTTTGATTTCGCGGATCTCATAGGTGAGTGCACCATACTTTTTGGGCGTTTCCAGCTTGGGCAGGGCGGGGAGGGCCACTGTGTAGGTGTTCGCGTGGCCGTTTACAATGGTCAGCGCGGTTTCCTTAGTAAAGCCAGGGACAGCGGCCCTGGTGATGCTGCCAGTCGTGGGGAAGCTGCTCTGCTCCAGGGCGTAATTCTTCGCGGTCTGCCCCATCAGGGTCACTCTGGCAGTGATGTTCTTGCCGTTGCCCACACTGGCATCGTCAAAGCTGGCGGTCACGGTGTAGTCTGTGCCTCGGTTCAAGGTCACGTTGTCGAAGATCACGCTGGTGGGTTCCACGGTTGTCGTGCCGTCGTAGATCTTGGCCGCACACGCTACCTTGGTGATCGTCAGCGGTTTCTTTCCAATACTGACCGCCACGCTGGTGGGTGCGGTATCGTTGTGATTTTCATCGCCAATCACCCGATACCACACGGTATATGCTCCGGCATCGGTGCCGGTAGGGATGTCCGGGCTGTATGTACCGTTCTCGGTCAGGCTGTACTGCATAGTGCCATAGTTCGCCACGCTGCCTGCGGTAATGAGCGCCTGCTCCTGGCCGGTATAGGTCAGGTTTTCCTGCGCTGTGGGAGGCGTGATTGACCTGATGTCGGCCTTTTGTACCGTCACAGCAATATCCTCGCTCATCTTCTCGTAGCCGTCGCAAGTGGCGGAAAAGCGGAAGGTATGATTGCCTGCGGGCAGCTTTTGTGCAGAAAGATCAAATTGATTCTTTGTTGTCGCACCGCCAACTGCTGTCTCTTTGCCGTCCTCCACCTTGTACCACTGGAAGCTTACAGCGCCAGTGCCGGTTTCCTTCTTTACATTGACAAGAAGCGTCCCCGTACCGCCATAAGTCATGCTCATCTTGGTCGGATAGTCCATGCTCTTGATGGTGATCTTGGCCATAGAAACATTGGTCAGCTCCATGCTGCTAAGGTCGGTTATCCAGGTGTTGCCGCTCTTGAACGCGTAGCCCTCCGGCAGGAGGGATGCCAGCGTGACATCTCCGGTGACGGTCAGCTTTGCCGCCGTCTTACCGTTCAGATTCAGCTTGAGCGGGCTGCTGATGGTGATCTCGCCTGCATCTGCCAGTAGCTTCACTGTACCGCCGTTGGCTGCGGCGATGGCCGTGTCTGCCGCCCGATGGTAGGAAATGCTGCCGTCCGTCTTTGTTACCTCAGCGGCATAGCCGCAGTAGGGGCAGACATTCCCGCCGGAATGCTCATCCGGGTGGCTACACTTCACAACAGTTACGGCAGTATTCTCATTCATCTCCGACAGTTTGACCAATGCGCCGTCTTGCTTCCGATAGGCATAGCCCTCTGCCAGCAGGGACTGGTAATCTGGGTTCTTCGGGATTTTGATGCTGTTAAAGGAGCCGCCGGACAGGGTCACACGAATATTGCTATTATATCCCAATTTCAGCTGATCCGCGTTGCCGCCGGACATGCTCAGCGTTCCCTCCGTGTAGATGCCGCCGGTGAACGTGCCGCTCGTTACCACGGCTTCGTTCCCGGTAAGGAAGAAAAGCCCAAATCCACGGACGCCAGTTCCGCCGCCTACGCTTCCCTCCAGGGTGACATTGTCCAGCGTCAGCTTTGCGCCTGTGTGGTCAAATTTTCCAACTTCCACCGCATTAGCGGACTTGGAGACACAGGTGCTTTGCACCTTGCCGTTTGTTATGGCTACATCGGAGCCGAGGATACAAAGAAGCGCCTCCTCACGGGATTTGCTCAGGGTGTGTCCATTCAAGTTCAGTATAATATTTTTGCTGATTTCGATAGGCTCTGCGTTCTCGATGTCCAAAGGCCCCCGCAGCGTGATCGTGTCACCGTCCTGCGCGGCAGCCAGCGCTGTTTCCAGACTGGTGTATCGCTTGCCGCCGGTTTCAAATGCCTCCACCAGCGCATGGCAGAATTTGCAGTAACCGGCGCTGTCCACCTTGCCCGCATGGTCGCAGATTCTGCCGCAGGCGCATTTGCCGTTCTGATATTGGTCGGTATGCGCGACCACCTTGACCGCTCTATTCGCAATATCTACATTGGAAACGTTCAAAATTTCGTTGCTATTAGCGTCTGCAAAGGCATATCCGTCTGCCAGCAGAGCCAGGGCCTCCTCACCAAGTGCTGCATTGATTCCACCTTGGAACGTGCCGCCCTGGAGCTGGGTTTTCCCGAGGAAATTCACCTGATGCTGAAACACGCAGTTGCCCTTTACCGTCAGGGTAAACAGTTTATCAAGGGTGCCCGCGCTTGTTGTAACGCTGTCTAATATCAACACCGCGGGGGCGCTGGTGGCAATGTCATTTATCGTGCCGTTTTTGATGGTAACGCTCTTGTACGGGAAATTTTGCAGATCCAGCGTCTTGACCTTGTGGCCCTGCAGATCCAGCGTAATGTCCATTTTGTTCGCCGGCTCGCCGTTCCCCGCTTTCAAGGTTGCGTTAGTATCCCGCACAAAATAAGCGGTTCCGCCGGAGAACAGAATGAACCCAACATCAGGGTTATCGCCTTCAAACGTATAGGGGATACCGTTGCGAATAAAGAGCACATCCTTGCTGCACGGTTCGCCGCACTGTTGGCATTTGCCATCGTGGGTGTATTTTGCATGGGGGCAGGTGTTCACGGTAACGGCGACCGTGTCTGTATTTACGGTATAGTTATTATAGGACAGCTTGCAGTAGACCTGGCCGCTGTACTCCCAGTTCCTGCCCTCCACTTGGGTCAGGTCGGATTGGGTCAGGATGATTTTATAACTGCCGCTGCCTGTGCCCTGAAATTCTTTTCCGTTCACATACCACTGATAGGTGATTTTACCGGACTGACCGCTTTCCAGAGAGGCGCTGACATCGACAACCGCTACACTTTCCCCATCTAATTTCTCATATACGACCTCCGCCTGCTTTTTTATGGTAATGGGGTTTCTGGGCGCGGCGGCGACGGTGACCGTTGCGGTGGCGGTCGCCTTAGCGGGAGAGAAACCATTTTCGCTGTCTGCGGTCAGCTTCAGCTTATAGCGGCCCTCCTTAACGGTGCTGTCGGCGGTAACGGTGATGGTCTGGTTGTCAGCAGATTTTTCCACCGTCAGACCGGTGGGTTTGCCCTCCAATTCCACGTTCAGGGTATCCATCTTGACCTTGCTGCCGGTCACGGAGAAGGTCGCCGTCTGACGGCCTAAGCTTTCCTGTAGGGTTCCCTGCTGCGCGCCGACGGTCAGGCTTGCGCGGGGCGCCATCTGGGCGATATAGATGGTCTTGACGTCCCCTTCTTTTGTCGTATCGTCCGCTGTGCCGACCGACATATCGTCTGTGTTTGCATTCTGATTTTCCGAATACAGAACGGTCAGGTTGCTGTTGATGTTTCGGGCCTTTCCATAACTATTCGAAATCGCACCATATTTTCCGGTGGCGTAAAGGGTTCCTCCGTTCATGGTCAGGGATGCAGTGTCAATACCCCAACCGGAATTTAGATTCAGCGTTCCACTCTCAATCACGATGGTTTTAGCGCTCAAGCCGTACTGACCGCCGTTGGTGGTTATCTTTGTCCCGTCTTTTATGGTAAGCTTCCCGCCGGCGGTGTCACTGTAGGCGGAATCCGCAATACCATATTTCCTGTCAGGAACAGTGACCGTCAGACTGCCGCTTCCCTGAATGGTCAGACTACGATAATCCATTTCCAGAGCGGAGAGCTCAGCAGTATCGGAAATCGTAATGGTATTCTCGCCTTTCAGCGTGATTGTTGTGTCGCCGGTCAGTCTCACCGGGGTAGTTATGGTCTGGTTCTCCCAGGTAACATCGCCGGAGATGGTTCCTTCAGTGCTTGCCGCAGCTGCCATCAGGGGCGTTGCCTGCTCTGTTCCCTTGCAGGCAGAGAGGTCTGCATCTTCCGCAGAGCAGACCGGACAGTCGGGATTGAGCGCCCCCTGCTCACAGTGGGTCTCGCAGCTGCACTCCGCCGGAGCATTCCCGGACACACCGGACACATCAGTTTCCACCGCAGATGCCGGAACTCCCGGCATCGTAAAAATCATTGCCGCCGCCAGTAAACATGCGGCCGGCCGTTTCCATTTCCATTTCCATTTCATTTTATTCATCCTCCTCACGTTGTTCGTTCCTTCTCGTTGCTTTCTGAAGCAGCTGGGATACTGCCTCCCGCAGCTGATATTCCGTCACAGGCTTCACCCAAAAGTCATCTACCCGCATCCTGCAGCTTTGGGGTTCAAATTCTGCCTGATCGCTGATCCATAGGAGAGGGACATCCTTGCTGTACCCTCGTATGCTCATGCAGAAATTCATCCCCCTGGCTCCGTCCTCCATGACTACCACAGCGTCATAAGGCCCATCCCGCTGCATGGCATAGACGCAGAATACGCCATTGTCAAAGCGGTCTACTTTGCCAAGCTTCATCAGCAAAGCGGTTTCTTTTTCTTTCTGGCTATAACTGCATAGCGCAATTCGCATTTCCATACCTCCGTTTCCTGATGGGCGCCATCGCCTCATATAGCTCCTGATCACTACAATCTATGGAGAGGAATGCCGGGATATGAAGCTGATACGCGATCAGGGCGAAGTTTTCATCATCACTCCACCAGACAAGCGGTACTTCCGGTGCCAGCTGCTTTGCCTGAATGGCAGCCTCCAATCCCCTTGCCCCGGTCATTGCGATGACAACCGCATGATATCGGCTCCGCCGCAGTGCCTGAGATAGCTGCTTCTCATTCCATAGCTCGTCGATGACAAGCTGCCCATCCCCATCAAAAAGGGAGCGCAGCCTGCTTTCAAACCATTCCACATTTCTCAGCTCCGTACAAAGTGCGATTTTCATACCGGGCCTCCTTTCCTGAAAAGAAAAATTAAAAAACCAGACCTTCTCATCGGAAAGTCTGGTAGTATAATTAGAGTAGCATCTTGTCAAGAGAAATACAACCGACTTTGTTTAAGACGCAGGTTTCCTGTTTAAGACGCAAGTTTTTTCCTGCGGTTTTATGTTATACTCATATTGGATTATTGTGCAAAGGAGATGGTACGATGCAGATCGCGATTGTGGATGACAGAGCAGAGGACAGAGAAGAACTGTCTGCCTGCTTGGAAAATTATATGAAAAAGCATCAGCTGGACTATACGCTGACAGAATTTGAGGACGGAGAGAATTTTCTGAAAGCTGCCGCCCAGGTCAATTTTCAGCTTGTCTTTATGGACATCTATATGGAGAACATGGATGGAATAGAGGCCGCCAGAAGACTGCGCCAGAAAAACAGGCTCTGTAAGATCGTTTTTCTGACCATTACAGAAGATTATGCCCGGATGGGGTACAGCCTGTCCGCCAGCTATTATCTGCTGAAGCCGCTTTCGCTCCATCAGGCAGAATTTGAAGAAGCGATGGAACTGTGCCAGCTAAAACCGCCCTATGAAGTGATGACACTTTCGGTTATGGCTGACCGTCAAAAGCTGGAACTTCCCACAGAGAAGATTCTATACATAGATTATCAAAACCGTATGACACGGATTCATATGGCGGAACGCGTGATACCGGTAAGCGGAGGTTTTCAGGAGGTCACTGCCGCATTGCAGAAAGACAAGCGTTTTTTGCCCTGCTACCGGGGCGTTTTAATCAACATGGATTATATCAGCCAGGTTGACAGTCAGACCTTCCGTTTGATAAACGGCGAGGAACTTCCGATTGCTCTCCGCAATGGAAAACAGTTGCGAGAAGCCTACCGCCAATATATTTTCTCTGGAATGGGGGGTATCGTATGAGAATAAAGGAAATACACAGGCGTATTCTGGGTGGCTGTCTGACCTGCCTCCTCTGCTTCACCGGCAGTATCCCCGCATTTGCCGCTGAAACTGCAACCCCAGCCAATGCCGATGAAATAACGGAGATTCTGCCGGATTTAGAAAGCGAGGCTTCGGAGACACTGGATGGCGGAACCCCGGAAACACCGGAAGCACCGGAAGAAGTATCCCTCGTCTTTGTCACAGAAATACAAAAGGAAGGCGAACTGCTCTCCCTGCCAGATTTCACCCTGCCCCTTAGAACCACACCGTCTGATGATGACCTGGAGGAAATTTATCAGTTGGCCCTTCAGTATCAAACCGTCTGCGCCACTGTATCGGCAGGTGAAGAAATCCGGCAGGAAACATTTCCTGTCTCATGGGATTTTTCGGCCATTGACCAGACCACTCCGGGCGAATATACCGCAGCAGGCCGGATTGAACTGCCGGAGGGGTATGCCTTTGGTGAAACTGTATTGCAGGAGCTTCAGATTTCCGTCCGGGTGGAAGAAATGCCGCCTGCTGTCATTACCTCCATAGAGCAATGGTATCCTTATACGGATGCGTTTGCGGTTCAACAGGGCAGCGAAACCGAAGCACTGGAAGCATTGTTCGCTGCTTCCCCGTATTATCTGGAATGCTATGCGGAAAATGGAACCAGCTACACCGCTGTGGTGGAATGGGATTTTTCCGGTATTGATTTGAATACTGTGGGACTGTACCATGCCATTGGAAAGCTGACTGCACCAGCAAATACTGCGTTTGCAGAGGGAATTGCTTTCCCTGAAATCTCAATTCCTGTTTCTGTACAGGCTCCAGGCAGACCGGACATTAACTGCTTTCTGTCCGCCAGAGGAAACCTTCATTTTCCCTGGGTCACACCGCCGGGGGAACTGGATGAGATCAGCGTATGGCTGTCCGAAAATAACGGTTCATGGAACCGTCTGGAAAGTGGCGTTTATGTGGGTCAGGAAATGCTCTCGATTGCCACCCGTCTGCTGACGCCGGGCAGCAGTTACCGCCTTCAGGTCGATTATGACGGCGGACAGACCGGCATCCTGTCCTTTACCTACGCAGATGAAATTGTCCTTGAAGGGTATCACGATGGCGACCGGGATGGAGGGGATGCAGGCGGCAATCCACCCGATACCATCATTCAGCCGCCTCCCGAAGATACCGGCGATCAGGATGACGGTTTCGCAGACAGTCCCTCCACAAAGCCTCCAAAACCGCCTATAACAAATGGCGGGGGAATGGATTCCAACGATTCTGAAAAAACACCACCTGTCAGCGAAGAAAATGATCCTGCGGATCATGAACCATCCCACAAGCCTTCCGAGCCATCCTTGGATGGAAAAGACGATTCCATAAATAAAGATGAATTCCCATCGCAACAGACAAACGGTGATGCAGAGGAAGCATTAGAACCAGACGCTGGTTCCGATGAACCGGCTATACCGGAAATCGAAGCGCCAGTTGTATCAGGTCAGCCAGAGGAAAATACCGCTTTACAGCAGCCCCCTGAAGTGCGGACGATTACTGACGCTCCAGAGCTTACCGCTCCCGATCCTGCCCGGAAGCTTTCGGAAAACAGGAAAGAGCCGGTGCAAAGCATTATGAGCGTTCCCCCGGAACGTGCGGATTCCAAAAAACCTGTTTTTTCAGAGTTCTTCGATGAAACCACCGACCGGATTTCCGGCACACGCTTTTTGATGATGCTGCAAACAGGGGAGCAAAGAGCCGTCTTTTCCAAACAGGGAATCACCATCAGCATACCCAAAGACGCCTTGCCGGAGGGTATCCAAAACGAAGATCAGATTGAAGTCATCATCCAATCGAATACGGACGGCGGTTTTTCTTTTTCGTTTTCCATCAACGGAACTGTGCTCAACTCCCTGCCGGATGTTTCTGTCATGCTGCCCTATCCAAATGACCCGGCAGCCGGCACATTGTTCCTCGGTGATGAAAGCGGCGTGGAAATTCCCATGACCGGCTATGACGATGCGGCAAAAGCCGCCTCCTTTCAGATCAGCCATACAGGGACATACACCATTGCAGTAAAGGAAGATGCCGTTTCCCTGGCACAGGTCGCCGACACAGAGCATAGCCGGTCGCCCATACTCCTTTTGATTCCGGCTTGTCTGCTTCTTCTGTCTGCCGGTGAATTTTTCCTAAGGAGGAGGCGAAAATAAGATGGTATCTTCTGTGGTAAAAAAATATGCCGCTTTATGTATGGTCTGCCTGTGTTCATCCCTGTTTTTTCTTGGCCTGTATCAGTTTAATAATAAATATAGCCAGAACACAATTCAGGCGGCAAATGGGATTCTGGCGCTTTCTGAGGAAGAACTTCAAAAGTCACCGGTGCGCTTTCTGGTATCCGGCTGGGCGTTTTATCCTGACGCGCTTTTGACCCCGGAAGAAATACGGGATGAAAGCCATTATATGCGCTACCTTTCCATTGGAGAGCAGACCAATTTCTCCAGCCCTGCAAACCCTTCTCCCTATGGCTGCGGGACTTACCAGATGACATTCTTCCTGCCGGAACGGAAGGAAGCGTATGCACTGGAAATCCCGGAAGTGTTTTCTGCTTACAACCTTTATCTGGATCATGACCTGATCCTGCAAATGGGGGAACCTGCACAGGGGACACCATTGGTTCAAAACCGCATGGTCACTTTTCATGGCGGAAAACCGTTCACACTCACCATAGCAGTCAGCAACTATGACCACTTTTACGGAGGGATTGTTTATCCGCCTGCTTTCGGAACGATGCTGGCGGTAAATACAACCAGAGGAATCCGGTTTGCATTCTGCCTGTTTGGCTGTACGGTTACCTTTGTCTGTGCGCTGCTGTCCTTTTATTTCAGCCGCCGGATGAAACAGAAAAATACATTCCTGTTCGGGCTGATCTGCCTTGCCATGTGCGGCCTGTCATCCTATCCTGTGCTTCATATGCTGGCTGCTGTTCCCATATTTCCCTGGTACACGATCGAACTGTTCTGTATCTATCTGGTTACCTGGCTGATCGTAGTTCTGCAAAACCGGATATGCAGGCCGGGCTTCCTGCCTGCGGCCATCAGCAATTGGGTGGGCGCTGCCTTCCTGGTATATGCGTTTGTGTATGGCATGATGGCTTCCCATCTCTCCCTTGGAGCGATTCTTTTCTTCTCTGCATCGGTCTTTTGTTATAAGGTGGCATCTGCACTCTATCTGCTTATCATCGCTGTGCTTGCCATTCACAGAGGAGAAAAACGGAGCAGCCCGATCTTCTATGCTGCGGCAGCCGCAACCTGCGCCTTTATATGGGATCGCCTTCTGCCGGTTTATGAGCCGGTTATCGGCGGTTGGTTTGTGGAATGGGGCAGCTTTTTCATAGCTGCCGCCATCGGTTATTCCCTCTGGCGCGATGTGGTAGAGGGGTATGGAAACAGCCTGATTTTTCAGGAAGAACGCAAGCAGGTCGTCCGGCAGCTTTCTATGCAGACCGAATACAGCCGTCAGGTTTCTGAAGCAGCGGCAGAAAACAGAAGGCTGATTCACGACATCAAACACCATCTGCGCACCATAGACCGCATGGCCTCTGAACGTGGGCAGACGGAGATCTGCTCCTTCCTGTTACAGGTAGAGGAACAGGTTGCGGCAACATCGGGGCACTCCCCTGCCCAGTTCTGCAAAAATCCCGTTGTAAATGCGCTGATTGAATACTACTACGGCATGGCGCAGACACAAGGGACAGAATTTCAGGTGCGGCTCGATCTTCCCGATCAGATGCCGCTTACCGATGTGGAACTGTGTACGGTGCTGGGCAATCTTTTGGACAATGCCGTTGAGGCGTGCAGCCGCCAAAAGCAAGGGGTGCACCGCATTTTCATTGCAGGCGAAACCAGAGGCAATATGTACTTTTTGAAGATTGAAAACACTTACGACGGTCTGGCCTTGCAGGAGGGAGAAACATTCCTCTCCCGAAAGGGTACATCTGCTGATCATGGAATCGGGCTTTCCTCTGTCCGAAAAATCATTGAAAGCCATGGCGGTGATCTCGATCTTGTTCCCGGTGAGGAATCCTTTCTTGTTGGAATTACAATACAGATGTAAAAACTGTTTTTTGAGGCGCATTCAGATACGCTCGTTGGGGCCACCCCAACCCCCGGCCAGCCCGCTTTTGCTGGTCTGGCGAACACGCCTTACGGCGTGGCTTTTCGCTCCCTTACGGTCGCTGTTCCTGCCACGAAAATATTGTTTTATACCTATAAATCGTCCTCTCACTGACATTGTTCCACTTTGCAATTTCTACCATTGTCATGTTGCGTCATTTTTTACAATAGCTTTCATACAATCGAAATACCGCTGTCAACGATGTCACAACATCCACACATCTCTCAAATGCTACATTCTCTTTTGCATCATCATAATATTTCTTTCTTATTTGTCCGCCCTTTCTGTGCTTAAATTGCTTTGGCAGCCAATTATCGTTATCGGCTTTCAACAAATCATACACATATATTTTATTCGGCTTTCCTAATCCCTGATCGCCTTTGGTGTACTGATACTTGTATCCGTACACACCTGCGGTGTGGGATATATAACTGTATGAAACAAGCTTCTCTGATACGTGTTGTTATCTTTAGGGCATGAAAAAAGCAGACACATGGAATATTTCCACATATCTGCTTCTTTCATTGCGTGTATTCAGTTTTATATATTTGCAACTATATACTTTTATAGTAATCCTTATGGATTAAGCCACTACTCCATATCCATATTGCTTAGCTGCCTGATCTGGTCTCTCCTGCTATAAATAACTGCTGTTACCTGAACTCTGTTATTTTCATCATCAACCCAATAATAAATCAGGAAGTTTTTAACAACAATCTCACGTACTCCCTCAGTCCTCCATGGCTCTTCATCAATCAAGGCATGTTTTTTCGGAAAACTCGACAACTTAGTAATCTCTGCTTTCATCTTGTCAAGCAGATTATCTGCTGCATCCAGTGCCATTAGATCATTTGAAATATAATGCACTATCTCTTTCATCTGCTCTAATGCCAGCCTTGTTACCCTTACCTCATATTCATTCATGCACTATATCTCCGACTTTAATTGATTAAAAGCCTCATCAACAGATACAGAATCGTTCTTTTTTGCCTGTGCAAGCCCGGTCTGCATCATCGTATCAAATTCAGCTTGTGTTATAGAATCTCTTGTAACAAGTTTATCCGGAATATCAAGTGAAAATGGTACTCCATCACGCATAATAACCTGTCTGTAAGTCATATCTATGAATACAGATACAGGAATTCCAAGTCTGTCAAGAATTGCCTCTGCCTGCTCTTTTATATTCGGTTGAATTCGCGCTGTTACATTTGCAGTTTTTGTTGCCATAGTATGCACCTCCTGTTTCTTACAGTGTACCACCATGTATTGCTTTTTACAACACAAATATTTTTAACTGCTGCAGTCAATCTTTTTCCATCCAATTCAATGCGCGCTGTGCAATAACGTCATCATAAAAATCATCTTCCGAATCAGCATTATCATCTGTATCTGCCTGCTGTTGTATGATAGATATTGCACCTTTGTTAGCCTGCATAGCTGCCAGCATGCTGCCAACCATGCTCATAACCTCTTTGTTTGCTTCCTGCCTTGCTTCTTCTCTTGCCTCCTGTCTGATCCGCTCCTCTATGACAGCCATTTCCTCAGTTGATATAAATTGAGGCTCTTTCTTTTCCTTCGGTTCTGTCAGTACTTCCCGTCCAAAATGTTCTATATAATAAGTTGCCGCATCTATAAAGAACTGATTCTTTGACTTGAATATATCCATATCCAGTTCACTTAGAACTTTATTAATATTAACATGCGCAGGATTAACATCACTTTTCTTAATCTTTCCTTCCGGTGCATCTGCCCAGGTGGTTAATCCCATATGCTCTTTTGTGTGATCAGCTCTTTCCACGATCAGTTCAGCCGCCGTATGTCCATGAACGGCATAATGCATTTTATTCTGAACAGTCGCATAAAATCTTCTCGTCGTTGCAGAATTTTTATCATAGTCAATGGCTGTCGCATACAGGTCAGTGATCTTCTGATAGAATTTTCTTTCGCTGGCACGGATCTCACGGATGCGCTCTAACTGCTCATCGAAATACTTCTCTGTCAGATACGTTCCTCGTTTCAGCCGTTCATCATCCAT
>ERZ1023663.321-NODE-321-length-20098-cov-14.308487_pt1 | contig 20098 bp, 19 predicted proteins | sample MGYA00380340_ERZ1023663 | MGnify/ENA primary metagenome ERZ1023663 (study PRJEB33179, sample SAMN07448982) | human gut metagenome | biome: Human-gut; feature: Human associated habitat; material: Faeces | host: Homo sapiens | place: India: Bhopal | collected... | reverse complement strand
CTACCCGTTTACAAATCTTAATCTTCTGCAAGCGAGCAAAAAAAGAAATAAATATCCAATATAAATATGTATATTTGCAAGCTCATAAAGAGAAAGGTAGATGATGAACCTGTCGAAGTTTGGTAACCGTTTCGTCCGACAGTTATTAACAAAACAGGCGACTTATCAACAGAAATTGCAAAGTTTCTCTTTTTTCGTAGGCGCTCTAAGGATTTATCACTTATTTCGCTGCCAATAAATTTAGAGAATATGGGAAAAATTATTGCTTTGGCCAATCAAAAAGGCGGTGTAGGAAAGACAACGACTACGATTAATCTCGCAGCTTCACTTGCTACACTGGAAAAAAAGGTACTCGTAGTAGATGCCGACCCGCAAGCTAATGCCTCTTCCGGTCTGGGAGTAGACATCAAGCAGTCGGAATGCACTATCTATGAATGTATTATTGACAGAGCCAACGTACAGGACGCTATCCTTGATACGGAGATTGATTCTTTGAAAGTAATCTCTTCGCACATCAATCTCGTAGGAGCAGAGATTGAAATGCTGAACCTCCCAAACCGAGAAAAGATACTAAAAGAAGTACTCACACCTTTGAAGAAAGAATATGACTATATCCTGATAGACTGTTCGCCTTCATTAGGACTGATCACGATCAATGCCCTGACGGCAGCCGACTCCGTGATTATCCCCGTTCAAGCTGAATATTTTGCTCTTGAAGGTATCAGCAAATTGTTGAATACCATCAAAATCATCAAGTCGAAACTGAATCCGGCTTTAGAAATCGAAGGTTTCTTACTGACAATGTATGACTCTCGTCTGCGTCAGGCCAATCAAATCTACGATGAAGTGAAACGTCATTTCCAGGAACTGGTGTTCAACACCGTTATTCAACGAAATGTGAAATTGAGCGAGGCTCCCAGCTACGGTGTCCCGACCATCCTTTACGATGCGGAATCTACCGGCGCCAAAAACCACCTGGCTCTTGCTAAAGAGATTATCAACCGAAATAAATAAAAGAAAGAAGAAGATATGGCAACACAAAAAAGAAATGCATTAGGACGTGGTCTCGACGCCTTGCTCTCAATGGATGATGTGAAAACCGAAGGGTCTTCTTCCATTAATGAAATAGAGCTGGCAAAGATTACTGTCAATCCCAACCAGCCCCGCCGTGAGTTTGACGAAACAGCATTGCAGGAACTGGCTGATTCCATTGCGGAAATCGGTATCATCCAACCTATTACCTTACGCAAACTCTCGGACGATGAGTATCAGATCATCGCGGGAGAACGTCGTTATCGTGCGTCACAAAGAGCAGGACTGAAAACGATCCCTGCTTATATACGCACTGCCGACGACGAAAACATGATGGAAATGGCGCTGATTGAAAATATCCAGCGTGAAGACCTGAATGCCGTAGAAATCGCACTTGCCTACCAGCATCTGCTCGATCAGTACGAACTGACACAGGAACGTCTTAGCGAACGTATCGGAAAGAAACGAACGACGATCGCCAACTACCTGCGCTTACTGAAATTGCCGGCTCCAATACAGATGGCCCTGCAAAACAAGCAGCTGGACATGGGACATGCCCGTGCGCTGATTTCATTAGGCGACCCTAAACTACAAGTTAAAATATTCGAAGAAATACAAGAACACGGATATTCAGTCCGCAAAGTAGAAGAAATTGTTAAATCATTAAGCGAAGGAGAAGCTGTGAAAAGCGGCACACGGAAAATAACACCCAAACGTGGCAAACTTCCTGAAGAATTCAACTTATTGAAGCAACAACTCTCCGGCTTTTTCAACACCAAGGTACAACTCACCTGCTCTGAAAAGGGAAAAGGCAAGATCAGTATTCCTTTCGGGAACGAGGAGGAACTGGAACGTATCATGGAAATCTTCGATACGCTAAAGAAGTAAATGACAAGAAAAAGTAAGAAATATCAGTTACTAGTCAGCGCCCTGCTTCTCTGTTTTTTACAGGTGGCAGGGATTGATGTGTATGCACAATCCACAGTTACTCCGGCACGGAAAGATACAACAATCATACAGCGAGAAGCGCCGAAAGCCCGTGCACGAAGGCATCGTGATCCGATTATACAGGACTCGGTGAAGAAGGATTCTATCCAAATCATACCATCCAAAGAACTTCCGGCCATCGACAGTTTGTCAGCTGCTAAAATACAGATAGCGGACAGCTTGGATGCAGCCAATAAGAAAGAGCTGAAAAAGATAGAGCAACCTGCCTCCATTGTTGTAAAGACCGACACTGTGCCGCCACCTGCTCAAGATATTAACAAGAAAATATTTATCCCGAATCCGACCAAAGCAACGTGGCTGGCAGTCGTATTCCCCGGTGGAGGACAGATTTACAACCGTAAATACTGGAAATTACCTATTATATATGGAGGATTTGCTGGTTGTGCTTACGCCTTAAGTTGGAACGGTAAGATGTACAAAGACTATTCGCAAGCCTATCTGGACATTATGGACAGCAACCCGAATACGAAAAGTTACGAAGACTTGTTGCCCCCGAACTCCACTTATAATGAGGAGCAGCTAAAAAACACACTAAAACGAAGAAAAGATATGTTCCGTCGTTATCGGGACCTTAGTATATTTGCTTTTATCGGAGTTTACCTGATCTCTATCATCGACGCTTATGTAGATGCAGAGTTGTCTAACTTCGATATAACCCCCGACTTGAGCATGAAAGTAGAACCGGCTGTTATCGACAATAACAACCAGTTCCGCTCCAGCAGTTTAAAAAACAAGTCGGTTGGTCTGCAATGCGTATTACGATTTTAAAAACACAATTTAGATTGATCTTATTATTGAAGCATGAAGAAATTAGTTAACTATTGTTCGATTATTTTTCTTTTACTGGTGGCAACGTCGCAGGTAAAAGCGCAAAGTGTAGATGTAGTGATTCGTGAAAATGGAACTGAACGCAAAGAAAGCATCGACCTGCCTAAAAGTATGACATATCCACTTGACAGTCTGTTGAACGACTGGAAAGCCAAAAATTATATTGACTTAGGCAAAGATTGCAGTACAGCTGAAATCAACCCTTTATTCAGCGACTCTGTCTATATCGACCGCTTGTCACGCATTCCGGCTATCATGGAAATGCCTTATAATGATATTATCCGCAAATTCATCGATATGTATGCAGGACGCTTGCGCAATCAGGTTTCTTTCATGTTAAGTGCCTGCAACTTCTATATGCCGATTTTTGAAGAAGCATTGGATGCATACGGACTTCCACTGGAACTTAGATATCTCCCGATTATCGAATCTGCACTGAACCCCTCTGCCGTGTCACGCGCAGGCGCTTCCGGTCTGTGGCAATTTATGATTGGTACAGGTAAGATCTATGGCTTGGAATCAAACAGCCTGGTAGATGAACGACGCGACCCGATTAAAGCAACTTGGGCTGCCGCACGTTATCTCAAAGAAATGTACGATATCTATGGAGACTGGAATCTTGTGATTGCTGCTTATAACTGTGGCCCCGGTACTATCAACAAGGCAATCCGCCGTGCCAATGGCGAAACGGATTACTGGAAAATTTATAATTACCTGCCTAAAGAGACACGTGGTTACGTACCTGCCTTTATCGCCGCTAATTATGTGATGACTTACTATTGTGACCATAATATTTGTCCGATGGAAACAAATATCCCGGCAAGTACCGACACAGTACAAGTGAACAAGAACCTGCACTTCGAACAGATTGCTGATCTTTGCAATGTACCTTTGGATCAAATAAAGAGCTTGAATCCGCAATATAAGAAGCAAATGATTCCGGGTGACAGCAAGCCTTATACTTTAAGACTTCCTATCGATGCTATCAGTACCTTTATAGATAAGCAAGACACAATCTATGCACATCGCGCCGACGAATTGTTCCGCAACCGGAAAACCGTTGCAGTAAAGGAAATTACCCCCTCAACCCGCAAAACGACAGCAGCTGTTGCCGGTAAAGGCAAACTGACCTACTACACAATAAAAAGTGGAGACACTTTGTCAACTATCGCCGGAAAGTATGGCGTCACAATTAAGGATATACAAAGGTGGAATGGAATGTCCAACACCAAAATTGCTGCAGGAAAACGATTGAAAATATACAAATAAACAGCTTCCTGCTTGCATCGTTCGGAAATTTGCTTATTTTTGCAGAACTAAGCAAGTGAAAGGATAACAATTATGGATAATCTGCCCCCTAAAGAAATAAGTGATGAAGAGATGATCAATCAGGCGTTCCACGAACTACTGAATGATTATCTCAACACTAAACATCGCAAAAAGGTTGAAATCATTACGAAGGCTTTCAACTTCGCCAATCAGGCGCATAAAGGTATCAAACGTCGTTCGGGCGAACCTTATATTATGCACCCGATTGCCGTTGCAAGTATTGTATGTAATGAGATCGGCCTGGGTTCAACTTCTATATGTGCGGCCTTGTTGCATGATGTAGTAGAAGACACTGATTACACAGTAGAAGACATTGAAAATATCTTTGGCCCGAAGATTGCCCAAATTGTGGACGGACTGACCAAGATATCCGGCGGAATTTTCGGTGACCGTGCTTCAGCACAAGCAGAGAACTTCAAGAAGTTACTGCTCACTATGTCGAACGATATCCGGGTAATTCTTATCAAGATAGCCGACCGTTTGCACAACATGCGTACCCTCGGTTCCATGTTGCCCAACAAGCAATATAAGATTGCAGGCGAAACGCTTTACATCTATGCGCCACTCGCCAACCGCCTGGGTCTCTATAAAATAAAAACAGAGCTTGAGAATCTAAGCTTCAAATATGAACATCCCGAAGAATATGCGGAAATAGAAGAGAAGTTGAATGCCACAGCTGCCGAACGCGACAAAGTTTTCAACGACTTCACTGCTCCTATCCGTACACAGTTGGATAAGATGGGATTAAAATACCGGATACTTGCCCGCGTAAAATCAATCTATTCTATCTGGAACAAAATGCAGACCAAGCATGTTCCTTTTGAAGAAATATTTGATCTACTAGCTGTCCGTATCATCTTCGAGCCACGTAACATAGAAGAAGAACTCAACGACTGTTTCGACATTTACGTTTCCATCTCCAAGATATACAAGCCTCATCCGGACCGTCTGCGCGACTGGGTGAGCCATCCTAAAGCAAATGGTTATCAGGCATTGCATGTCACCCTGATGGGTAATAACGGACAATGGATTGAAGTCCAGATTCGTAGTGAACGAATGAATGACGTTGCCGAACAAGGTTTCGCCGCTCACTGGAAATACAAAGAAGGAGGAGGCAGCGAAGATGAAGGAGAGTTGGAAAAATGGTTGAAAACCATTAAGGAGATATTGGATGATCCGCAACCGGATGCCATTGATTTTCTGGATACCATCAAACTTAATTTATTTGCTTCTGAAATATTCGTATTCACCCCCAAAGGTGAGCTGAAGACTATGCCGCAGAATTCTACGGCTCTCGACTTCGCGTTTTCCCTGCATACGGATATTGGCAGCCATTGTATTGGTGCCAAAGTCAACCACAAATTAGTTCCGTTAAGCCATAAATTGCAAAGTGGTGACCAAGTTGAGATCCTGACTTCAAAATCGCAACGTGTGCAACCGCAATGGGAAGTTTTTGCAACCACTGCCCGTGCCCGTGCCAAGATAGCAGCCATCCTCCGCAAAGAGCGTAAAGCAAACCAGAAGATAGGTGAAGAAATCCTTAACGAGTTTTTGAAAAAAGAGGAAATCCGCCCTGAAGAAACCGTTATTGAGAAGCTGCGCAAACTGCATAATGCCAAGAATGAAGAAGAACTGCTGGCCGCCATTGGCAGCAAAGCAATCGTCTTGGGAGAAGCGGATAAGAATGAACTGAAAGAAAAGCAAACCAGTAACTGGAAGAAATATCTGACTTTCTCTTTCGGCAACAATAAAGAGAAGCAGGAAGAAAAAGAGCCGCAAGAAAAAGAAAAGATCAATCCGAAGCAAGTGCTCAAGCTGACAGAAGAAAGTTTGCAGAAGAAATATATCATGGCCGAATGTTGCCATCCTATTCCCGGTGATGACGTATTGGGATATGTGGATGAAAACGACCGGATCATTATCCACAAACGCCAATGTCCTGTTGCCGCCAAACTGAAGAGCAGTTATGGCAACCGTATATTAGCAACAGAATGGGATACACACAAAGAACTATCTTTCCTGGTATATATATATATAAAAGGTATAGACAGCATGGGACTTTTGAATGAAGTCACCCAGGTTATCTCCAGACAGCTCAATGTAAATATCCGTAAGCTGACCATCGAAACCGAAGATGGTATCTTTGAAGGAAAAATTCAGTTATGGGTACATGACGTGGATGATGTGAAAACCATCTGTAACAATCTGAAGAAAATACAGAATATCAAACAGGTGAGCCGCGTAGAAGAATAGCTTTCAAACGGTAAATAAGAAAACGATGAACGGTGAATAAGTTGCAGTATCATGCAAATTGTTCACCGTTCATTTTGTTATGAGGTTTCTTGGCTATCGAATCCATTATCGATTAGCATTTATTCCCGTCCATCCAATTCGCGTTTAATAGCCAAAAGCTCTTCTTTTATCGCTTTCAGCTTATTTACAATCTCATAATTACGAACCGTAGCTTCTTTATTATCCTTCAAACGTTGTCGGGCACCGGGAAGTGTCATGCCTTTTTCTTTTACCAAATGGTAGATAAGTCCGATCGTTTCTACATCTTCTTTGCGGTACTGACGTATTCCTCTTCCCGCTGTCTTAGGAGAGATTTGCGGAAATTCCTTTTCCCAAAAACGGAGCAATGACGGATTGACTCCGAACATATCGGCAACCTCTCCTATTGAATAATATAGCTTCAATTCTTTGTCTGTATTAAGCATAACACTCCTGTTTTAAGATTTTAATCAAATACTTTACCATGATTGGCTGCCAATTGAATCATCTTTTCATAATCTTCGGCACTCAAATCCATGAAATAATAATTGACCGGATTTACTACCTGCCCTTTCACGTACACTTCATAATGCAAATGCGGGCCAGTACTTTTTCCTGTACTACCCACTTTTCCGATAATCTCACCACGTACCACTTTCTTTCCGACTTTCGTATTAAATCCCTGCAAGTGAGCATACCGAGTAAGATACCCGAAACCATGATCTATCTCAATAGTATTACCGTATCCGGTTTCCCATCCCACTTTCACCACTGTTCCGTTTCCGGTAGCATATACATCCGTTCCCGGATGAGCAGAGAAGTCCATGCCCGCATGGAACTTTGTCGTACCATAAATAGGGTCAATACGTGTACCATAACCGGATGCTGTCTGACGAAGATCCTTATTAGAAATAGGCTGTATGGCCGGAATACATTTCAGCATCTCATCGTGGTTCTTACACATATCAATCACATCATCGAAAGATTTCGACTGAATATAAAGCCTTTTGGAAAGCACGTCCAACTTTTGAGTCGTATTCACCACCAGCTTGGCATTCGCCAAATCCATCAGTTCTTCGTAACGGTTCGTCCCGCCATAACCTGCCTGACGAATAGCCGGAGAAACAGGATCTGCCTGTAAAATCACCCGATACAGATTATCGTCACGTTGCTGAATATCCTGAAGCACCCCCATAGCGTCGTCCAAACGCCGGGAAAGCACATTGTACTGCGCCAAAAGACGGCTGTTTTCAATTCTTAATTCCTTCTCTGACGGAGAACCAAAAATCAAAAGCAATACAATAAAGCAACCTGCTCCCAACCCCATTCCATAGAAAAGCCGACGCAGGATACTAAGCGCACGCTGCCGTACGGTAGGGTAAATTCGATCATAAGTCTGGGTCTGTGGATTATAGATGTAGTATACTTTGCGCATCTTTTTGGAAATATTTCGCTTGTTAATACGGCAAAAGTAATAAAAACAAGCTATCTTTATTACCTATATTGATTATCAAGCAATTACATAATCGGTTATTAAATTCTGTGACAACATCTCATTTCAACCACTACAAAAATACATCTTCTAGCCATAACAACCAATTTTATTTAAGAAAAGAAAGCAATTAAAATAAAACATTTATCCTATCAGAATATTCTATACGGCATTCTTCCAACACAACAGTGACTAGTAATTTCTTGGCATCACTTGTAATAGAGATAAAAAAAGCCAGCTATCATCTCGATAACTGGCTTTTAATTTTACTCATCAGTAGAAGTACTTTGAGATTGTGTGTATTGCTCGTAGAAATTGTTAAGGAGACGATTTATAATGGTCTCTTTGGTATCTCCACCTCGCTGTCCTTTGGCTTTCTCTATCTGCTCTGCTTTCTCTTTGTTCAAACTTGAAAAGAAGCCAACCAGACTGTTAATCACACTAACTTTTTGTTCATCATCTGCTTCTTCGTATTCCTTGATAGCCCAATCAATGAGAGTTCGACTTTTAAGAACCTCTTTAGAGAGGTGTTCGGATGCCGCTTTTAATAATCTCTCACCCCTTTTCAGACCATTAGTTTTCCGTAATTTGTCACTTATCTTACCCGCCATTGCATCTGCCATAATCTTTTTAGTAATGTCGCCTTTGAAAGTAGCCCATTTGGAAGCTGTTGGTAACGGGTAGCCTTCATCTGTAAGCTTCTCTATGAAGTCTAATACTGGAAGCGGTTCTTTACATACCATTTTAGCTCCTTTTGTGAAATCACCACCTTTCCAAGGATTTGTACAGACGTTAATTTCTGAAAACATTCTCGAGACTGCAATTTCTTCATTCAAAGCATAGATAAGATAGAACTCACCTTTGTACTTCTCTTCATCTTTTAACTCCTTGTTAGCTTCCAGAAGATTTAGATGACCTTTGTAACGGTGGTTTGCATCCACTAACACAACGTACCGGGCTGCATCAGCTCCGCTAATGATTTCTCCCGTTTCAAAATCTACAATCTCCAATCCGGCTTCTATAACTTTCTTTGCATCCACAATGATAGCGGGAACTAACATTCCATTTGCCTTCATGGACTTCATTTTGGCTTTAACCACCTTTTCGTCAAAGTTACGATTACCTGATAGTCTAGCTATCTTAAAGCCTTTATCTAACAATGTTGATAAGGCAATAACTTTTAATAAAAATTCTTCTTTTAATAAATTTTTCTCATTTTTCATTTCTCTTTATTACGCTGCCTCCTACAGCAATTAGTTATTAACTATGCTGCAAAGGTAAGGAGCCATAAATTACTTTTCGTGAAAAATTAGATTATCTCGAAATTTCACATTTCCTCTATGAACCTTCTATATTTAGACCTTATTTTTTCAATTTCTGGATTAGGCAGTAAGATTAAGGGGAACGACTGCCCGTTTACTGTGAATAGAGAAAGTTTTATTGGGGATTTATTATAATCGCGCGTTAATGCTCTATAATTATCTGTATTTACTGGAATATTGTTCTTGAAACGACCAAACAAGTATAGGATGTATAAAACAAGCTTCTTTCTGTTTGAGGACATTTTTCCACCTTTGTATTTGCTCAAGAAGGCTTTCAATTCTTGTGCAAAATAATAGTTCAAGATTCTTTTGTTTGCTATTTCATTCATAGTGGTAATCCTCTCAATTGTATAATGCTTCAAGTTATCTACTGTTACAATATCATCTTGCAGTTCTAAATAAGCTTGTTTTATTTTATTAATCAGTAGTTGACTAGAGATAGTAAACTTTTTGGTTTTAGTTGACGATTTACCTTTCTTCGTTTCTGTTGGTAACCTACCCACTACTTCAATACTTGCAACCTTCATTCCATCGTTTAGGTGGTTGAACAAGTCTAAATATTGGTCTGCTACAGATATGGATAGTTCAGCAACATTACATCCCATTATCATAGCGTACAGCAATACGGATAATCTCCATAATTTTAACGCATCCAGTTCCTCTCTTTCTAAATATTGAGCTAGAGTACTATCGTTAACAAAGACTTCTTCACTTAGCAATAATTTTCGTTTGTTATCATCTATGATTATGGTTTCAGCGAGTTTTACAGCTTCCTCATAATTTATAGCCTTGATATTGTTCAATATAATATGTTTGCTTTTGTCATCTATGCTTGTGGCTACCTGCAAGCATCTCTGCATATAAAAATCTACATATTCATTCATGGTATTATCTTTTAAAATCAATGACTGCAAAGAAACAAATTTATCCAATATTCCAGTCCACTGTATTATAAAAAATAAGGCAGTAAATGAAATTTCACTTACCACCTTATCAATGACTTAGTTTCATCATATCTCACAGGCACAAAAAATAAAATCATAAATATCTGGCATGAATCAGTTACAAGAATTGTTTTGCTTGCTACCTCAAATCGCATCCTTTTAAAGATATACACGCATATACCTCAATAATTCAGAATGTATATCTTGTATTAGATTTACCTGATTCTTACCAGTAACTTTGCTATAGATAAATCAATTACCAACCTATTTATTTTCACACAAATATGCAAGTAACACCAAAGAGGAATAACACAATTCATTATTTACCACAAGAGATTAGAGAAACTAGATTAACAGAAGTCACATATTTACCTATTACAAGGGAAATGCTAGAACAACTATTCTCAAATTCATCCAAGAAGAATAAGCATAAATTAGTTAAGAAGAGAAGGAAATGAACTAAAAAAGGCAGCAAGTGAATATTACTTCAAATGCTGCCTTTCGCCTTTAATTTATCCTAGAAACATTTACATTTGTTCCACATTTCTGTTAGCTCCTTTTCAAACTCCTTATCAGTAGTCAAGTTATATGCAATTTGAATATCATCACACGCTCCTTCTCTATTGTTTAAATGAATGCGACAAATAGCTCTATAATAATACGCATTTTCATCTTTCTTGAAGTCTTCTGTATCTATGGCAGTATTCCAATCAATTTCTGCCTTGTCCCATATATTCATATCCATATAAATAAATGCTCTTTGAACATAATTATCAGGTTGAGCATTATCAATATTTATCCCTTTTGTTATATCCTGTAAAGCTTCTTCATATCTTTTTTGAGACCTATATACTTGGTGGCGATTTATATATCCTATTGAATTATTGGGGTGAGAATCTATTGCTTGACTAAAATACGCTTCTGCATCCTTATTATTGTCAATAACATAAGATATTATTCCCATCGCATTTAGGGATTGAATGTCTTCCGTATTTTCCTGTAAAATACTCGTGAATATACCTATAGCCTCATTGAAGTTTCCTTCATGCATAGTGGAATAAGCATATTCTTTCTGATAACTATCCATGTCAACTATGATATTTGATTTATATTTATCCAAATCAATGTTTCTAAACTGCCAACCTCTTGAAGTGGTTCCATTAGTAATGCTGATTTTATGCAAAGTGGACTTTATTGCAGGAAAATATACCTTAAATTTATAACTGGAAGCCAAAGGCACTTTGGTTCCACTGCTCTTACTTGTACCTATAGTTGAAGACGTTAAATAATATTTAAAGTCATTCTCTAAATCATGAATGAGAAAACCTTCATTCCCTTTGTTTATTTCACACCATATATACATATCTTCTCCAAAAGACAAATTCAAGTTGATATAAGAAAAATATGCTATTGTCACATCATCCTTAAATTCTATTGCATTTAAGATAATCTCACTACTTCTTTCATTAGGTATATTTAGAATAATAAAATTATCCTTCCTGTTAAATTTAGGATTCAAACGGGCAAAATCATTATTCTCCAATGATGCAACCTTATCTTTATTTATAGAAACTCCAAAATTAAGATTCTGTCCTCCTGTACGATTAAATGTGGCAACAGCGAACACTTCTCCTTTCTCATTTAATAATGCACTCCCGCTACTTCCAGGAGAAATGGGAGCTGTAACTTGTATAATGTCACCATATTTCTTATCTTTTCTTAGTGATGCTACTATTCCATCTGATACACTTTTTTCCAAGCCTAACGGACTGCTTATGTTGTATACTTTATCTCCTTGCTCCATTTGTTTTTGAGTAAAATTCAAATAAGTAAATTTCGTATTGGAAGGGCTTATTATTGAGAACTTTATAATATCCCAGTTCTTATCAGAAGCCAGTACCTTATCTATTTCATATTCTTGTCCATCGCTAGTTTTAAGCATTGCTTTTACTGCACCATCCAATACATGGTAATTAGTGATACCAATACCGGTATCATCTATGAAGAAACCTGAACCACTACCTAAAGGACTACCAAACTCATCATAGGTATAAACTGTAAATGTGGCTTTCTCTGTTTCACTGATAATTTCTTTCAAATTCTTTTGGCATGAACATAATATTATGATGCAACCCGCTAGCCATAAAAGATTCTTATTCATAATTATTCTATTTTAAAATTTGGATTCTTTTGTAATGTTCTCCGTTTATTTGGGATATTTGAATTCTTTGATTTGGGTGTACGTGTGTTCACCTTTTTATCTCGTTGTATAATATCCATACTCCCTTGAATTTCTGTTGTGTAATATAGAATATCATTATCTGTTGAGATTTGTACAAAAGCCATATTAGTATATTCTCGTTGACCTATTGCAACTATTGCAACACCTGTTTTATTATCATAGGAATTTTGATAGTACCATTTTGCATAACTAATTTTATCTATATTCCCATCATCAGTTCTTGCTCTCTCATAGTCTTCAACAATCAGTTTTCCCCACGATTGAGTGTTACTTAAAGGATGTACATTAGCTAAACAAAGTTCACCGTTATCTAAGTATAATGTTAAATATGCCTTTCTGCTCTTAATAATAGAAGTAATGTCTCTGTCGTTTTCGTAAGCGTTAATAATGTTAAGTCGACATAGTTCCTGTTGATTAGTATTATTGCTTTTTAATTGAACCCCAAAGAAATGCCATGCCCCTGTGTCTCCTTCAATTATATCCAATTCTTCTGTGTTTTCAGGTATAGCCTCAAAAATTGCGGAAAATTCAATTTCTTGCCCAGGGTGACATATTGTCTGCCTATCCTTGTTGGCAATTCCTATAGTGAATAGCAATTTATACTTCCTATCTTTTATCTTTATATACATGGAGTCACCATCTTTAGGTAGTGACAAATAAATATAACGTGAAGTCGCTTCATTTGACCTATATAAAAAATCCACTTGGGTAGTTGTTCCCAAAATATTTACTTTCTTTATGTAAATATTCTTTTGTGCTACATGGCGTACATTAGGGTATAAAACATCTTTAGAATACAAACATGTACATTGCAATGTTGCCAACATGAAAACAAGCATAGATATAAATCTTCTCATAAGCATAGAATATTAAAATAGTTTTATAGAATTAAGTATTTCATTTATATTATTTGACGTCCCCTCAAAAGACCATATCGAACATACGCATACTTTACCTGAATACTCATTGAAAAGGAGTGCGAAGCTCCAAACAATAGGAGTGTCTGCTTCATAGCGTATAGAACGGAAATGGCAATAATTATCATGTATGGTATATTTGTTATTTTCCAATATAACATTAGCATAATCGTTCATTTCTGAATCTTTCCAATTGTTCCAATAATACTCAAAGTTTGAATTCGTATTTTGGGTATCATATCCACCAGTAATAGTTATATGTATAGAATCTCCCTTTTCAAGTGTATGGCTTATAATACCTTCATTTTTGTATTTGTAGCAAGTAAATCCTTTTGGAGCTGTAAAAGCAATTATACCATCAGTATAACCGTTCTTTCCAAGATGTAATTTTGATACTATATTCTTTTCATGTAGGTCTGTGAAATATTGTTGTGTGATTATTCCAAGTCCTATTCCCAGTGAATAAATTGAAATGATGAAAGCAATAATGTAGTTGTCACATTTGAACGGTTTTCTATAAAGCACCGGAATCAACCTTTTGACTTGTGCTGATTTAGAAAAATAGATATACCAAGCAACACACCACATTGATGCTGATAAAATGCGTGATAAATTGCCTATTCCATACTCTTCAAAATCACCAATAATCAGTGAAGCCAAATTAGCTATGAAACATAAAATAGCATAATTTTTTCCTAAGAACACCGCATTAGTTGACCTTTTCCAAAATGCAATAAGAGTATAAACAGATAATCCCCACATTAATAATGCCACTAAAAAATTACTTCCTAATAATATGTAATTAAAACTATAATCTTGGATTTTGAAAGTTGCCAATAAATAGATAAAGTTAAAAGCCCCCCTTAACCCTATGCAAAATAGGAAGAAACTTAGCCAACCGTGAATATTTTCATTTGAAGGTTTTATTTGAGTTTCTTGCATATTATTATTTGCATCCATAATATTTTCTTTTTCAAATTTATTATCCATAACAAAACTTTGTTTATAAATTATTTTACTATCATACTATCAACTATTTTCCTAAATACATCACCTGCCATCTGTCCGCCACCTATTAAGAGGTTACTCTCTACTGATATCAGCTATATTTAAATTTTAGTATTCTTTCGCTTTTTCAGTTCTTGAATATACTCCAGTTCGCCTTTGGCATATTCCTTATTTGCATCTTCATCCAACATTTCTTTAAACGCTTCCTCTGCATCATCCAACCGTCCCATGTCAACAAAGGTGTATGCTCTTCTCCTACGCAAGAAATTGTGATAATATATAACACTATCCGTAATCTCATTTTCTTTTAATTGTGCCAATTGATTAAGTTCATTATGAATAGTGTAAATTGCCCTTATATCTCTACTGTTTACTAAACAGTTTATGTATTCTATGTTGTATGTAATGTTATTTAACGGACGAACTATTTCCAGATAGAAAAGGGCTTTCTCATATAAACACATTTCCGCATAGCAATATCCTATAATGTAACAGGTTTGGTAAAACATCCTTTTATCCTCATCTGTAATATCGCTCCTTAACCAACTTTCCCGCAAAGCATGGTATACATTCTCCAAATACACAATTGCATCCCAATATCTATTTTCTTTTAAAACTTCATTCCCCCAATAAAAATCCTTTCCAATTGTGGGTATCATTTGAGATATAATGCAATGTTCATTAAACTCTAATTCTTCTCCATTGTTAAATTTTTCAATTGTTCTATCATGAATAGCCTTATACTCCTCTATTCTTTGTTCTGGACTTGTATTGTCATAGGCAAACAAAACACTTAATGTTTGAGGTTGATTCGCGGTTCTAGTATACGTTTTATCTCCTTCATGGCTAAATGTTGGCAGCATAATAGATGCACGAATAAACCATGTATCTTTTCCACCGCCACATCCTCTTAAATGTACAATGATAGTGTCATTCACTCTGCCAATGGATTTGTCATTATCTTCCTGTTTGGCATAACCCTTTCTATAGGAAATAGACAAGACAACATTTTCACTAAATCTATAGCCTATATCTCCATTATCATGTTTGATAAGGACTGCATTACATAAATCAAAGTTCCAGATTTCATTTCCGTCAACAATAAGCCTTCCTTTTTTCTCACGTATGTTATCTGTAACAATATATAAATCAGAAACTTCTTCTTGCCTTATATCAAAAGTCCTATTAAGTAATACCCCTAAAGTCACTTTCTCATTAGGAGTAGCACGTAATTGATACTTTTCATTTTGGTGTTGAAACCTAAATTCATTTGACAGAAACATTTCATTCTCTAATCTATCAACCCAATCATCTTCTTCCTTATCTTTTGAGATATTCTTTACTTGGGGAGAAGTATTAAACATAGAACTAAAAAACTTCTTCATGATATTATTAATTAAATCCTTTTATAACTACCCTTTTGGCTTCATGTTTCTCTTGTTTGAAATTAAGACGTATAAACCGTTCTTTTAGTAAATCATGAGCCTTGAAACAATCATTGAGTATTGTTTTCAAATAATTTCCTCTGTTTGTTATTGAAGGAGTAAATACAATTATTGCCTTGCAATGTATTCCCATCTGGTTATTATCTTCATCAATGGAATAGACAGTGGAAACAATAGTATTTATATTATTCAAGTTTATTGCTTCCTTTAAATTCTCAACATTGGCATTATCCAAATCTACACATAGCCACCAAGTGTCCCAGAGAGTGACAAACTGATAATTGTTATCTGCATCTATAAAAAACTCCTCACCTTGGTATTTAAAACAGATTCTATCTTCATCATCAACTTCTGGTTGACAACCAATCTCCTTCAGCGTACTGATAACTAGATTTCGTGTCTTGTTATCTTCTGCATCAATTGCTTTATCAATAGCGTCATTTGTTTTTGCATATTCAGACTGTTCCTTATCTTCCTCAAATGCAAATCCAATCCTGCCAAAGAAATAGGCGATAACTATTAGTATTAAGCCTAAAACTATCCAACCTTCCATATTCTATTTGTGTAGAAATTATGCGATAAACAGTTTCTTCAAATTTAATTAGTTCTTGTGCCTTTGTAAGTTCCTTGTTTTATGATGTTTTATCTTTCTATTCCATAATTTCCCCTTAACAAATCGCAATATACTATCAAAGTGTGCAATTACTAAATAGAGAGAAACGAAAAAAACTAGATAAAGAATTATAAATATATAAGTCTTAAAAGTTACTGCTCCAATAAGAGGAAGAAGTATAAGGGCTATAGCAATTCGCATAATATATCGATACAAAGCTTTCTTAACTTCATATTTAATAGTACCTTGTTCCGTACTTGAAGTATCAAATATATAATTAGGACAAGGACTGTCATCAGTTGGTCGATAATGTTCACAATGAACTCCATCTCCAATACATGTACTACATTGAGACATTTTTGTCATTTCAATTCTGTTTTAAATTTACTATTATTTTCCTAAATACATCACCTGCCATTAGTCCACCACTTGCAGGTAATCCAGTCTTATTAATAGATACAATAATACTATACTTGGGATTATCAGTAGGGAAGTAACCACAGAACTCTACCGCATACATACCCTTAGTACTATCCTCATTAGTAGATAATGAACTAGTTCCCTGCATACCTGCAACTAGTACCTTATCAGACTTGGCATGTTGACCTAATCCGTCAGTAATATTAAATACTAGAGCTTTCTTTAAACTATCAATACTAGCCCTACTTGCTATTTGAGGATTAATAACTACTACACTATCCTTATATAGTTGAGGCTGTATCATCTTCCCATTATTGGCGATAGCATTATAGAAGGTAAGGACTTGAATAGGTGAAATAAGCTGTTCATATCCTATACAGTTCCAAGTGATATTTTTTTCTGTAATCTTGTAAGGTTGCAGACTGGCAATTCCATTGATACTATCTGGTTTACCATAGCTCATATTAGCTAATAAATCAAAAAAGGTTTGAGGATTATCACCAAAAGCCTTCTCCATAGTCTTATAAATGGCAATATTGGAACTAGCTGCCAATCCTTCTTGTGCTGTTATCTCACCATATCCTCCTCTATGCCAATTATGGTCTTTAAGTTCTCTGCCTTGAACTTGGTAGATACCATTTCCAGTATCAACCTTATCACTCAATTTCACCTTACCAGTTTCTAAAGCTGCCAATAACGATATTGGGTGCATCAAGCCAGTAGACTGCCATATAGAGAAGTTCTCACATGGTTGGTAGTTCGTACTGTCTTTCTTAGTAAGTCCAACTAAAGCCTTAATTTGACCTGTCTGAACTTCCATTACTATAACCTGCCCAGATTGGGCATTTATCTCTGATAATTTTTCTTCCAGAGTAGAAGTAGCATTAACCTGTAAGATGCTGTCTATAGTAGAAATAGGTAATATTACTTGTTGTCTACATTGGCAGGATGTAAATATTGATAATACAACAATAATAAATATAGATTGTCTCATTTATTACAAAGTTATATATTGAAGATTAATAAAAATTCCCGAAGTCAATCGTCCCTTTCATATATCCTGTATATTCTGTTATATCAAGAGTTTCACTAATGAATTTTAGTTTAGAAACAACCCCTTGAGGCTTATATACTTTTAAATTGTACCTTACAAGTTCCTTTTTTAGAATCATATGAATTTAGATAATTCCAATTAAAGTAAAATATATCTGTTTTATAATTAGATGCAGTTTCTGGTATTGATTCATTTTTTAATTCCCATATAACTCCCCAACTTTGAGTTTCATTTGTTTCAGAATAGTTTGCCATATATAATTCTTCATTGACTGTATAAAAGACAGTAAATAATTTACTCTTAATAGCCCATTCTGTTATATCTTCACCATTATATATAGCATACGTAACATGAAATCTTGCCTGTTCTTTTTGTTGTGCAAATGCAAGCATGGATGTCATCAGTACTGTAAATAATATAATAACCTTTTTCATAATATCAGAATTTAATATTAGAACTAGTTGTTAATTCAACTTATCTGCTTTTAGAATCATGTATGGATTTCCTACTTGTTCCCAATTACTATTACAAGAAGGCATTCCTTTTATATAGCCGAATATATAATCTGCGACTAAATTTAATATATTATTAGAAGTATTTTTTTTCTTTCCAAGCCAGTTTCTTTCAAATGTTCCAGAGCTAGACAATTTGCCAGTTGTATCTGTAAATGTTCCATTGCCATTCATTATTATCGTACCATTTTTTATGCCTTCTATCATAATATTTGCATATTGCTTAAATAAACTAATATTGTCCCCTCTGATGTTATTATTGTAAATATAGACATCAATATTGCGATATAATCCAGAAACAAGTTTTGCTTTATTATAAAAAGCAACATCCTTCCATTCAAAAGTTTCAATATAGTTATACTCTGTAATATTCCCTTTAGAGAAATCAAATAGGAACATCTTCTTTAAATTGGAATATTCGCAAAATACAGAATTTATTTCAGGGCTGTTCTCTTTATAATCTAAAATATTATACTCCATCCCCTTAAATGAAATCGTATTCATTTGGTCATTGAGCTTCAAAACGCCATCGTTTGTAGTAAAAACATAAACTGTTGCATGTAATATGTTACTTGTAATTATTAGCATGCATAATATTAGAATCCTTTTCATTATTTTTATAGTTTACTTAAATAACAACATACAGTCCTTGCCTAAAATGGCTAAATATGAAAAATCAGACATACTTAACCAAGTGTCTTTTTCTTCTTTAGATTTAGCTTGTGATATAGCATTAGAAATTGATATTAATGTGATTTCATCCAAACTATTCCATTGTTTACCTTGTTTTATTCCTATTAATCCCAATGTAGTCATTCCATTAGATAACTTTCTTATCATAATTTTAGTTCCAAGAGTAAAACTTTCACCTTCTGTTGGAATACATAAAGCATTTGCTGTTATAATATCACTACTTACCACTTTTACATTAGGGATGGAATATGCATTAATCCTGAATGGTTCTATCCTAGGAATAGAAATGTCTGGTTGTGGTACAGCCTCATAAGTGACAAAAGGAACTTGGGAGTAAGCTGTAGTGAATAATAAACAGCTAGTAAAGGTCGTTACAATTTTTTTCATACCTACTTGTAATTATGCTCACCTTGTTCCCTTTGGAAAGCTGTAATAAAAAATAAAGGTGTGGGAACTTACTGTTTTATCCTTAGATTAGGCTTCTCGCATTGCCTTTAGAGTGGATAAAACAATAGCCCACACCACTTTGACAATATCTGACAGCCTTACAGGATATATAAGGTAGGTATATATCAAATGATGTGGTGCTATTGCTATCATCTTCACTCTAATCTGAATTTTGCGAGAATTCAATCTAAGAAGATAATTTCAATAACACCTTTCGTTAATATGTCCTTCCAATAACTAAACTCTCTAAGTTCTTGGAATTGCCACAAAGATAATGAAAGGTATTTATTTTACAATTAAATCTGCCTGTTAAAATAAGAATTGAGAGCTATTTCTACTTCATATTTTTGTGATTTGAAACAGAACTATTCAGAGCATAAATAAAAAAAATCTGGTTTATCCTGTCTCAAATCTCAATTATCAGAAACTAAGACAATCATAGGTATTTAATAATTCTTCTTGTCTCAATCCCAAGTATCTTTTAGTGATTGATACACTGGAATGATTGAATAGCTCCATGA
>ERZ1023663.315-NODE-315-length-20414-cov-7.277027_pt1 | contig 20414 bp, 18 predicted proteins | sample MGYA00380340_ERZ1023663 | MGnify/ENA primary metagenome ERZ1023663 (study PRJEB33179, sample SAMN07448982) | human gut metagenome | biome: Human-gut; feature: Human associated habitat; material: Faeces | host: Homo sapiens | place: India: Bhopal | collected... | reverse complement strand
CGTGAAGAAATAAGAAAAAGACCCCCGCGGGGGTCTTTTTCTTATTTCTTCACGTCCTGCAATTATTGACGGCCTACGGCCGGCTCAACATTACCCTCGCGGCACAGCCGCTCGGGCGTGAAGCTGGAACAGCCCACCGGGCTGTTCCTTATCGCTTCACGCCTCCAAAGCGACGATCGCGGTGAATATAGTGGTCGATGGAGCGCCACAGCACATCACGGCCGCAATCCGGGAACAGTTCCGGCACGAAGTCGAGTTCCGCGTAGGCGGCTTCCCACGGCAGGAAGTTGGACGTGCGCTGCTCGCCGGACGTGCGGATCACCAGATCGCAATCGGGAATATCCGGGTTGTACAGGTGCTCGGCGATCATCTTCTCCGTCACACGATCGCCGGAGATCTTGCCGTCACGCACCTCACGTGCGATGGCCGCGCAGGCGTCCGCGATTTCGGCGCGGCCACCGTAGTTCAGGCAGAACACCACGTCGATGGTCTTGTTGTTCTTGGTTTTCTCCTGCGCCACTTCCAGCTCGTCGATGACGGATTTCCACAGCTTCGGACGGCGTCCGGACCACCGCACGCGCACGCCCCACTCGTTCATCTGATCGACACGACGGTGGATGATGTCACGCGAGAAGCCCATAAGGAAACGCACTTCCTGCGGCGAACGCTTCCAATTCTCCGTGGAGAACGTGTACAGAGACAGGTAGCGCACGCCCGCTTCGATGGCGCCGGCGATGGTGTCGAACACCACCGGTTCGGCCGCCTGATGGCCGTCGGTGCGGATGAGTCCGCGCTGCTGGGCCCAACGGCCGTTGCCGTCCATGATCACGCCGACGTGGCGCGGAACCTTGTTCTTTGGAAAATCGGGAATGATCGACGGGTCGGAAAACGGTGCCGCCGGAATGTCAAGGGATTTGTAATCCACGTTCTCAAAAGCCATACCCGCTAATCTAGCAAGCGCATGGAACGAATCGGCCGTTCCAAATAGTATTCGCCCCATTCTTCCACTATTTGGTGGGTTTCCCGTTGAATCGACGCGGCCGCCGGAACACCGTCCAGCTCCCCCCAATCGCCATCGACAAGCGCCGAAAGCCGGCAAATCGCATCCCACGACACCACTTCCGATTCGGGGGTATGGTCGGCGGCGCACATCAGGCCGCCGGCGGGAATCGAAAAATACCAGGACAGCGTGGACGAAATCGGCTCGCCGCACACCACGCAGACGCGCAGACGGGGTGTCCAACCAGCGATCGCCAGTGCGCGCAGCACGTACGAATCGCCAATCGTGGACGGCTCGTGCGCATGTTTGGCAAGCGCGTTCAACGCGCCCAATACCAGCCGGTATTGTGCGACCGCAGGCTCCTTTTCCGTGGCGACCAGCTTGTCGGCGGTTTCGCAGATCACGTTCGCCGCCGTATACGCTTGAAAATCGGCGCAAATCGGCCCTGCATACGCGGCGATCGATTCGGCTTGGGACACGACGTCGAGCGAACGACCTTCCGCAATGAGCAGCGCCACGCGCATGAACGGTTCGAGTCGGCCTCCGAAACGCGATTTGGTACGGCGCACGCCTTTCGCGACGGCGCGTACTTTGCCATGGTCACGTGTGAGCAAGGTGAGTATGCGGTCGGCTTCGCCGAGTTTGGCGGTGCGCAGCACCACGCCTTCGTCTTGATACAGCGGCATCGCACCTCCTTTTCTTGCCGTTCATCGCATCCTGTTATGCATACGCTCGCCGCACGTGCGCGTTCCGAAATACATTCGCCCCGTCAGTAGATGAACAGCCCCCAGAACGCGAACACCAGCAATACGCAGAACATGGCGGCCACGGTCAGCCAGAACATCACGCGTCCGAACCGCGTGGAAGCCAGCACCGGCTGCCGTCCGCTGACGATTTCGCCGATAGCACCCTTACGTGGCGGCCACTGCGCGATGCCTCGATGGGTTGCCTCTTCGATCAGCCGCATGAACACGCGGGACCATGCCCACACCACGGCGACGCACACGATCTGGATCACCGGCCAGCTCCAATACATCACGCCCGGATTCTCCACTGGGGCACTGCCCCATGCCAGTTTGACCACACCCATGATCACATCGCCAAGGCCGGCGCAGAACAGCACGAACGTGGCCATAGTGGCGATAGTCAACGTGACCAGCGAGTTTTTGAACCCTTGCGCAAGCCCCAGCCGATACCGTCGTCCGCGGGCACGCGCCCAGATCTTACGCATCAGCACGGCGAGCCACAGCACGCCTGCGGCAAGCAGCAGCACCAGCATGCTGGCATGCAACGCGACCAGGTAGATGGTCAGGCCGCGATTGGCTTTGAGGTCCAATGGCACTGCGATTGACTGGTACATTCTGGTGCCGGCCACGCGTTCGCTGGTCTGTTTGAGTCCGTGCGTGGTGCCGACGGCCCAGTCGACCACATCGTCCACGTACGCGTCGGCGAACGGGGTTCCGGAATTGGCTTCGTCGCCGAGCCTCAGCACATGGTTGGCGATGGGGTACGTGCGTATGGTGACGTCCCAGTTGCCGGCCTGATGAGCCAGATCGACGATTTTCTCCGTGCCTTCCACCTGCGCGGTCATGACGTCTTTCGTGCCATACGCCACCAATGTCGGAATGGCATACGCTTTCGGCGTCAACGTGTCGATGTCGAGGTTGGTGAGTCCGAACAGGGACGCGTCGATATTGAATACGCGGCGGACGATCGACTGGTAGCCGTCATGCGCGCCGACGAGCGCGAAGTCCTGTGCGGCGAGGAAGCCCAGCGAATACCGCGGCTCGTAGACCAACGCCCTGAGCAGCACCTGAAAAGCGACGTCCGAATCGCGCTGCAGCAGATACGATGAGATCCATGTGCTTTCGGAAGTGGCGTAGATGCCCACTTTGGAGGCGTCCACCGTATCCATTTTCCGCAGGAGGTTGATGACCTGGTCGTAGATGGCGGCGGAACCCGGGTAGTCGCGATTGGCGTCGTTGGTGGACCAGACCGGCTTGTCAAGCACCGCCGTCACGAATCCCGCCGAAGACAGGTCGGAGGCCATGTCGCCGAAGGAATTGTCGCAGGTGCCATAGCCGGCGCCGTGCATGAAAACCACACCGGGACGTCCGTTCCCAGCCCCTTTCGGTTTGCGGATCAGCACTTTGATGTTCTGTATCTCACCGGTGGAAGGCCGTTTCGCTTTGATGGTGACGTACCGTTTCGTCACCTCGTAATCGCCTTTTTTCGCCAGTTTTTCGCCGGATGGATTGGCGAAGGTCACGGCGGTGTTGGCGTCAAGCGTTTCGATGGTCTGCTCGGTCGGCTCGTAGTTCCATGTGGATGCCGTCAGATTGGCCACGGACACCAGAATGCCCAGCAGCATGATGAAAATAGGCAGGTTGACCATGAGTCGCCGCCCGCGCGTCCACGGTTGATGTTGCGGTTGCGGACGCGCGGGCGATGAAGCCGATTCTTGCCGTAATGATTGGCTGGCGGCTGATGATTGACGTTCCTGCTCTGACACGCCGCTCATTCTACCGGCCTTTGCTGAGAAGCCTGCGATTGCATGCTACCGACGGCACGCTGGAACATGGCTTTCAGCAGTTGCCGTTTTGCGTCACCGGCACGACCACCGGACCGGTGGCGGTGGCAGGCAACTGACCGTCGGCCTCCATCTGCGCGGCGATCTCCTGCGCCTTGGCGAGCAGGGTTTCCACGATCTGGTCTTCCGGCACGGTCTGGATGACCTTGCCCTTGATGAAAATCTGCCCCTTGCCGTTGCCGGAGGCCACGCCCAAATCGGCTTCGCGAGCCTCGCCCGGACCGTTGACGATGCAGCCCATGACGGCCACGCGAATCGGCGCGGTCACGTCCTTCAACCCTTCGGTCACCGCGTTGGCCAGCTGAATCACGTCCACCTGGGAACGGCCGCAGGACGGGCAGGAGATGATGTCGAACTTACGCGGGCGCAATCCCATGTATTCCAGCAGCTTGCAGCCCACCTTCACTTCCTCCACGGGAGGCGCGGACAGTGAAACGCGGATCGTATCGCCGATGCCTTCGGCCAGCAGCGCGCCGAATGCCAGGCAGCTTTTGATTGTGCCTTGCCAGGTCGGGCCGGCTTCGGTGACGCCCAAATGCAGCGGCCAATCGCCCTTGGAAGCCAACAGACGGTACGTCTGCACCATGGTGACCACATCATGGTGCTTGACGGAAATCTTGAAATCGTGGAAGCCGACGTCTTCGAACATGCGCGCTTCCTTCATCGCGGACGCCACCAGCGCCTCCGGTGTCGGGCCGCCGTATTTGGCGTACAGCTCTTTATCGAGCGAACCGGCGTTCACGCCGATGCGCAGGGAAATGCCCGCATCCGTGGCGGCCTTGCAGATCGAAGGGCCGACCTCGTCGAATTTGCGAATGTTGCCGGGGTTCACGCGCACGGCCGCGCAGCCGGCGTCGATGGCCTGGAACACGTACTTGCTTTGGAAGTGGATGTCGGCAATCACCGGAATCGGCGATTTTTTGACGATTTCCGGCAATGCGTCGGCATCATCCAGGCTTGGCACGGCCACACGCACGATATCGCAGCCGGCCGCGGTCAGTTCCGCGATCTGCTGCAGGGTGGCCGGCACGTCAGCCGTCAGCGTATTGGTCATGGATTGCACTGAAATCGGCGCTCCCCCGCCGACCGGCACCGGGCCGACCATGATGCGGCGGGACTTGCGGCGCGGATGCAGCGGGCTTTCGCTGATGGCCGCGTCACCGGTTTTGCGGAACGGTTTTTCGATTTCTGGCATACGTGATCCTTGCATGTGCGAGGCGCGTTATGCGCCCCGCGATGGTTCTTACGGCTTGTGCTCTTTACTTGTTTATCAGCTTGTCGGCGCGGGCGCGAGCCTCCTGCTCGAGTCGGCTCATTTCCTCCACGGAAGCGAACAGCGGGTTGCCGCGCAGTTCGGCGTCCATCTCGTCAAGCACTTCGCGCACGGTGTCGACGATGCCGAGGTATGGCAGACGGTGTTCGAGGAACGCGTGGACGGCCTGCTCGTTGGCCGCGTTGAGCACGGCCGTATGCTTTTCGGACGATTCGAGGCAGTGACGTGCCAGACTCACCGCGGGGAATGCCTCGTTGTCGAGTGGTTCGAACGTCCACGTGGCTGCCTTCGTCCAATCACAGGCGGCCGCGACGTCACCAAGACGCTCCGGCGCGGACAGGCCGAGAGCGATCGGCAGGCGCATGTCCGGCGGCGAAGCCTGCGCGATGGTGGCGCCGTCGCGGAATTCCACCATGGAATGCACGATGGATTGCGGATGCACGGTCACGTCGATGCGGCTCGGTGGCACATCGAACAGTCGGCTTGCTTCGATGACTTCAAGACCTTTGTTCATCAGCGTGGACGAGTTGATGGTCACGACCGGCCCCATGTTCCATGTGGGGTGGTTCAAGGCCTGTTCCGGCGTGATGTCGGTCATTTGGTCGCGCTTCCAGCCGCGGAACGGACCGCCGGACGCGGTGACGACGAGCTTGGACACTTCGCCGTGCGTGCCGGAACGCAACGACTGCCAGATGGCGGAATGTTCGGAATCGACCGGATTGATCTGCTTGTCGCGTACCTGCGCGCTAAACAGCAGGTGTCCGCCGGCCACCACGGATTCCTTGTTGGCCAATGCCAGCTGGGAGCCTGCCTGCAGTGCCGCGATGGACGGTTCGAGGCCGATGGAGCCGGTGATGCCGTTAAGCACCACGTCGGCGCCGGAGCCTGCCATGGCGATCACCGCGTCAGGGCCGGCTGTGATGTTGACGTTGCCTGCGCCGGCCTGTTCCAACGCCTCACGTAGCGCGGGGACGGCTTCCTTGTAGAAGATCGCGACGGTTGGCACATGGAATTTCGCCGCCTGCTGCGCAAGCAGTTCGACATGTGCTCCGCCCGCGGCGAGACCCGTCACGGTGAAGCGGTCGAGATGACGTGAGATGACGTCAAGGCCTTGGGTGCCGATGGATCCGGTGGAGCCCAGAATTACTACGGTTGATGGTTGCATGGGTTATGCGCTGCTCTCCGTATGATATGCCGATGTTCCGGCATTGGTTTGGACTATGTAAGTTGGGACTATGTAGTCGAGGCTGTGTAGTTGGGATTGTGTAAACGCGAGAACAGGCTGACGATTCCGCCAGCCTGTTTATTACCGTTGGTTCACTCGAAGGACGGGAACGACAGATCCGGAATATCGAGATTGTCGTCGTTGCCCGACGCCGGGAAAATCGACCTGAAAGCCGGGCTTGGTTCCGGCTTTTTGCCCTCCTGCTGCTTGTCCGCATCGGATTCGGCGGACGGTTCAGTTGCCGGGGCAACTGCCGGTTCTACGGCAGGTTCAGCCGGAGCGGCCGGTTCAGGCGTGAAGGATGGCGGCACCGAGGCTGCGAGGGAGCTCAGGCTCGTCGAACCGGTGGTGACCTGAGGCAAGTCGGACGCGGACAGGCTCGGAACCTGCGGCGTGAACGTGTTTTCCGTCTGGTTCGTCTCATTGATGGTGTGGGCCAGATGCGCCAACGCGGCCAAAGACGGATCCTGCTGCGGCTCGGGTTCAACCGGAGCCGGCGAGAATGCCGGAGCGGCTGGAGCCTGCGAATCGGTCGCGGTCGGAGCCGGAGTCTTTGGCGCGGCATCTTCCATCGCATCATCGGCAAGCGGATCGAACGCCTGGGTCTCTTCAACGGCGCTCGGCGCGGAAGAAGCGGAATCGGTCTGCGGCTGGAACACCGGAGGAACCACCGGAACCGCAGGCGGAGTGTTCATCGGCGTGGCAGGCACGCTCACCGGAGAGGTGACCGCGGACGTGAAGATCTCATGCTCGGCCTTGTTCAGCGCGTCGAAGGAATCCTCTTCGCTCGGCGTGACGGTTGGCACAGTAGGAGGAACCGGAGCAGCCGGAACCGTGGCGGAAGGAGCTGCGAACAGCGGTGCGATCATCTGGGTTTCGCCAGCTGCGGAATCACTGGAAGCCGGGGCAACGGACGGTGCGGCCGCGGCCATCGCCTCTTCGGAGGGTTCACCGACGAAATCCGCGACGCGCGCATACGATTCGAGTCGGGTCAGCAACTGCGCGCAGGCGGCCAGATAGTAATCCACCTGACGTTCGTCGTATCCCCTCTTGCCTTTGCGCTGAGTGAAGATCACGTTGCTCAAGGTCTGGGAATTCGTGTCGGCGATCGCCTTGGCGTCCGCTTCACTGACTTCCTCGACACCCAGCTCGCCGGCGGCTTTCGTCAGGCACTTGTCGATTACACTGTCGACCTGCTTGCGGTCGTAGCTCGGATTCTTGCCCTCGCCCGGCTTGAACCGTTGGCCGTGCTCGCGTTCGGCATGCGCGTCGAGCTTCTTGAACAGGTCCTCGGTCTGCGCCTTCCATGCCACACGGCCATGCTGGGAGATTTCCCACGTGGTCTGCTTGTCGACCACGGCACGTTCCAGACGGGCAAGCGCGGCATCCACTTGGGCGATCACATAGCCGCCCTTGACCAGTTCGAAGGAGACGTTCTGAATATCATGCTGGGTGAGTTGCGCGCCCTCACCTTCATACAGCATGTGCGCACGTTCAAGGAAAGCATCCACCTGTTCCGCATCGTAGCCCCACTTTCGCTTCGCGGCATGAGCGATTCCCGATGCGTTCTTCTCGGTTTCAGGTTCCTGTGCCATTGGCGTTCGACCTCCTGCTACACGTATTAACGTCACTACTTTACGTGATTGATTCGACGCAGACGCCGTAAAAGATGAAAATTCAGTGAATCGACACGTGCGACTCATGGCCCACACGGCGGTTTCGTACCGATCAAGCGGCATCATATCCGCCATGCCGACACACGAGTGCGGCTCATCGCGCGGATACGGTACAGTAGTTCGTTGCGGGCGATTAGCTCAGTTGGTTAGAGCGCCACCTTTACACGGTGGATGTCGGGGGTTCGAATCCCTCATCGCCCACTTTTCGCAACGCCGTGAAAAATCAAGGAATCGCATATCATCCCGCGTAATATCAACGCGCGCACCCGTGTTTTGCCCACATTCCGCCCACGTTTTGTTTGTGTTTTGCCGGAAAGTCCACGTAATAGCAAAATCCCCCAAATCCAATGGGCCCGGGGGATTTTCGTATACGCGAGAAAATCGCGAAAAGTCTTGGTTTACTTGCCCTTGCCGAACGCGCGCAGATGAATACCGTTCCAATCGGAGCTGACGGTCAGCGGAGTGGCGGCATTCATGCCGGCGGTCTTGGCCGCGGACTGCACGGTGCTGGAGCTTGCGGCACCCGGACGTCCCGGCTTCGGGGTGAGCACCCACAGCGGGCCGTCATCGCCGAGAACCGCATAGGCGTCGACAATGGTGTCGGCTAGTTCGTCCTCGTCATCGCCATCACGCCACCAGATGATCACACCGTCGACTGCGGAGTCATAATCCTCGTCGACCAGCTCCTCACCGGTCAGTTCCTCGATCTTGGCGCGGATCGAGTCATCCACATCATCGTCCCACAGCCATTCCTGTACCAGGTCGCCGGCGTGGAAACCGAATTCTTCAGCGTTATCAGATGCCGTTTGATTCACGTTCGTCAATATACCAACACTGCTCGAACATATACGTTACGAACGCCGGAATCGCCCACTTTTCGAGATGAAACGGCGATTTCCGCCTGTATCACGCCTATCTCCTTCCGCCACACGCTCATTGCTTGACGGTGCATTGCGGCAGTGAACCGCCTTTACCATCGCGGATGGCGACCAGCGCGTCGTACGCCTCGTCCAACGTGCCCACCTTCACCACGTGGAGGCCCTGTGGCACGTGCCCGACCACGTCGGAGCAGTTGGATTCCGGGGCAAGGAACCACGTGGCCCCGTCACGCTTCGCGCCGATCATCTTCAACCGGATGCCGCCGATCGCGCCAACCTTGCCTTTGGCGTTCATCGTGCCGGTACCCGCGATGGTCTTCCCGCCGGAAAGCTGCTCTCCGGTCACCTTGTCGATCAGACCGAGCGTGTACATCATGCCCGCGGACGGGCCGCCGATGTCATCGACGTGCATGGACACCTTCATACCGGACACGTCATAACCGTGCGCCTTGAGGAACCGCTTCGCGGCCGTGGCCGCGGCGTTCTGCGATGAGGACATCTCCTTGTTGCTTTCCTTTGCATAGTCCTTGGCGCTTTGTCCGACGGGGAACACGGCCTCCTGCGGAATCACCGTGGCCTTCGGATTGGCCCATGCCAGCAACGCCTGCGCGTTGGTCACAGGATATCCGGGAACGCCTGAGGCGTTGACGGTGACGAGCAGTAGTTTGCCGGAGTCCTTATGCGTCTTCACGCCGGACACGTCGATGACCTGCTTGCCTTCGACTTTTCCGAGCACGTCCTGGGTCGGTCCCAGCTCCTGCACCACGTACGCGCTGGGCGCAATAAGCACCAGCACGCAGAGCACGGCCACGATCGGTCCGGCGAGATATCGCCAAGGGCGAACATCGAACCACCGTCCGACCTGACGCCAACGTCGTCTGATACGTGGCAGAAGGCCTTGAGACGACCCGTTACGTGTGCTTTTGGCGTGAACTCGCTGTGTTTCCTGCATATCGGCCATGCCTCCCATACTATGGAAGGCAACGAACTTAACAATCGCGTGGAACAAAGGCAGGAAACGGTATGGATGAGAATGCGATCCGCCAGTGGCTTATCGATTGCTTCGGACCGATTCAGGGCGAGATGGCATGGAACCAGCTTTCCAACATGCCGGAAGCCGTACGCGACCAGCTGATGAGTCAGGATCCGAGCACGCTGCCCAAGCCCGAAGAGGTCAAGTCCATGATGCAGGCGTTCACCGCCGGCGGACTCAACACCATGGGAGATATGCAGCAGGCCGTGGAACAGGGGCCGATCAACATCAAACTGGCGAAATCGCTCGCGTTGCAGCAGGCGAATGGTGCCGGATCGGACAGCAGCGTGAACGCCGAAACCGGCGAAATCGCAAGACGTGCCATCAGCGAGGCGAACCTGTGGCTTGATACCGCTTGCGAATTCAACCCGGCGCAAGGCGAGACGCAGCTGCTCACCCGCGCCGGCTGGGTGGAGGACACAATCGACGCGTGGGCGCAGTTCGCCTCCCCCGTGGCCGAATCGATGAACGACGCTCTGGCTTCGATTCTGTCGCAGCGTTTCGGCGACGGCGAAATCCAGACCGAGATTTCCGGGGTTTTCGCAGGCCCCATCGAAATTCCGATTCCGGACGAAATGAAAAATCCGGCGAAGCTGATGCGATTCGTCGGCAACACGTCGTTCGCCATGCAGTTGGGGCGTGCCGCCGGCGACCTGTCCCATGAGGTGCGCGGCAGCTTCGATCAGGGCATCGCGCTGCTGAAGAATCCCGCCGGCGGACTGATCGTGCAGAACGTGACCGAATACGCGAAGTCGCTGGACATCGACGTGAACGAAGTGATGGGCTATCTTGCGCTGCAGGAGCTTGCGCATGCCAGGCTGTTCGCCTCCGTGCCGTGGCTGATGCCCCGCTTCGAGGCGCTGCTGGGCAAATACGCGCGTGGCATCACCATCGACATGGATGCCATGGAGGAGCAGATCCGTGAGGCGGAGTCCATCGATCCGGATTCCATGGCCAGCGCGGTGAACATCACCAAGGTGGCGTTCCCGGACACTCCGGAGCAGAAGCAGGCCATGAAGGCGTTGGAGAATCTGCTTGCCTTGGTGGAGGGCTGGGTGGATGCCGTCGTGTGGCGTGCGGGCATGGCGCATATTCCGCATATCGAACAGCTTCGTGAGATGTTGCGCCGCGAACGCGCCATCGGAGGCCCTGCGGAACGCACGTTCGAAAGCCTGATGGGCATGCAATTGCGCCCCAAGCGCATGCGTGAGGCGGCCGCGCTGTGGGAAAGCATCGGCGCGCAGGAAGGCCCCGAGGCGCGCGACGCGAAATGGTCGCACCCGGATCTACTGCCGCAACTGCCGGACGAACAGTCCGAGGATAGCTCCAACGAAGAGAACGGCGCCGCATCCGCCACTACCGGTACGGAACAGACCACGGCGCAACAGGATATTCCGGACAGCATCGATTGGGATGCCGAACTGTCCAAGCTGCTCGACGAGGAAGAGCACAAGGGCGATGACGCCGATGGCACGAACGACGCCGACGGTACAGATGACGCCGGCGATACGAACGCTTCCGGCGACCCGCAGTCACCGGAAGAAGCGTGATTTCCTGCGCCCGCGATCGGACCCATCGTCTTCGCGGGCGCGCGCATAGGACACGTCGAGCGTGTCTTCGGCACGCGTGACCGCCACGTACATCAATCGCCGTTCCTCTTCCAGAAGGTCGCCTTCGGGCGGTGAACCGTATGGAATCAGCCCTTCGGAGCACCCGATCAGGAACACGTGTTTGAATTCCAGGCCCTTGGAGGCATGGATGGTGGAGATGGTCACGCCTTTAACGTCGCCGCCTGCGCCAAGTGCTTCCAACATGGCCAAGCGGGTCTGAGCGTCATCCGCGAGCGCGGAGTTCTGCCATCCGCTGTCTCGTTTGACGCGGTAGCGCAGGTGTTGTTCGCCCAGTGCCCGGCAGAGGATTTTCTGCTGCGCGTTGACTCGGGTGAGGATGGCGCAGTCGCCCGGAGATGCTCCCTCGTCCACGAGTCTGCGGATGCGTGCAGCCACGCCCCGGGCTTCTTCGAGATCGCTGTTGTAGACGGTTTGCGCGACTCGGCGGCCTTGGTCTCGCTTGGAGTTGAGTTTGAGATAGTCGGCGCGTTGCGGTGAGGCTTCGAGCACGCGGTTGGCGTAGTTGACGATCTGCGGGGTGGAACGGTAGTCGTTGTTGAGTCTGACGTCGGCGGTGAGGGGTCCGAATTCGGAGGCGAAGTTGAGCAGGTTGTAGCTGCTGGCTCCGGCGAACGAGTAGATGGTCTGTGCCGGGTCGCCGACCACGCAGATGTTGCGGTTGTCACCGAGCCATCGGGTGAGCAGCCGATGCTGCAGGGGCGAGACGTCTTGGTATTCGTCGACGGTGAGCCATGTGATGCCGGAGCGGATGCTGGCCGCCACGTCTTCGTCGCTTTCGATGAGGTGGCAGGTGATGAGCAGGATGTCGTCGAAGTCGATTTCGTTGCGATTGGTTTTTTCGGTTTCGTAGGCTTTGTAGACATCCACGAATTGGCTTGGTTCCAGTCCTGCCGGCGGCTGGTGGTGGATGGCCGCGCAGACGCGTTCATAGTCTTCCGGCGCGATGAGCGAGATTTTGCACCAGTTGATTTCGGCTTGCAGGTTGCGCACAGTGTCGTCGTCCACCTGCTGGGTGGTGACTCGGCGTAGGGAATGTTCCACGATTTCGCGCGGATTGCGTGAGATGAACGGCATGGGCCCTTCGCATACGTCTGGCCAGATCCGACGGAGTTGGTGTAGTGCCGCGGAGTGGAAGGTGGCGGCTTTGACGTCGGATGCGACGTCGAGTTGGGATAGTCTGTTGCGCATTTCCGCGGCCGCTTTGACGGAGAAGGTCACGGCGAGCGTGGTGTGCGGATCCCATGCCTTGATGGCGCATGCGTAGGCGATTCTTCGGGTGACGGTCCGCGTTTTGCCGGCACCTGCGCCGGCGATGATACGGACGGGACCGCGCACGGCGGTCGCCGCCATGCGCTGCGCATCGTCCAGTCCGTCGAGAATCGCTTCCGCTGTTGCATCCATATGCTCCATTGTGGCAGATTGCGTGACGATACGGACGCCATCGGCGCGATTAACCGTGAATTCGTGGCAAGTCGCGCCCTTATTAGCCTTCAGTGTGTATTAAGGTTGGAATTGTGACCGAACGAAGCAGATTTATGATGGCCGCCTTGGCGAGCGCGGCGATGCCGAACGCCACCATCGCTGGCACGCGTGACAGCGAGCAGGTCAACGCCACCGACAAGGGGTATGGCATTGATCATGCCGTGGTGCAGGACGCCGCGGGCAAGTTGTATGACACGTTCGCTTCGAACACGCCGAAGGGACGCAAGCGTCTCGCTGGTCGCGTGCGTGCCGCGCAGACGTTGATGGGCAACCGCGAGTTGGGCGGATTGGGGTTCGACGTCGATCGCGTTCTGGCGTTCTCCAACGGCGAACAGGAGAGGTCCGTCACAGAAGACGTTTCCGTGATGATCGCCACGCATCATGATGGTCAGGCGCGTCCGCTGACGCTGCTGACGTTGGACGACTGTGCCAGCGTGGGCACCGCGTTGGGCGCGATACACCGTCTTCGTCCGGATTTTCTGCAGGAGGCCGGCTATCCGGTGTTCTCCACGGGGCAGATTCGCGCGCAGCTGACCGCATGGATCAAGCGTTTGCGTCAGGCTGGCCATGTGCCGCAGGAGATCACGACGAGCTGGTCCGACGTTCTTGAAACGGACGGCCTGTGGTCGTTCGCCACTTGTCCGGTGCATGGTGGCCTGTCCGACGGCGATGTGCTGTTCTCGGGCTCGTCGATCACCGCCATCACGAACTGGCAGGATATGCAGGTCAATGATCCGGCACGTGATTTGGCGTGGATTTTCTCCAAACTTGACGAGAACCACCGTAATGCGTTGCTCAGCGCGTATGGACGCATGCTGGGCAATCGTCTGGACGATCTGATCATGCTGCGCGCCAACCTGTGGCTGCAGATGGAACAGGTGGGCGATTTCATCAGCGCGTTGAATCAGGCCGATAGCGTCAAGATCATGCAGTTCAAGGCGCAGGTGGAGCGTTTGGCTCACCAGTTGGGTATGCTCACCGCGAAGAACCACAGGCCGAGCGAGACGCGTCAGGACGAGCAGAAGGCCGGCAACCGTCCGCCGAGCACCATCACCGTGGGCACGTTGCTGGACGAATCGGAACGTCGCAGGCAGGCGGCGGCGCAGCAGAATAACGATGCCGACGCGACCGGCGAACGTCATATCGACGCGACCGATATGGATGATGACAGGACCGGCGATTTCGATGTCACCGGCTCCCAGCCCGTCCGTAAGACGAAGCAGATCGTCGATGACGCCACGGAAGCGTTCGATGTGACCGCCGCCGAACATATCGCCTCCGCCGGCATGGTTTCCGGCAATGCCGATTCGGACGATACGAGCGAACGTGAGGAATCCCCCGTCAGCACGTTCGTTCCGGAGCAGTCCGCGAGGGAGCGTCACGAGTCGTTGCCGTCCAGTTCGACCATTGTGATCAGCACGTTGCAGACCGCCGATGGCAGCGATGACACGAACGAGGAGGAAATTCCTCAAGCCCATAGCGAAGCGGCGACCATGCTCATTCCGCTGCTCGAACGCGATGAGGCCACTATGCAGAAGGCCAAAGCGGAGGTCGACCGGCTGCAGGCCAAGGACGCCACCGATGAGAAACCGCGCGTAGAATAAGCGCATACATTGCAAACGACTTTGCACACGAACACCCTTACAAGGAGCATCATGGATATCGAACTGGGCATTCAGAACGTGGCGCGCACCGTCACCTTCAGCACCGAGCAGAGCGCCGACGAAGTGAACAACGTCATCGCCGAGGCCGTGGAGAATGGCAAGACCATCAACCTGACCGACGACAAGGGCCGTCGCATCGTGGTGCCGGCCGGTTCTCTCGGCTATGCCATCATCGGCTCCGAAACCAAGCACGCCGTCGGCTTCGGCAACCTCTGATCGCCACCTGCAAACGCGTTGGACACGTTCCAAATGAAAAAGACGTCGGACCATATCAGCTTCGACGCCTTTTTCATATTCGATTCATGTATCCAGTTCACGCTTGGAAATTCCATATCCGGATTTCATGCGGCATGTGAGCTGCCGACGCGACCGATCAAATCCACACCCCGATGCAGGATTTCGCGTACGGTGTCGTCGTCGGTAAGGTTCTCGCCCAGACCGTTCGGCTTGCCTTTGCCATGCCAGTCCGAACCGCCGGTCACCAGCAGATCGTGCCGTGCGGCAATCGTCAGCAATCGTTCCCGCTGTTCCGGAGGATTGCCGCGATGCCATACTTCCAAGCCGTCCAAGCCGTCGGCGATCATCGCGTCAAGCTGCTCGTCGGACAGCAGCCGGCGGTTGCGTTGCGGATCGCCCGCATGCGCGGCGACCACCACACCGCCCGCCCCCTTGACGGCGACGATGACCTCGTGCGTCGACGGCGACGGCGTGGGAATGTAATACTTGGATTTGGCGCTCACCGCGTCGGCGAACGCGTCGGAACGCGTCTCGTACACGCCCGCCGCGACCAGCGCGTCGGCAATGTGCGGACGGCCGATTGTGGTGCGCTCCCCTTCCTTCACTTGGGCGAGCACATCGTCCCACGTAATCGGAAAATCCTGCGACAGCCGCTCAACCATGCGTTTCGTACGCCGCAATCGCGCCGCACGCGTGTTGGCGAACATGCTGGAAATATGCTCGTTGGACGGATCGTATTGGAAGGCGAGCATGTGCACGGACACATCTTCGTCGACGGCGGTGATTTCCGTGCCCAGCAGTAACGGCAAACCGATTTCCTCCGAGGCTTCCGTCGCCTCGTCCCAGCCGGCGGTGGTGTCATGGTCGGCAATCGCCACACCATGCAAGCCAAGCTTCCTTGCCTGCTCCACCAGCGTGCGCGGCGTCTCCGTACCGTCGGAAAAGACGGTATGGCAATGAATATCCCAACCTTGTGCGGGTGGTTCCGCGTAACTCACGTGACTCATATGACTATCGTAAGCTCGAATCCGCGGTTTTTCGCGTAGACTGAGACATGACAACGTTTGTATTTTGATTTTCCAAGGATTGACGATGAGCGATTTTGAAGGCCAGGCCGCTGTGGACGCAGCCGATGACGAAACGAGCGTCGGCACAGCCGTCGCCATGGACGACGACTACACGAAGCCGCGCGGATGGCGTCACGGCGCAACGTGGACGTATCTGATCATGCTGCTCGCTTCGGCGGTGGCATTGCTCGTATCGTTCATTCTGTCGGCGGACACGCTGAAAATGGCACGCAATCCCGGGCAGAAGCTCAACTGCGATGTGAACGCCGTGCTGTCCTGTTCCACGGTGGCCGAATCCTGGCAGGCGGAAATCGTGAAGTTCGCCGGATTGAGCTTCCCGAACGCGTTCTTCGGCATTGCCGCCGAATCGGTGTTCGTGACGATCGCGGTGATCGGATTGTCCAAGGTGGCCGTGCCGCGTTGGTTCGCGCTGTGCACGTGGCTTGGTGGCCTTGCCGCGTTGGCGTATTCGTATTGGCTGACCACGCAGTCGCTGTTCGTCATCAACGCGATGTGTCCGTGGTGCCTGGTGCTGATGTTCTCCACCACCGTGCAGTTCATGGCGTTGTCGCATGCCACGGTGGCCGTGCAGGATATGCCGTCCGGTCATGCTGGATTGCGCAAGTATTACCGGCTGAATTTCGATCTGATGGTCGATGTGGTGTGGATTGTGGCGTTGATCGTGGTCATTCTCGCCAAGGATGGCCCGATGTTGTTCGCCTGATACGGTTTGCATAGAACCTTTTACGATGAAGGCCGACCCTGCGTGGCCGGCCTTTTGCCTATCCGCTTTTCGTTTGCTGCCGCAGCGGTTACAGCAGTTCGATTTTGCCCACGATGGTGGCGCTGCCGGTAAGCTTCACGTCTTCGTCGGTCACGTCGACGCGCAGGGTGCCGCCACGTACGGTGATGGTCCAATGGTCGATGCCGGTTTTGGCGCGCAACGTGATGGCGGTGGCGCATAGGCCCGTGCCGCACGACAGGGTTTCGCCGCAACCGCGTTCGTTGACGCGCATGGTGGCCTCGCCCGCATCGTCGCCTTCGCTTTGCTCGTCGATGCGCACGAACTCCACGTTCTGGTCCGACGGAATCTCGGGCGCGACGACCGGCTTGGTGACCAGATCAAGGTCTTCAACGTTCGGCAAGCTGGCGAACGCATCCTCAAGAACGGCCACGACGTGCGGATTGCCCATGTCCACGAACGTGCCACGTGCGGAACCGGACGTGCCCGGAATGGTCACTTCGTAACCGTCGACGTCGCCGCGCTTCCATGCGCCCATCTCCACCTGGAACACGTCCTTGCCAAGCCCTGGCACATCGCCGAGCGACGTCAGGACCTTCACGCCGGCACGGGTGCCGAGATGGAATGGCTTGCCGCCCGGCTGGTCGGCGATGCCCTGCCGCTGCGCGAACAGCGTGATCGCACGTGTGCCGTTGCCGCACATCTCGGCCAGCGAGCCGTCCGCGTTGCGGTAGTCCATGAACCAGTCCGCATCGCCCGCCGCGCAATCGGCGATCTGCCTTTCGTTCACATCGGACACCGCCTGCGGATGCGCCAGACGGATCAGACCGTCGCCGCCGATGCCGAAATGGCGGTCGCACAGGAATCGCACTTCATCGGCGGTCGGCTCGTGCGTACCGTCTTCGTCGAGATACACCACGAAATCGTTGCCGGTGGCGTGCGCTTTGTAAACAATGCTTGGAATGCTCATACCAGTTCACTCTACACGCGGTAGGCTATTGAAAGCGTTTGGCGTATGCGCCTGCGGGCATGCGCGCGATGGCAAAGGAGGACGTATGGCTTCAACGGCACCTATCGGCGTTTTCGATTCCGGTTTGGGAGGCATTTCCGTGGCGCGTGAGATCCGCCGCGACATGCCAAACGAGCATGTGCTGTATTTCGGCGACTCCGCGAACGCTCCGTACGGCACGAAATCGCCCGAACAGGTGCGCGAACTGTCCGACGTCATTGTGAAACGATTCGTGGAACAAGGCGTGAAAGCGGTCGTGATCGCCTGCAATACCGCCACTTCCGCCGCAGCCAACGAACTGCGCGACACATACGACATTCCGATCATCGGCATGGAGCCGGCATTGAAGGTGGCTTGCGACCGTGGTCACGGCAAGCGTCAGCGCGTCATCGTGGCCGCCACTCCCCTGACGTTGCGTGAATGCAAGTTCGCCGTGCTGATGGACCGTTTCAAGGCCGACCATACGATTTTTCCGGAGCCCTGCCCCGGTTTGGTGGAGATCGTGGAGCATGGGCAGCTTGACGACCATGATGTGGTGATGCGCACGCTGCACCAGTATTTCGACCAATACGATCTGTCCACGATCGACTCCGTTGTGCTCGGCTGCACGCATTTCGTGTTCTACCGCGATTATTTCCGCGAACTGCTGCCCGATACGGCGGCGATCATCGACGGCAATGAAGGCACCGTGCGTCACCTTGGCGTGGTGCTCGAATCGTTGGGCAAGCTCGCTCCGGAAGACGCGGAAGGCAGCATCGATCTGGCCAATTCCGACACTTCCGCACGAATCGCGCAGTTGGCGCAGTCGCTGCTTGATCGCTGAGCGCGAATGTCCCGACAGACCGCGTAAAGTCGAATGAAACCCGGCAAAAGGGACGGACTTGCGAAAGGACGGGCGCATATGGCCAACAGGACAGCGATGATCGACGTCGGCGGCGGTTTCCGCGCGATTTACGGCGCGGGTGTGATGGACCGCATGCTGGAGGACGGCATACATGTCGACCATTGCTATGGTGTTTCCGCCGGCAGCGCCAATATGGTTTCCTACATTTCCGGACAGCACGGGCGAAACCACACGTTCTACACGCAGTACGCGTTCCGTAAGGAATACGCGAGCTTCGACAGCTATGTGAAGAACCACAATTACGCGAACCTCGATTATGTGTACAGCACGCTGAGCAACCACGATGGCGAGAATCCGGTGGATTACGAGGCGTTTGCGGCGAATCCGACCGAATTCACCGTGGTGGCCTGCAATGCGGACGATGGTTCCACGAAGTATTTCGACAAGTCGGACGTCGGCTACGACAATTACGACATCATGAAGGCGTCATCGGCGGTGCCGGTGGCGTGCGAACCGTATGTGATCGACGGCGTCCCGTATTACGACGGAGGCATCGCTGATCCGATTCCGGTGCAGAAGGCCATCGACGACGGCTATGACCGCATCGTGGTGATTCTCACCCGTCCGAAAGACACCGTACGCGAACAGAAGAAGGACATCGGCCCGGCCACGATCCTGAAGCGCACGCACCCGGAGGCCGCGGAAAAGCTGATGAACCGCTATCAGACGTACAACGACGAGGTGGCGTTGGCCAAGGAATACGAGAAGGATGGCCGTGTGCTCATCCTCGCGCCGGAAAGCATGTACGGCTTGAACACGCTGAGCAAGTCGTTCGAAGGTCTGGAACGCATGTACCGCGCCGGATATGCGGCGGCGGCCGCGATTCCAGCGTTCCTGGAAAGCTGAAATCCGTTCTTCCGCAGCGCTGTCATGCGTTTCCAACGGTTCTAACGGCAACCGCATGACAGCAATCGCATAATGCAATCATATGGCAGCGGTTATTGTACGTTACGGCATCGCAACACGCGTAACCGGGCGGCGGCTATGCTGGAACGCATGGAAAAGCAGAATCGTATTTTTTCCGGCTTTGATGCCGATGCCATCGATCGCACCACCGCCGCAGATCTGGCCGAAGTCGGTTCCGACAAGTGGACCCGCTACCCCGGCTGTATCGGCGCGTTCATCGCGGAAATGGACTACGGCCTGGCGCCGTGCATCCAGCAGGCCATCGACAGCGCCTGCGACCATTGCAAACTCGGTTACATTCCCGAACCGTGGAAGCGCCGCGTGGCCGAGGCGTGCGCCGGCTGGCAGAAAAGCCACTACGGCTGGGACGTGGATCCGGACATCATCCGCGTGGTGCCGGACGTGTTGGAAGCGTACGAGATCTTCCTGCGCGAGCTGGTCGGCGCCGGCAATGCCGTGGTCGTGCCGACGCCCGCGTACATGCCGTTCCTGAGCGTGCCGAAGCTGTACGACGTCGACGTGATCGAAATCGAAATGCTTCAGGGAACCGACGAAACGACCGGCGAGCGCGAATGGCTGTTCGATTTCGACGCCATCGAACGCGCGTTCGCGGCTGGCTGCCATGCGTTCGTGCTGTGCAATCCGCACAATCCGATCGGCAAGGTGCTTACGTTGGCCGAGGAGCAGCGGCTGTGCGAGCTGGCGGAACGGTACGACGTGCGTATTTTCAATGATGAGATCCACGCGCCGTTCGTGTTCGAGGGGCGTCATATTCCGTATCCGACCATCAGCGAGGCGGCCGCGCGGCAGTCTATGACCGCTACCAGCGCGTCGAAGTCGTTCAACATTCCGGGTACGAAGTGCGCGCAGGTGCTGCTGACGAATCCGGCGGACCGTGAGATGTGGGCGGAACGTGCGGAGTGGAGCGAGCATCAGACCGCCACGATCGGTGCGATCGCCACCACCACCGCCTACAACGAGGGCGATCCGTGGTTCCAGGACGCGCATTCCTACGTGCGCCGCAACCTTGGGCTGTGCGCCACGCAGATGCGCACGCGGTGCTCGGGCGCTGGCTATATTCGCCCGCGCGGCACGTA
>ERZ1023663.289-NODE-289-length-21861-cov-17.175640_pt1 | contig 21861 bp, 28 predicted proteins | sample MGYA00380340_ERZ1023663 | MGnify/ENA primary metagenome ERZ1023663 (study PRJEB33179, sample SAMN07448982) | human gut metagenome | biome: Human-gut; feature: Human associated habitat; material: Faeces | host: Homo sapiens | place: India: Bhopal | collected... | reverse complement strand
TTTGGTAACAAAAAATGCCGTATTTATGCGGGCTGTGGCGTTTCGCAAACGCCTACATGGTATTTTTAATAAAGAGGTGTAAAAATGAAACTGTTTGTTATATATATTCTTAGATGTTTATTTAAAATGTCATTTTTGATATTGGTAGCGTTGGCGGGCTTATATGTCGGATATAAGATTAATCATGGAAAGGAAATATATTTTAAAAGGCAACGAAAACAAGTCGCAAAATATGGAAAATTGATTGCATATATGAATAGGCATTATAGAGCCACCAAAAAGAAAAGCAAAAGCGTACATAACAAAAGAAATGAAAAATGGTTATATGAAAAATGTTATACCTATGCGAAGAAATGTGACGAATTGGATGTGAAGATGGGGATGGCATATTTGAAGAGTGACATGATAATATTTCAAATTTTTTCTATTTTAATATCTATCTGTATAGGGTTTTCTAGCAAAATAGTTATTCCGTATGCGGAAGTAGTAGCAATGTCAATATTGGAAATTAAAACAACCATTGGGTTATCTGAGAGGGAAATGGAAAGGTTTAATGAACTAAATTCAAATTTACAGATTTTATTTTGCATAGTACTTGCACTTTTTTTGATTCTTGTTTTGTTTGGATTAGGGAAGATATTAAAAAAGCAACAGTATTTATTATGTATTTTGGAAGCAGTTGATAATTGCAAAGAGCGTGAAAAATAGAATAAACAATGAGAAACCAAGTGCCAATCGAAACACTTGGTTTTTTGTTGCACAAAAATTGAAAGGGGGAATGTCTGTGGACGAAAAGGAAGTATTCGAAATCTGCAATCAGGTAGATAGCTTCATTGCTGCGGAATTGACGGAATCCATCGTAAAGGGAACCTCGTATGACATGCTGGAAGCGCACCACGGCATTCTCCCGATCAGTAGAACACATTTTTATCGAAAAAAGAAAATTGCAAAAGAAATGGTAGAACGTAAGGGAAGAATACTGGAAGAAGAACAAGACGGACAAATGAGGATGGTGTGGTAGGAAAGCCTTTGAATACTTTTAATTTATGTGTTATCATTATAAAAAAAGGGGGAAAAACCATGCGGTGGATTATAATAAGTTGTTTTGTTATTATATTGATAATTTTGTGTATAATTAAATTTTTTCTCTATTTTTATAAAAGGCGAAATATAGGAAAGGATTTTTTTAAAGAAAGCGAAAAACCTTTTGGTAAAAAGGCGCCTGAAATGTATTATGACAAGCAAATGATGTTTAGAAAATGTTATGGCTTTTTTATAGGTGTCCATTATTTGCTGGTAGTTATGTCGATTTCATTGACAACTATAACTATATATATGGTTATGGATACGAAGCTGGAATTAATATCTAGGATGGTGGTGAGTGTACTAGCTGCAGTGTCTACTAATTTACAAATAGTTTTGAGGTTTGATAAAGTGGCTGAAGGATATATTTGTGCAATGAGAATTTTGGAACAGGCAATTTTGGAATATGAGGAACAGGAGCCAGCGGAACTAGATATTTTGTTGCAGGCAAATCAAAGATCAGAAGAAATTATACATAATATGTTTCAATAGATAGTATAAAGAAAAATTGGTACAAATCTGCTAAATCCTCTTGTTAAAATTACTATAGAGTAGTAATTGAATAGGGAGGGAGAAGAGTGGATAAAGATAACGAACTGAAAAAGGAGTATCTGCGATCCTATACACCGGCAGTCAGTGCTGCACGACGTTTAGAGGAAGAAATTGAGCAGTTAAGAGAGGATAAGATGGCACCGGCACTTGTCATGGATGATATGCCACACGCCCATGATCAGAAAGATCTTTCTGACTACGCTGCAAAGTTGGACGAGCTGGAGAGGAAACTTATTAAGGCACGGTATGAGCGCATTGATCTGTATGCAGAGATATTTGCAGATATTGAACGTTTAGAGGATGAGACGGAAAAGGCGGTATTGACATACAGATACCTTCGGAGACAAAGTTGGGAAGAAATCTGTGTGAAGATGGGATACCAGTGGGCACAGGTCCATCGGATTCACGCCAGGGCATTGAAACATTTCAATCCGACGGGTGGATATTATGAAATTTTGGTCAAAAAAACGAAAGATGATACACAATGATACACTTATCTGTGGTATGATTGTAGCGTGAAAGAGCGTAAGAGGAAATGATTTCCCTTGCGCTTTTTTCGTCTTTTGACTACTGGGGCATCATGAAACACAGGGGTGTTCCCCTTCTCCCTATAAAAGAAACAGGCAGGTGGTAATATTGGCAAGGAGTCCGAACCAAAAGGCAGAGAAAGCCCGAGAACTGTATAAGGGTGGAATGAAGCTGGTTGAGATTGCAAGTCAACTAGATTGCTCCGCTGCCACGATTAGAACATGGAAGAATCGTTATAAGTGGGATGCCGATGGAAACGAAACGTTTCAAAACAAAAATGAAACGAAACGAAACGTTTCAAACAAGAACGCTCCCCAAAAACAAAGTGAAGAAAAGGCTGTAGCTGATGAAGTCAAGCAGGTAATACAGAACACTGATTTGACCGATAAGCAACAGCTTTTTTGCATATATTACATTCGGTGCTTTAATGCGACCAAGGCCTACCGGAAAGCATATGGTTGCGATTATGCAACGGCTTTGGTGAATGGTTCCCGATTACTCGGAAAAGCTAGGATAAAAGATGAAATTCTCCAATTAAAGCAAGATCGTCTCAACAGAGAGTTCCTGAGTGAATCCGACATCTTCCAGAAGTATATGGACATTGCTTTTGCTGACATAAACGATTTCGTTGATATCAGTGCAGGCTTTGCTACAGCGAAAGATGGGATCGATGGGACTATTGTCAGTGAAGTGAGCAATACGCAGAGCGGCATAAAGATAAAGCTTGCCGACCGGATGAAAGCCTTGCAGTGGCTTACGGATCACATGGATCTTGCCACCGAGAAGCAGAAAGCAGAGATTGCATTACTGAAAGCCAAGGTACAGACAGACGATGGCGAGGAGATTGCAGACGATGGGTTCCTTGATGCTCTGAACGGCACAGCTGCGGAGGACTGGGGCGATGAAGAAAATTAAGAGAATTTTCAAGTTCAAGCCATTTTCCAAGAAACAGCGCAAGGTATTGAACTGGTGGTGTGAAGATTCTCCAGTTAAAGATAAGGATGGTATTATCGCCGATGGTGCTATTCGATCTGGAAAGACAGTGAGTATGTCACTTTCGTTTGTTATGTGGGCGATGAGCTCATTTGACGGCGAAAATTTCGGTATGTGCGGAAAGACAATCGGTTCTTTCCGCAGAAATGTATTATTTTGGCTTAAGCTGATGCTGCGAAGTCGCGGTTATACGGTGGCAGATCACAGGGCTGACAATTTGGTTATCATCACAAAAGGAGATGTGACCAACTATTTCTATATATTTGGTGGCAAAGACGAACGATCACAGGATCTCATTCAGGGTATTACCTTGGCTGGGGTCTTTTTTGATGAAGTTGCGTTGATGCCGGAAAGCTTTGTGAACCAGGCAACCGGACGATGTTCTGTTGATGGTTCTAAGTACTGGTTCAACTGCAATCCGGATGGACCATATCACTGGTTTAAGACAGAATGGATTGATAAAAGAGAAGAAAAGCATCTGTTGTATCTACATTTCACGATGGATGATAACTTGAGTCTGTCGGAGAAAATTAAGGCGCGATACCGCAGCATGTACACAGGCGTGTTCTACCGCCGGTACATCCTTGGACTATGGGCGATGGCAGAGGGCATTATTTACGATATGTTCGACACTGCCAAGCATGTGATTTCCAGTCTGGCTGATCTGACCAATACAAATTATTATGTGTCCTGTGACTATGGTACACAGAATGCAACAGTATTCCTGTTGTGGTGTAAAGAACGTTCCGGGCGGTGGGTATGCTGCCGCGAGTATTATTATTCTGGTCGCGATGAAGAAAGGCAGAAAACAGATACCGAGTATGCGGATGATTTGGAGAGGTGGCTCGATGGAATAAAGCCAGTCAAGATTGTGATTGATCCATCTGCAGCATCGTTCATAGCAGAATTGAAAAAACGAGGTTATGCAATCAAGAAAGCAAAAAATGACGTACTGGATGGCATCCGATTTGTGGCATCCCTGCTGAATCAGGGGAAAATCGCAATCAGTGACCAATGCCCGAACACAATTAAAGAATTTGGATCGTACATATGGGATCAGAAAGCATCGGAGCGTGGCGAGGATAAACCGGTGAAACAGCACGATCATGCAATGGATGCACTGCGATATTTCTGCTATACAATTATTCGCAAGCCGGGAAGCATCGGTATTTTGAAGTGAGGTAACAATGGATATTGATACAATGAAACAACTGATAAAAAAATATGAACCCGGCCATGCGGCATTTGTGACGCGTACGGATATAGCAGAACGTTATTACCGCAATGAGACGGACATCCTGTTCCGGGACAAACCCAAAGACAAGGAAAAAGAGGAAGCAGACAATCCACTGCGTAATGCAGACAACCGGATTCCCCGGAACTTCCATGGTCTGATCGTAAACCAGAAAGCATCCTATGCTTTTACTGCACCGCCGCTGTTCGATGTAGGCAGTATGGCGAGCAATAAGCGCATCACGGAAACCTTGGGTGATGAGTATGCCAAGAATTGCATGGAATTGTGTGTGAATGCTGCCAATACTTCCATCGGCTGGGTGCATTACTGGCAGGGCGATAATGGTTTTGAATGGGCAGTTGTTCCGTCTGAGCAGATCATCCCGGTGTTTGACCGTAGCCTTAAACGCAGGCTGATCGGAGCCATGCGAGTGTATCCGGACATCGACGATGCAACTGGGGATAATTATACGGTATATGAATACTGGACGGATAAAGAGTGTCAGGCATTCCGGCGAAGATCAGGCGAGACACTTAATCTGCTGACATACTATGAAATGTTTGTTGATCCAGCCACCAGTGATATGGTTGCCGATTACCGGCATGATTTTGGAGAAGTACCGTTCATCCCGTTTTACAACAACAATATCCATACAGATGATTTGCGCAACATTAAGCCGCTGATAGACGTATATGACAAGGTTTACAGCGGCTTTATCAATGATTTGGATGATATACAGGAGCTGATCTTTGTACTGTCTGGATATGGCGGTGAAGATCTGAATGGATTCCTATCTGATTTAAAAAAGTACAAGACCATTAAGGTAGATGGGGATGAGGGCGGTGCGGTGTCTACGCTGAACATTGAGATTCCGATTGAAGCCCGGAACAGTGTACTGGATGCAACTAGAAAGGCAATCTTCGAGCAGGGACAAGGCTTTGACCCGCAGCCGGAGAACTTTGGTAATCAGTCTGGTGAAGCGCTGAAATTCATGTATTCGCTCTTGGAAATGAAAACTGGATTGATGGAAACAGAGTTCCGACTTGGCTTTGCTCGGCTGGTGCGTGCAATCTGCAAAGCGCTTGGCATTCAGTGCGGTACGATCATCCAGACATGGACCCGTACCTGTATCAAGAATGATACGGAGCAGGCGCAGATTTGCAAGGATTCCGTAGGAATTGTAAGTAAAAAGACGATTCTGAAAAATCATCCGCTTGTGGAAGATGCAGATGAAGAATTGAAGCAGATCGAAAAAGAAGAAAAAGAAGCGCAGGAAAAGGCTGATCTGTATTCTGGAGCATTTGTTAACAGCGGAGAAAACGGAGGTGGCAAAGATGGCAATGCCAAAGGCAACCCGAAAAATTCCGAAAATCAAGATAATCCGGGTGGAGATTGATATTGAGTTTGTAAATATCATGGGTAGACTTTTGATTCCATTCTTTTGGATTTGGGGCATTAGAGTGTTTAGTATAGAGATTTATAGAAAGAAATTCTATATGATATGTATTCCTAAGTTTTATTTTGTAAAATAAGGAGTTGTTGATGAAAAACGGTGCATATTGGAAAAAACGCTTCAAACAGATAGAGGAATCCCAGCATCAGCAAGGGCTGCAGTGCTATGCAGACATCGAAAAGCAATATCTTGTAGCACAGCGGCAGATGGAAGCGAAAATCAATGCCTGGTATCAGCGCTTTGCAAAAAATAACGAGATTTCTCTTGTGGAAGCACGCCGGTCATTAAATTCCAGTGAATTGGATGAACTGAAATGGGATGTCGAGCAGTACATACGGTATGGAAAAGAAAATGCTATCAATGGACAGTGGATGAAGGAATTGGAAAATGCTTCCGCAAAAGTACACATCAATCGGCTGGAGGCGTTGAAGCTTCAAATGCAGCAGTCTTTGGAAGTGCTGTTCGGGAATCAGCTTGATAGTGTTGATTCTACAATCCGTGATGCTTATCAATCTGGTTTTCTCCATACTGCCTATGAGATTCAGAAGGGGATTGGAACCGGATGGAGTTTTACATCCCCGAATGATCGGCTGATTGATACAGTGGTCCATAAGCCTTGGGCGGCAGACGGGCAAACGTTTTCAGACCGGATCTGGACGAACAAACAGAAGCTGGTCAATGAATTGAACACCACCATGGTACAGAACATAATTACCGGGGCTGATCCGCAGAAGACGATTGATGCCCTGGCACGGAAGATGAATGTATCAAAACAGAACGCGGGCCGCTTGGTTATGACAGAACAGGCGGCTTTTTCCAATGTAGCGCAAAAGGATTGTTTTGCAGAACTTGGGGTGGAACAGTTTGAAATATTGGAAACATTAGATAGTTTTACATGCAGCCTTTGTGGTTCTATGGACGGGCAGCATTTCCCTATGAGTCAGTATGAAATTGGTGTGACAGCTCCGCCGTTCCATCCGAACTGCCGTGGGTGTACCTGCCCATACTTTGAAGATGATTTTGGAGTGCCGGGAGAACGTGCAGCGCGTGGTGAAGATGGAAAAACATATTATGTACCAGGCAATATGACATATGAAGAGTGGAAATCCTCTTTTGCAGATGGTAACAATGCAGCGAAAGACCGGTTGGGGATTATCACAAACAATAATAAAAGCAACCCGAACTATTATGATTTTAAGGGTAAAAATGTGGATACGGTCGAGTCGGAAATCTGCAAGTTCGACCATGAGGTTGGAGTTATATTTGACAATGGGAAAGCGGTAAATTGCCAGTTGGGAAATGAGGATACTATAGAATTTACGAAGTATCAGCTTAAAATGATGAAAGGAAAAGATGTTACTCATAATCATCCATTGAGTACGCCGCCGTCCCCAGAAGATCTGTATCTGCTGGTAAATTATAAAGTCAAAAGTTTCAGAACCTGTGGGGAAAACGGTACATATGTGTTAGAATATAATGAACAGGTAGAAAAACTTCCAGATTTCAAGACATTTAGTGATACATATGACGAAATTATATATGAATTACAAGATAAATATTATGATGAAGTGAAACATGGAATGAAAAAAGAGGATGCGATCATATTACTTGGAGAGGCTGCTTGGGAAAGATTGTATGAAATATATAATGTCAAACCTAGATTTGAAAGGCGGTAATTGTCATGAGCAAATATAAACCATATGAAATAGATAGATATAAGCTGAATCTGTTTTGCGTATGTTTGAACTGCAGTAAATACAGAGGCTCAAGAAACGATTTTTCAAAATATTGTGATGCTTATCCCAAAAATCTTCCATCTGAAATTTGGAATGGAAAAAATGTAAAATGTCCGCATTTTGAAGAAAAGCAGGGGTGATAGTATGGTGAAACTTATAAAAACATTAGATGTTCAAAACGCATCATTGAATGTGATCACAGCTGGCAGACGATTTCCGCTTGCACAATTTGCTGGGAAAATAGAGATCACAGAGCACCAGAGTATGACACCTGTCCTTGGGAGAAGATGCAAAGGTGAAAAGAAAATCTATGCATCCTTTATTTTATGCCAGAATATTGAGTATCAGTCAGATGATACATTTAATACTGGAAAAGTATATGAAGCAGTCGGAGATGTGCAGGGAGAGCAGTCTTGTGAAAGATTGATCTTCTCAGGACTTCGCTTTGAAGATATGGATCCGTTGGAAGGAACAGTAACACTTGAAGTGACTGATTTGGAACTGATCCGGAAAATGCTTGAGATGTAAAATTTTAGATACCACCAGTCAGAAATGATATGGTGGTATTTTTGTGCTCAAAAATAGGTAATAACAGGACAACTGGAAATTTATGAACAGAACGGCGCAGAGGTGACGCTAAGTAAGTTCCTCTGGTAGTCCTGCTTTTATATGCCTTTTTCTGTAGGCGTTAAAGAACAGTAATACTCATCTGGAGAATAAACAGAGAATCCCAATACCCGGAGAGCGGGAATAAAAATCTATGGAGGATAAGAAAATGGAATGGTTAAAGGCAATTTTGGAAAAAGCAGAAATCAAAGATGGAAAGCTGGATGTAGATGCAGTCATGAATGCGGCACAGAAAGAGTTTCCGAAGTATGCAGTGCCAAAAGACGACTTTAATACAAAAGTCGAGGAATTGAAAACAGCAAATGGAACAATCGAGGAGTTAAAGAAATCCAATGGGGATAATGAGGAGTTACAGAAAAAGATCGGAGATTATGAGATTGAAATCAAAAATCTTAAGAAGACTGCTGAAAACACCTCAAAGACCTATGCTTTGAAGGAATCTCTCGCAAAACAGGGCGTGCTTGATCCGGATTATCTGATCTACAAAGCCGGTGGGCTTGACAAGTTCACATTTGACAAGGAAGGTAAGCCGGTTGGTGTAGAGGATGCTGTAAAACCTTATAAGGAAGACAAGATTATGGCACATCTGTTCAAACAGGAGCAGCAGAAACCGCCATATCATCCGCAGGGTGGTACTGGTGGAGCCGGAGCTACAAATCCATTTGCAAAAGAGACATTCAATCTGACAAAACAGGGTGAACTTTTAAAATCCAACCCAGAGCAGGCGAAAGCAATGGCGGCCGCCACAGGGGTAATAATCTAATCAATTTAAGGAGGTAACTACTTATGGCAATTACAAAAATTGCAGACGTGATCGTACCGGAATTGTTTAACCGGTATGTAATCAACAGAACTATGGAGCTGTCCGCATTCTTCCAGAGCGGAATTGTAGTAAACAGTCCGGAATTTGATGCACTGGCATCTGAGGCGGCAAGAACACACAACATGCCGTTTTTTGAGGATTTACAGGGAGAATCCGAGCCAACACTTGAGGATGTAGAAATGACACCGGCAAAGATCGGTTCTAACAAAGATGTATCCACCACAATCCTTCGTCAGAAGATGTGGGCAGCAACTAACCTGTCCGCAGCACTTGCCGGAGCGGACCCGATGAAAGCGATCGGTGATCTGGTGGCACAGTACTGGGCGCGCGATATGCAGAAAGAATTGATTGCGATTCTTGCGGGGGTGTTTGGAACCACCACGGCAGATCCAAGCGGAACACCGAAAGCAGAGACCAGAATGGCGGATCATATTCTCGATCTGTCCACAGGAAAGACAGATGCAGCAAAGCAGATCAGCGCATCTGCATTTATTGATGCGTGCCAGATGCTTGGAGATGCACAGGCACAGCTTACTGGTGTGGCGATGCACTCTGCAACAAAGTCTTATCTGAAAAAGTTGAATCTGATTGAGACCGAGCGTGATTCTACCGATGTGGAATTTGATACTTACCAGGGAAGACGTGTGACCGTGGATGATGGCTGCCCGGTTGAAGATGGAGTATACACAACATATCTTTTTGGTAATGGAGCGGTTGCCTATGGTAATGGTTCTCCGGTCGGTCATGTAGCTACTGAGACGGATCGTGACAAGAAGACAGGTGGCGGTGTGGATTATCTGATTAACCGTAAAGCGTTTATCCTGCATCCGAGAGGAATTGCATACACTGGTGCAAAACGTGAGCATGTGGAAACTCCAACTAGGGCAGAACTTGCAATGGCAGAGAACTGGAAGCCGGTATATGAGCCGAAGCAGCTTAGAATCGTGGCTATCAAACACAAGATCGGGTAAGCCTATGGATCTGGCAAAGTTAAAGGCACTTCTTGGAATTGAGGATGATTCCAAGGATGTGATTCTTGAATTTGTCATTGCGGACGTAGAGGAGACCATAAAGAACTATTGTCATGTGGAGGAAATGCCGAAAGGACTGGTGAACACCGGATACCGCATGGCGATGGATCTGTACCGGAATGAGAATATTGGAAGCGAGACGGCAGCAGTTGGAGCGGTTTCTTCCATTTCTGAGGGAGATACCTCTACATCTTTCCAGCAGTATGTAGATGCTAATTTCAAAGACACAGTGCTGAAAAATTATAAGTCCTCACTAAACAGATACAGGAAGGTGGCGTGGAAATGATCGCGGATGCAATCAAGCAGGCACAGGTACTTGCAAGGAAAGTCCAGGAAGCCACATATGATGGCAGATGTACGGTTATGGAGCATCAGAAATTGAAAGATCCAAAAACCAGAATTACAACAGAAAAAGATGTGGTGGTATTGGAAGATGAACCATGCCGCTTATCATATTCCAGTGTCAGTGCAGTGGATCAGACGGAATCAGCAGCAAAGACGGCACAGGTCACAAAGCTGTTTTTATCTCCGGACGTGCAGATCAAGCCGGGAGCAAAGATTACAGTAACACAGGCTGGTGTGACACAAAACTATAAATGCGGCGGTGTGGCAGCAGTATATTCGACGCATCAGGAGATTGTGTTGCAATTATCAGAGAGGTATGCATGATGGGAATGGGAAGCGTGGATATGCGAGAGTTGGTAAAGCTTCAGGAGAATCTTAAAAAACTGGAGGATGAAGCAAAACGGCAGCAGTTTTGTGAAGCAAGTGTGAAGAAACTTGCTGCCAGATTACTTACATATGTTATTAAACGTACTCCAGTTGGAAATTATTCTTATGAGGTCACTGCAACAGCAAAGCGTGACGGTAAAAAGCATAAAAAAGGTGAGCAGTATACTAAAAGGATAAATCCATCGGGAAGAAAAGGCGGTGTTTTACGCCGTGGGTGGATTTCAAAAACACCAGAAGAGGCTGCGAAAGGCGGAAGAGTTTCTATGGATGAAATACTTGCATATGTAAATGGAGTACAGGTGAAAAAGTCTGGAAAGCAATACATAATTGAAATTAAGAATCCGATAGAATATGCAAGTTATGTTGAATACGGACATGTACAAACTCCGGGAAGATATGTTCCTGCCTTGGGAAAACGATTAAAGAAAGCATGGGTTCCGGGAAAACTTATGATGACAAAATCGGAAAATGATGTAAAGAGAATTGCTCCAAAACAGTTAGAAGCAGAATTTTATGAATTTTTGAAAGGGGCATTCAATGATTAACAACGTGATAGCCGGGATAGCAATTGCCCTGAACCAAGAGTTTGGGGATGATTATGAAATTTATACAGAGGAAATAAAGCAGGACTTGAAAGAGCCTTGCTTTTTTATTACCCTCTTAAATCCATCCAAGACAGATTTCCCATCCAAACGGTATTTGATGGACAATCCATTTTGTATACAGTATTTCCCGGAATCGGAGGACAATCCGAATAGTGAATGCCGCGATGTAGCTGATCGTATGTTATGGGCGTTGGAGAATATTACGCCTTTGGATGCAGATAGACCGGTACGAGGGACGGATATGCATCATGAGATTACAGACGGAGTGCTGAATTTCTTTGTAAATTACAATTATTTCGTCCGCAAGGTAGAGACTCCGGCTCCTCTTATGGAAACTATGACAACAATATTACATTTGAAAGGATAGGTGCGATATGGGTGAAACAAATACAGAAGTAAAACCACAGGTATTTGTGGATGTATTTACAAAGCAGCAGCTGGCAGAATCCAAACGCTATAAGAAAAAGCGGGATCTGTTGGAGGCGTTGTTGGAAAACGGAAAGACTTATACGATCGCGCAGGTGGATAAGATCATCGGCGATTATCTGAAGAAAGAGGTGAGATAAATGCCATTTGGCGGAGGAACATGGGTAACCCAGAACAAAGTAATCCCAGGTGCGTATATCAATGTCGTGAGCGCAGGGATTGCATCCGCGGCACTGTCGGATCGTGGTATTGCAACAATGCCGCTGGAACTTGACTGGGGACCAGAAGATAAAATTTTTAAAGTTACCACAGGGGATATGCAGAAGTATTCGAAAAAGATCTTCGGATATGGATATACCGATGAAAAAATGAAAGGTCTGAGGGATCTGTTTGCCGGGGGAACTTTGGTACTGTATGCATACCGGTTAAACGGCGGTGGGGTAAAAGCGGCTAATGACTATGCTACGGCAAAGTACACCGGTATCCGTGGAAATGATATCAAGATCTCCATCGCAAAGGATATAGATGATCCGGATTCATGGAATGTAACAACATATCTTGATACATCCCGTATTGAGGTGCAGAATGTCAAGAAAGCGGCAGATCTGAAAGACAATGATTATGTTTCTTTTAAAACAGAATCCATGGAACTTGCAGCAGTTGCATCCGCGGCACTGACCGGTGGAACGAATGGTACGGTCGATGGTGATGCGCATGCGAAGTATCTTGAAAAGGCAGAAGCCTATGGATTCAATACCATGGGCGTTGTGATTACTGACGAGGTAACCAAGAAGCTGTATGTGGCATATGTAAAGCGTATGCGTGATGAAGTTGGTAAGAAGTTTCAGCTTGTGCTTTACAAGTCGGATGCTGACTATATGGGAGTTATTTCCACACCGAATAAAACGACGGACGAGGGCTGGCCGGAAGCATCCGCTGCATATTGGCTTACCGGGGTGGAATGCTCCACTGCGGTGAATAAGTCCTGCGAGGGCAGAGTGTACGATGGTGAATTTTCCATTGAGCCAATTGACAATGATCTGGAAGATTATATCAAAAAGGGACAGCTTGTGTTTGATAGAAATGATGATGAAATTGAGATTCTAAGTGATATCAATACACACATAACCATCACGGAAGATTGCAACGAATTTTTTTGCGACAATCAGACAATCAGGGTTGTAGACCAGCTTGCAAATGATGATGCACTGCTCTTTAAGACACGGTTCCGTGGGAAGTTCCCAAATGATGATCCAGGGCGGAACAGCTTGAAAAGTGGGCTGTGCGAGATCCGTGAAAAATTACAGAATTTGCGGGCTATTGAGAATTTCAAGCGGGATAATGTCACCGTGGAACAGGGAGAATCAAAGAAATCGGTAGTCGTTAATAATACGGTTGAAGTTGTAAATGCCATGAGTATTATGTACATGACTACAGTAGTGAAATAAGGGGGTGAAGTATAAATGAATAATGTGATGCTTGCAAAGGATTCTATCTCTGCAGCTCTTGCAGAGTGCTACGTGACAATTGGTGAACGTAGATACAATCTGATGACCGCAATCAAGCTTGAAGCGAATTTCAAGAAGAACAAGGCAAAGGTTCCAACTCTTGGCAAGACAGGAAAGGGAAATAAGTCGGTATCATGGGAAGGAACCGGATCTTGTACACTACATTATAATACGAGCATTTTCCGTAAAATGATGCTTGATTTTAAAGACACTGGTAAGGATGTCTATTTCGAGATTCAGATCACGAATGATGATCCATCTAGTGATGCAGGATCTCAGACAATCACTCTTTTACAGTGTAACATTGACAGTGGAGTGCTTGCGAAATTTGATGCATCTTCTGACTCATATCTGGACGAGGATGTTAGCTTCACATTTGATGATTTTGATATGCCGAAAGAGTTTCAGGAAATTATTGGACTTGCAGCGTAATATTGCCCCTTATGTGTCTGGCATGAGGGGATTTTTCATAGGAAGAAAGGAGACAATGTATGTCAAATTTAAGCAGATTTTTAGCAAAAAACAAAATTAAAAGAGAGAACGGGAAGTATGCGCCATCGAAAGCGTTTGTGGATGAAAATGGAAAGCCTTTGGAGTTTGAGTTTCGCCCGATTACTTCAAAACGAAACGAAGTAATCCGCGAAAGCTATACGAAAGAGGTTGCGGTAGCAGGAAAACCGAATATGTTCCGCCCGAAATTAGATACATCAGCATACATCAATGGGTTGATTGCAGAAAGTATTGTTGATCCAGATCTTTACAACAAGGAACTGCAGGATTCCTATGGGGTAAAGACACCGGGAGAGCTGCTTTATGCCATGATCGACAATCCGGGAGAATATCAGGATCTTTCTGCATGGGTTCAAAATTTTCAGGGGTTTGAAACTTTAGAAGATAAGACTAAACAGGCAAAAAACTAATTGAGGAAGGGGATGTGGAGTCTAACTATGCATATTATGCATTGCACAAGCTTCACATTCTCCCTTCCCAGTGGGTTGCTTTAGAGGACGAAGAAAAGGCTTTTATTATTGCTTGTATAGATATAAGGATTGAAGCGGAAAAGAAAGAAGCAAAGAGGATAGCAAGGGAAGCAGAAGGACGGTGATGGTATGGCTTACATAACAACAGGAATACAATTGGCGGATAACTTTAGTGCTCCCCTTATGCATATAATCAGTTCTGTCAATATGGCAATTTCTTCGATTTATGATATGAACCAGGCAATGAATTCTGGTGTGGATACTACATCATTGGAAGCCGCCCGGAATGAAATTGCACAGGCAACTGTAGCGGCAGAAGAATTCAATCAAACAATGCAACAGGCGAGTAGTCCGATCAATGATAATATTCGAAGACAGGAACAATTTAATCAGTCATTGCAAAACGGTGCAAGTGAATCATCGAATTTAGTTTCGGCAATTAAACGAATGGCAGGGGCGTACCTGAGTATTCAGACGGCTGGAAAAATTTTGCAGACATCGGATGAGATCACACAGACCACTTCCAGATTAAATATGATGAATGACAGATTGCAGAGTACGGCCGATTTGTACAACATGGTTTATGTGGCTGCAAACGATGCCAGAGGATCATTAGGAGATATGGCAAGTGTAGTTGCCCGATTTGGTAATAATGCGAAAGATGCATTTAGTTCCAGTGCAGAAGTTGTCCAGTTCGCAAATTTAGTCCAAAAGCAGATGACAATTGCGGGAGCGTCTACGCAGGAAGCAGCAAATGCAGAATTGCAGTTATCACAGGCGCTTGGCTCTGGTGTACTTCGAGGTGATGAGTTAAACAGTATTTTTGAGCAGGCACCGAATCTGATTCAGAATATTGCAGATTATCTTAATGTTCCAATCGGTAAGATTCGAAGCATGGCACAAGATGGGGAACTGTCGGCTGATGTTGTGAAGCAAGCGGTATTTGCTGCGACTGATGAGATAAATGCTAATTTTGAAAATATGCCAATGACATGGGGACAGATGTGGACGGTATTTCAAAATGACGCCACTATGGCATTTCAGCCGGTTTTGCAGAGACTTAATGATTTGGCAAATACAGACGGGTTTCAGGAGTTTGCTACAAATGCAATAAATGATCTTGCAGTAGTAGCCGGTGTGGTACTTGATATATTTGAAGGAATTGGATCAATAGGAACCTTTGTACAAGACAACTGGCAAATTATAGGTCCTGTTGTTTATGGTGTGGTTGCAGCATTAGCGGCTTATGCAACTTATGTTGGCATTACGAACGCAATAGATATGATATCAACAGGAATTAAGATTACAATGTGTGTTGCATCATATGCGCACGCAGCAGCAACAGGAACAGAAGCAAGTGCAACTGCGGCTGCAACCGCGGCACAGTACGGGCTAAATACTGCAATGTTGTCTTGCCCGTTAACATGGATAGTTGTTGGAATTATGGCGTTGATCATTGTGTTGGTTGCGTTATGTAATCATTTTTCAGGAGCTGGACATATTGCCCAAAGTACATTTGGTGCAATTTGCGGAGGAATTAATGTTGTTATCCAGTATTTTAAAAATTGGGGATTATCAGTTGCAGATATTTTTATTGGAATATGGAACGCAGGGGGAGCATGTGCAACCAATGTTGAGATTGCTTTTCACAATGCGATTAGTCATGTACAGGCACTCTGGTACAACATGCTGTCTACAGCGCTTACTGTAGTATCTGGTATTTGTTCGGCATTGAATAAACTTCCTTTTGTAGACTTTGACTATTCTGGAATTACGGGGGCAGCAGATAATTATGCATCAAAAGCGGCAGCAGCTGCCGGGAATACAAAAGATTATGCCAGCGTGCCGGCTGCATTTAGTAAAGGAGTAAAAACGTATGACACTTACCAGAAAGGATGGGTCAACGATGCATATACTGCCGGAGCAGCATGGGGAGATGGTGTAACCAGTAAAATAAAGAATACCTTATCTTCAAAGGCTACCAATATTCCAAATGCGAATAATTATCCAAATGCGCTTGCGTCCAGTAACGCAGCAACAGCGGCAAATACAGCAGACACTGCAAAGAATACCGCCAAAACAGCTAATACATTATCTGCATCCAGCGAAGATCTGAAGTACCTGAGAGATATTGCAGATCGTGAGTACGTGAATAAATTTACAACAGCACAGATCAAGGTTGAGATGATCAACCATAACAACGTAAACAATGATATGGATTTAGATGGAATGGCGGAACATTTGCGTAGCAAAATTGAGGAAGAAATGAATGCAGCAGCGGAAGGAGAACACTAAAGATGTATGAATTATATATTGATGGGGTCCTTTTTCCAGTGACCCCAGGGTCTCTTAACATCAAGACCAATAACAAAAATAAGACCATAACTCTCATAAATGAGGGAGAGGTTAACTACATTAAGTCTCCGGGATTGTCTGATATTACAATCCCGGAGCTTTTATTGCCAATCCATAAATATCCTTTTTCACAAGAAAAAGCAAAAGTGGGGGCTGCATATTATCTTTCCAAATTAGAAAAATGGAAAAATCAGAAAAACCCAGTCACGCTAAAGTTTAATCGTTACAAAGTATCAGATAAACATCTTATCGAAGATATCATAATGGATGTGACCATTGAAGATTATGAGATCATGGAAGATGCAGATAAATACGGATCAGATGTGTGTGTAAAGCTTAACATGAAAGAATACCGTCACTGGGGAGCAAAGAAACTTGTACCGAAAGACAAAAAGACAAAGTCCGGAAAAAAGAAAACGGTTGTTACGGTTAAAAAACAACGGAAGAAAACGAAAGCTATAGCCAAAAGTTACAAGATAAAATCTGGTGACACGCTTATGAAAATTGCGAAGAAACAGATGAACAATGCATCTGCATGGAAGAAACTCTATCAGTTAAACCAGAAAACGATTGAAAATGCAGCTCGTAAGCATGGACGAAAATCATCATCGAATGGTCATTATTTGTATGCAGGAACGGTATTGAAACTTCCGGGAGGTGGTAGCTGATGAAAGATATCGTTAATGTAGCGATTGGCGAGATCGGGTACCGGGAGCAGGGAAGCAATAAAACCAAATATGGAGTATATACAGGAGCGAATGGTGCTGCATGGTGCCATTCGTTTGTTTCATGGTGTGCACATGAAGCCGGGGTATCTACTTCCGTTGTTCCGAAAACGGCATCCGTAGCTTATGGTATGCAGTGGTATCAAAAGAAAGGACAGTTTAAGTATAAAGGGAAGTACACGCCAAAAAGAGGGGATATTGTTTATTTTAAAACAGGCCGCAGCCATGTAGGAATTGTTGAAAGTGTTAGTGGTGGCCAGTTACATACTATTGAAGGAAATACATCCGATAAGGTAGCGCGGCGGACATATTCTTTGAATAATGCCACAATTACCGGTTATGGCACGCCCAAATATGTAAATACTGGAAATAATTCATCCGGTTCTGGTGAAAAAAAGGATTCCAAGAAAGAATTGCAATATCTGCAGAAAATATTATCGCGTCATGAGGCAAAAGCGGAAACAATAAAAGCCGATGAAGCAGAAACGGGAAAAATACCGAATGGCAATGTAATGATTACTGTAAATAATGGGAAAAAGAAATTTACAGTACCAGTGGAAGATGGAGCAAAGGTTATATGGGAAAGAGACAGCACACCTGGCAAATTTACTTTCACAGCAAAAGTTGAAAAAGGATTTTCCATAGGCATGGGAAATGAAGTTCTTGTCACTGTGGACGCTAAGAAGTTTTTCTATGGCTTTGTTTTCACGAAAGAAGTTAAGAAAGATGGAATGGCATCGTATACCGTATATGATCAGCTTAGGTATCTGAAAAACAAAGACACACTTATCTATAGTAAAAAAACAGCAGATGAAGTAATTCGGATTATTGCAAAGCGCTTCCTGTTAAAATGCGGCACACTGGCAAAGACAGGGTGGCGCAGATCAGCGGTTGAGGACAATACGGCATTGTTCGATATGATTCAAAACGCGTTGGATGATACTTTAATGGTAAAAGGAAAGACATATGTTTTTTATGATAATATTGGAAAATTGTGCCTGACTGATGTGGCAAAGATGAAGGTAAATACCTGTCTGGTAGATGCGGAAACAGGAGAAGATTATTCCTACAAAACAACGATTGATACGGATGTGTATAACCAGATCAAGCTGATCTATAAGAAAAAGAAATCCAGTAAGAAGAAAAAAGGAAGTACAAAGACATCAACAAGTCAAAATACTGGAACCAGTTATGGAATTTATCTGGTACGTGACAATAAGAAAATCGCAAAATGGGGAACGTTGCAGTTTACGGATGAGATCAATAGTCCGGATATTGGAAAGCTGAAAGCACAGGCATTATTGAAATTGTATAGCCATGAGAAGCGTACACTTACCATATCAGGTGTGATTGGAAACAGTAAAGTGCGTGGAGGATCGCTTGTGCCAGTCATACTTGATTTGGGAGATCTGAAAATTGCGAATTATATGCTGGTAGAGAAAGTGACACACACATTTAAAAATTGTGAATATACAATGGACCTGGTTTTGTCTGGGGGTGATTTTAGTGAGTAGCGGAAATCTGGTGCAGTTGATTAAGAAGATTGCAATGGATGCGGTACGGGCTGCAAAGATGTGTGATTATGTGACCGGTGTGGTTACCAGCGAAGATCCTCTGAAAGTGAAAATTACAAACTCTTTTGAAATTGGAGAAGAATTTTTGGTGGTGCCACAAAGCATGACGGACCATGAGGTTGAAGTAACAATTAAGAAAGAGTATGGATGGAAAACGAAGGACCGATCGGGCGGAGCTGGTGATGACATTGTGTTGGAAAATGTAAAGATTATGATTCACAATTCCTTAAAAGCTGGGGATGAAGTGTTGATGATGCGCAAAAGCGGCGGTCAGGAGTTTGTGGTAATAGACAAGGTGGTGAAGGAATGATCCCGACAAATTATGATGATGACGATGAAGAAGATGATATGACCGGCTTTGAAGTGGAAAATGATCCGTCTCTTACATATGCAATGCAGATAGGAACCATTGAGAAAGATTCAAGAATTTTTCTTGGCAAAGCAGATGGAGAAGATGCAAACCGGCAGGCAATATTGAAAATTTTGAACACAGAGCGATATGAAAATGTAATTTATTCATGGAATTATGGAGTGGAGTTTCAGGATCTGAGGGGGAAGTCTCTATCTTATGTTATGTCAGAACTGCCACTGAGGATTACGGATGCAATTACTGCAGATGATCGTTTTGATTCCTGTACAGATTTTGAAATGGAACCGGTTGGAAAGAAAGCCCTGCATGTTACATTTTCTGTAATTACAGCAGAAGGTGATAAAGTAAGCGGATTGGAAACGGAGGTGGGATATTAGTGTTTGAGAATAAAGATTTTGATTCCATTATGGAAGAAATGCTTTCGCAGGTGAGTGATAAGCTGGACAAGCGTGAAGGATCTGTGATTTACGATGCGATTGCTCCGATGGCTATGGAGCTTGCGCAAGCGTACATAGACATGGATATGATTGTGAATGAAGTATACGCAGATACAGCATCCTACTATTATTTAATCAAACGAGCAGCAGAAAACGGAATTTATCCAAAGGAAGAAACAAATGCGATATGTAAAATGGTGGTAAAACCGTCAGATACAGATATTTCCATTGGTGATCGTTTTAATCTCGGAGATTTGAACTATGAGGTAACATCTGTAATGAATGAAGCAACCGGAGAGTATCAGGTAACATGTGAGACTGCCGGTATTGTTGGAAATCAGCAGTTGGGATCATTGCTTACGATTGAAACAAAGAATGATCTGAATGATATGGAATCAGCGGAACTTACAGAGGTTTTGATCCCCGGCGAGGATGAGGAAGATGTGGAAGATTTCCGTGAACGTTATTACGAGGGATTTTCTAGTACAAGCTTTTGCGGCAATAATCCGGATTATAAGGAACGCGTATCGGCCATTGATGGAGTTGGCGCATGCAAAGTTATCCGGATGTGGGAAAAAGGATATGATCCGGTAAAGTTTATTCCTGTTGCTGCAGTTACGGAGTGGATTGGAAAGCAGTCTGTGGAAACCGTTGGGGCGGAAGTATTTGCATGGCTGAAAGCGGTACATGATGTAGCAAAGGACAAATTACTGACTGTGGGTGGCACTGTTCGGGTGTATATCATATCATCGGAATACAAAGCACCATCCGCCACGTTGGTACAAAAAGTGCAGAATGATGTTGACCCGGATGATAAGACCGGGGAGGGATATGGACTGGCACCTATCGGACATGTGGTAAAGGTTATGGGAGTGAAAGAAATTCCTGTTTCTGTGACAGTTACTGCGGTTTATAAGAACGGATATACTTTTGAATCCTTGAAATCCGATATGCAGTCGGCAATAGATGGGTATTTTACAGAACTTTCTGGTGATTGGAGTAATGAGGATAACCTGGTGGTGCGTAAGAGCCAGATTGAATCCCGGTTGCTTCTGATTGATGGGATATTGGATATTACAGATGTGAAACTGAATGGTGCATCTGAAAATGTAACATTGGATGAAGATGCAATTCCGGTAAGAGGTGATGTAAGTGGCTAAAAAAATGATTGATTATCTGCCGCCGTTTATGCAACAGTTTGAAGAAATGAAGCAATTGATGCAGAGCGAGGATAAGCAGGTGGCTACTCTTAACATGGATACTACTAAAATATTACGAAATGCATTCATAGAGACTTCAGATGCAGAAGGCATCGAGCGGTTCGAAAGAATCTTACATATCATTCCGGGCGAGGGTGAAAATTTGGAACTCCGCCGGTCGCGTGTGTCGATGCGGTGGAATGAGCGGATACCGTACACGCATCCGACACTTGTAAAATGTTTAAATGCCAGCTTAGGAGAAAACAATTATGATATGTACTCAGATGAGGAGCATTATTACATTCTCGTACATTTGAAATTGAATGTAGCGGACCGTGTTGGAGTTGTCGAAGAACTGATCCGGCGTATGTCACCAGAGGATATATGCTACAAAGTGCTTCTTATTTATAATACACATGCAGTTTTACATAAATTTACGCATGCACAGTTACATAGCTATACGCACAGGCAATTGAAAGAGGAGGTTTTGCCATGACAAAAACAAAATACTATGATCTGCAGATGGATGATCCACAGGATGATTACGATGTGGATGTTGTGAATGCCAATCTGAAAAAGATTGATGAACAGATGAAAACAATGGAAAATGCAACAGATGCATTACAGGAGCCGGAGTTTACAGTAGCAGCAAAAAGAGAAAACATAGCATCCAAGGAGAAAATGCCGAAGATTCTTGGAAAGATTGCAAAGTTTTTTGCAGATTTAAAGACGGTTGCATTTTCGGGGAAATACAATGACCTGGATGGAAAACCGGCAATAGTGAACAACAATACCACCACAGAACCAGGGAGTGCACTAGACGCGCGGCAGGCGAATCCGAACATAGAGGGGACGATGGCTGCCAGTATTGCGCAAATAAACAGCAATTT
>ERZ1023663.249-NODE-249-length-24185-cov-8.600249_pt1 | contig 24185 bp, 16 predicted proteins | sample MGYA00380340_ERZ1023663 | MGnify/ENA primary metagenome ERZ1023663 (study PRJEB33179, sample SAMN07448982) | human gut metagenome | biome: Human-gut; feature: Human associated habitat; material: Faeces | host: Homo sapiens | place: India: Bhopal | collected... | reverse complement strand
AGGAAGCGCAGCGCGGCTTCCGACGGGCTTCCGTAGCCGCCGGAACGCGCGTAATCGCCCGAATCCAGCAGGACCAAGCCCAACACGTCATACGTGCGATCGACGTCCGTCACCGACAACGCGAATGTGCCGGGCGCGCACGCGATCACGGGCTGTTCCGGCAATCCGAAGTCCTGTTCCATATCGCCGACATCATGTTTCACACCATGTTTCACGGCGATGCCCGTCGTGCCGTCGGCAGCGCGTTCCGGATTGATACACCCTGGGAATTCGCGGCAGATGCTTTCGATTTCGTCATTGTCGAGCCCGCACTGGAAGTCATGGTTGCCGAACGTCACAGCCCACGGCACGCCGCGGTCGGCAAGCGGGTGGACCAGTTGTTCGATGGTGGCTCGCACCAATTCGCGGGTGTGTTCCAATGCGGCCGCATAGCGTTCCCCGGACGCTTCGGACGATGCGGATGCCGGACGCGCGTCCCAGCGACGCTTGCGGGAGGTCAGCGCGTATGCGGAATCATATCCGGCGATCTGGTTGCCGTTGAAAATAACAAGATCGGGGCGTGTGGCGTCAAGCGAGGCCTCGATGAGGCTGATGGTGTCTTTGCTGACTTTCGGCCCGTCTTGGATGTCGGCGAATTGCAATACGCGGAATTTGCCGGACTGGTGGAATTGCAGGCGGCCGAGCCGTGCGGATACGGAAAGCGGTCGACGGTCCCCCTCTTCCGCTGGTTGGATGCGCGGGCGCGTGGCTTTGGCGGCATGCTGCAATTCGGTCATACTTCTAGGGTAATGCAACATTGGGCGATTACATGTGCGATTCACGCAGGGCGTCAGCAGATTGCGCCGCCACATCGCATCCGGCAAAATCCATCAACCCACCGCCCAAAGCGACGTGAACAGACAGGTGCGAAAAACAAAAAACCCTCGCATCTGCGAGGGCTCATTGGCTGGGATGCCTGGACTCGAACCAAGAATGGCTGAACCAGAATCAGCTGTGTTGCCAATTACACCACATCCCAATTTGGCAGGCGTGGCAACTTCGAAAAGTTGTCCGTCGTACCCCCGACCGGATTTGAACCGGTGTTGGCGCCGTGAGAGGGCGTAGTCCTAGACCGCTAGACGACGGGGGCTTGAGTTATCGTTGTGATTCTCAGCTAGGCTGTGAACCGCAACGAGTGATAAATATACACGAAACAGCACAGTCGCGCAACTTACGGCGTGTCGCGCTATTTTCCGCCATTCCGCACCAGCCTTCCGCATAAACGAAAACCCGCCGAATCACTCCGGCGGGTTTCCATCATTCAGCTAACAGTCAGCAGCTCAACGGCTCACAGGTGCTCGCGCAGGCCCTTGAGTCGAGCCATGGCAACGTCCTTGCCGACGATTTCCATGGATTCGAACAGCGGCGGGGACACGCGGCGGCCGCTCATGGCCACGCGCACCGGGCCGAAAGCCAGACGCGGCTTGTAGCCGCCGTCTTCGACCAGCGCCTTGTTCAGCGTCTCGTGCAGGAAGTCGGTCTTCCAATCACCCTCAGCAACGGCGTCCAGCGCCGCGATCGCAGCGTCGAGCACGGCCGGAGCGGAATCCTTCAGCTGCTTCTTGGCGTCGGCGTCCGGCTCGATGTAGCCTTCGGTGGACAGCAGGGAGCCGACCATGCCGGCCACTTCGCCCAGCAGGCGCACGCGCGGCTGGACCAGCGGAGCGGCGGCGGTGAGCACCTCACGCTCGCGGTCGGTCAGCGCATCCCAGGAATCGGCGGAGACCACGCCGTCGCGGTGCAGGTAAGGCACGGAACGGTTCAGGAAGTCCTGCGGTTCGAGCATGCGGATGTGCTCGGCGTTGATGGAGATGGCCTTGTCGATGTCGAAGCGGGCCGGGTTGGCCTTGACGTCACGCACGTCGAACTTCTCGATCATCTCGTCCATGGAGAACACGTCGCGGTCGGGGGCGATGGACCAGCCCAGCAGCGCCAGGTAGTTCAGCAGGCCCTCACGGATGAAGCCGTTGTCACGGTGCAGGAACAGGTTGGATTCCGGATCGCGCTTGGACAGCTTCTTGTTGCCCTGGCCCATGACGTACGGCATGTGGCCGAACAGCGGCATTTCCTTGGCCACGCCCAGCTCGGTCAGGTAACGGTACAGCACGATCTGACGCGGGGTGGAGCTCAGCAGATCCTCGCCGCGCAGCACCACGTTGATGCGCATCATGGCGTCGTCGACCGGGTTGGTCAGCGTGTACAGCGGGTCGCCGTTCGGACGCACGATCACGTAATCCGGCACGGAACCGGCCTTGAATTCGATGCGACCGCGGATAAGGTCGTCGAAAGCGACGTCCTCGTCGGGCATGCGGATACGCAGGGCCGGCTTGCGGCCTTCCGCGCGGAACGCGGCCTTCTGCTCTTCGGTGAGGTTGCGATCGTAGCCGTCATAGCCGAAAGCCTTCGGACGGCCGGCGGCCACGTTGCGGGCCTCGATCTCCTCAGGAGTGGAGAAGGATTCGTAGGCGTAGCCGGCTTCGAGCAGCTTGGCTGCGACGTCCTTATAGATGTCGCCACGCTCGGACTGGCGGTACGGGCCGTCCGGGCCACCCACGTTGATGCCTTCATCCCAGTCGATGCCCAGCCAATTCAGGGCCTCGATGATCTGGTTGTAGCTTTCCTCGGAGTCGCGCTGGGCGTCCGTATCCTCGATACGGAACACGAACGTGCCCTTGGTGTGGCGGGCCTCAGCCCAGTTGAACAGTGCGGTGCGGACCATGCCGACGTGCGGAATGCCGGTCGGGGACGGGCAGAAACGCACACGAACGTTTTCAGGAAGTTCCGGTTTGGTATTTTCAACTTCAGTCATAGGCTCCATTGTGCCGCGCAAACCGGACGTGCCACGACCCAATCGCCGTTTTTCTTCCGCAGCGTTCCATACTGCAATATTTTTCCCTATCTTCACATCGGCAAAGGAGTAATGTATGAAGCGACTTTCTTTATTCTTTAGTCACCGTTTTGTGAAAGGGCACTCTAATGACGGACCCCAACCAATACAATCCGCAGGTGCCGCAGCCGGCAGCGCAGTATGGCCAGACTCCTGCCCCTGACTACGGCCAGACGGCACCGCAGTACGGCACGCCGGATTACGGGCAGGCGCAGGCGTCCCAGTACGCCGCCCCGAACTACAACCAGGCACCTCAGTATGGTCAGGCTCCGCAGTACGGCCAAGCACCGCAACCGCAATACAACCAGGCTCCGCAGTACGCTCAGGCCCCTCAATATGGACAGGCCCCTCAGTACGGCCAGGCTCCAGCCGCGAATTACGGGCAGCCGGCACCGCAACCGCAGTCGGGCAATAGCTTCTTCGCATTGACCGCGCCGCTTGACATGCCCGCATATGGCTGCAACCTGGGCGAGGCGATCGTCCGTTTCTTCAAGAAGTACGCGGTGTTCAAGGGCCGCGCCTCGCGTAGCGAGTTCTGGTGGTGGTTCCTCACCTATACCGTCGTCACTTTCGTGTTGAGTCTCGTGTTCCGCACGTTGAGGAACCTCACCGATTCCGGCGTGATCGCCACCGTCGGAGACTCGTTCTCCTCCATTTTGGGACTCGTCGTGCTTGTGCCGACCATCGCGCTTGGCGTACGTCGTCTGCATGACATCAACATGCGTGGCACCGTGCTGGCCATCATCTACGCGGTACAGGCGGCCGCCGGAATCTTCTTCGCCATCGGTCTGATCCTCATCATCGGCAGCAGTCTTTCGTTCAGGTCGTTGGAGGCGGGCAACAGCGTCAGCATCGGCGGCGTTGTCCTGCTGATCCTCGGCGTGCTGGCCTTCATTGCCAGCGGTGTGTTCTACTTTGTGCTGATGGCCCGCGATTCCAATCCGGAAGGCGCGCGTTTCGACGCTCCTACGGCTTCCAACGCATGGGCTCCCGCCACGGGCGAGGCTCCGGCAGACCCGTATGCGGCGCAGGCCACCTCGTACGGCAACGTCCCGCTGCCGACCAATCCGGCGGCTGCGGCACCGGCCGCGCCGTACACGGCACCAGCGACTCCGGCCGATTCGTACACAGCTCCGGCACCGCAGTATGACGCCGCGCAGCAGCACGCCGCGCCGCAATACGCCGCACCTCAGCAGAATCCGCTGGCGGAGGCTCCGTCCGTACCGTCTATGCCTCCGATGCCGGCTGTTCCGACCATGCCTCCGACACCGTCCATTCCGCCGATGCCGGAAGTGCCGGCCCAGTTCCAGCATCCGCACGAGCAGCCGAATACCGACGCTCCGGCGGATTCGGACGCTCCGGCAGTACCGAATGATCCGGCGAACGGCACCGATCAGCAGCTCTGATTTCGCTCTGATCCCCGCCTTATCGCCACACAAAACGTGGCACACCATAACGAATAACGAATAATCCCGGTATCCTGTGCAATCGCAGGATACCGGGATTATTCGTTTCAGATCATTCGTTACGGGTAGTGACGTCGTTGCGGATGTAACGCGTGGGATAGGCGACGGCCACGCGCAATTCGAGCGCAAGCACAAGCGCACGCAACGCAAGTACACGCAAAGCCTTCACCGTCAGACGTCACACGACCGCCCGCAACACTTATTCCTCGGTCGGCTCCGAACCGGCCTCTTCCGACGAGTCCGAATCCTCAGACAAATCCGCGTCGGAAGCCGCGTTATCGCCATCGCTCGTCAAATTGTATTTCTTTGCGAGCGCTTCCCTGCTTTTGCGCTCGTCCTCGTCTTTGGCGTCCTGTTCGGCCTGCTTCGGGTCCCACTCCAGGAACCTCATATGCCGCAGCCATTCCTGCCCCGCGAAGAAAGCGAGGTACTTGACGGTGGTGGAGAACGTCAGCGGGTTGAACGAGCTGTCGAACACCGACTGGGGCCGTCCGAACTGGCGGGCGGTGTCACGCAGACCAAACAGGTTGATGAGCTGTTCGGCGTTGATGAAAGTGGGCGGAATCGACAGCTGGTTGCGCATGGCGTTGACGAACAGCAGCACCGGCAGCACGCGGATGGCCTGCTCCTGCGAATCGTCGGTGCCATAGCACATGAGGTTTATCAGCGCGTCGAGAACCGTCATCGAGGCGAGGTAGCGTCTTGCGAATTCGTTGCGGTCCACCGTGGCCGACTGGCAGATGCCGACGTTTTCCGCCACGTCATCGTCGACTTCGAATCCGGAGGCGCTGCGCATAGTGCGTGAGAGGTTCTCCATGAGGTCTTGGATTTCCTTTTCGATTCGGGTCTCCACGTCGATGCCGAGTATTCTGGCGGTTTCCATGAACAGTTCGATGCCGTCGACCCCGTGGTAGGAGGCCATCACGTCATAGGCGCGGTTGGCGTCCATCAGCGTGCGGATGATTTCCGGATCGACGCCGGGAAGCACATCCATGCCTTCGTATACGGCTTCCGCAACCGACTGATCGACTTCTTCGGAGCGTTTCAGCAGCACCTGCGTCATCATGCCGGAGAACATCACCTGCAGGTTCTCCGCATATTTGACGTCGTTTTCCAGTTCCTGGTTCGTTTGCAACGGCCACATCTTGACCAGATCGACACCGTAGTCAACTGCCATGGAGACCACGTGCGAGCCGTACATCGAGTCGACGACCTTCTGGTCGTATACAAAAGACATACTTTCTCCTTGTATATCGTGCGGCCGGCCCGAACCGCAGTCATCCCCGACCGCGATTGAGCCACCGCATGTTTTGGTTCACATTATTCGACGTCCGCCGCCGGATCGGCGTACGTAATGGACATTATTTTCCCGGTATTGCAATCGTAAGTGATGGAGGTGATAGAAGCGAGCGCGGTGTGGCGCAACAGCATGTTGTGTTCGGGGTGCCCCGTTTCCAGCATGTGCCGGTAGCTCCAAATCGGCGATTCGTGGCTGACCACCACGATCTGTTTGCCGGGATATTCCGCCACTTTCTCCAAGGCGAAGTCCTGCATGCGATGCGCGATCGACTGGTAGCTTTCGCCCCAGCTCGGCTTCCACAGGTTGCGTACCAGCTTCCAGTTGCCGTTCTTCCACAGCGCGCCTTCGCCGAAGCCGATACGCTTGCCGCGAAATTCGTTGCGCGCTTCGATGAGGCGTTCGTCCGTCTGCAGCTCCAGCGGTTCCTCGCCGCGCAGTCCACGTACCGAATTCAGCGATTCGAGGATCTCCCCCGCCGTTTCGCGCGTGCGTTCCAGCGGCGACGAGTAGACGGCGGATACGGTGTTCAGCTGCGGGCTGACCGCGATGTAATGCGCGGTGGCCTGCGCCATGCGCACGCCCACGTCGGACAGGTGGAAACCGGGCAGCCGCTCGTACAGCAGGTGCCCGGGGTTCTCCACTTTGCCGTGGCGCACGAAATGGATGGTTGTCGCCGGCATATTGGCCGCCTTTCTTGCGTTTCGGACCTGCCGGCCACGTGCTGGCTCAGCACGTTTCGCCGGTCGCCGGCCCTGTGAAAAAATTCGTCGATTCGAATATTGGTTCCTGCCCTAATGTACCGCGTGTCACGACGGTACCTGCGCATAAAGTTGCCTTGGTCAACAAAGACACACAAACAACACGCACCATCCCACCTTTCTCCCCGTGTGCGGCATGTCAAACATGTCAATCGATTGACGTGTTCGGACGACTGGGGCAGCGAGCTGGTATCGGAAGCGGTTAACCAATAATTCAGGGGAACCACCACCATCAGTCCGCACGCGACGCAAAGCTGCGGACGTCACGAGCGAAACCGTGAGCGGAAAGGAGCGGCAAGCATGACCAACAATGTCCTCGTCGGCGTCAAAGACATCGGCCAACGTCTTTTCGGAGGGTATGCGGAGCTGCTTCGCATACCGCACACCGCGCGATTCTCCGTCGGATCGGTAATCGCCTGCATGCCGTTCCCAATGGTCGGCATGACGATCACGATTTCCGTGCAGCACTACTACGGCAATTATTCGCTTGCCGGCGCGCTGACGGCCGTGCAGGCGATCGCGCTGGCCGTGGCGAGCCCAGTGCTCGGCAAGCTGGTCGACAAGTTTGGTCAGCGTCAGGTTTCGATTCCGACGATCATTGTATGGATAATCGCCGCGATTTCGCTGGTATCCTGCATTACCGCCCGCGTACCGTCATGGATCCTGTTCTGCATCGTGCCGTTCATGGCGGCGATTCCGCCGTGGGGCGCGATGAGCCGTCAACGTTGGACCACATTGCTCAAAGGGGATGCGGAAAAAACGAACCGCGCGCTGTCCCTATCAGGCGTATTCGACGAATGCATGTGGGTGATCGGCAATCCGCTGGCATCCACCTTGGCCGTAATTTCAGGTCTGCTGGCGTTCTCATTCACCGGCATGTGCGTGGTGATTGGCGCGCTGATGTTCCTGACGGAGCTTACGACCGAGCCGAAGTCGCAGACCCAGCTGGCCCGCGAGGCGGGCATGACCCGCAAGGAGTACCGCGAGCGCGAGGCCGCCCGGTCCAAGGCGCTGCAGGCCGAGGCCGCGGTGGAGTACGCGCGCAACAAGGCGCGTGCGGAAGGCAAGACGGCGGCCGAGGTGCAGGCTGCGATGGAGAAGGCCGAGGCGGAGGTGAAGGCCGGACGCAAGGAGTCGATCTGGGGTCCGGGCCTGATCGCCGTGTGCGTGACGTGGTTCGGCTTGGGGGCATTCCAGTCAGCTGCCAGCATTTCGATCGTCGCGTTCGCCACAGAGGCGCATATGAAGCAGTTCACCGGTTTCGTATTCGCCTGCTTCTCGTTCAGCTCTCTGATCGGCGCGCTCGTGTATGGTGCGAAAAATTGGACGATTCCACTGTGGAAGCGTTTCTACTTCTGTCTTGCGGTGGTGAATCTTGGAATCGGTTCGTTCATGTTCGCCAAGCATCTGTGGGTGATCATGATCATCTACCTGTGCATCGGCGTCTGCCAGGCTCCGACGTGGGTGAACGGCAACCAGCTGATGCTGCACCTGGTTCCGCCCACACGTTTCACGGAGGGTATGGCCTGGATGGGCGCAATGAATTCGATCGGCGGTTCGATCGGTTCCGCGATCGCCGGACAGTTCATCGACCGCATGGGCTCGCAGGGCGGTTTCATTGTGGTGACGGCGTTGGCATTGACTTCGCTGGCAATCGCCATGCTCGGATTCAAGCAGATCAAAGAATCCACCGAACAGCCGACGCTTACCAACGTGAGTGTGTGAACCGTATAACCGAGCCGGCAATCCCAGGAAACGTACGCCAACCGCAGAAAGGCGCGTCCGAATCGCAATAAAAATCCGATTCGGACGCGCCTTTTCGTATGCCGTATACGAAACGCCGCCAGCTACTTCGGCCAGCCCTTCGGCGTATGTTCCAGCGACCACACGCCGAGCTTGTGCGAGAAGCTGTTCTCCCACTTGGCCTCCAGCTCCTCCGGGCTCAGGCGGTTTTCCTTCTTCTTCAGACGGTTCGTGGCGTTGGTATGCGTATCGTCCAACAACCACTTGCGTGTCACGAAGTTCCACACCATCACCACGGCGGTGGCGATAAGCTTGCCCACGTTGGTACGGATCAGATATTCGGCGCTTTGAGAGACATACGCATCATGGTTCATGCCGTACGTGGAGATCCAGATGATGGCGTCGTTCATAAACAGGCCGATCACCGCGCCGACCACGAAGATGACGATCTCCATCCAGCGAGCCATGTCCTCACGATGCTTGAACACCATCTTCATGCTGGCGACATAGTTGAAGATCAACGAGATGATAAACGAGATGGTGGCGGCGAGCACGTTGTGCATGTGGAAGGCGCCGACGAGAATGTTTAGAATACCCCAGTCGATGATGAAGGCAATCACACCCACAATGCCGAATTTCATAAGCTGTTCAATCAGTTTTCTCACACGGGATATTTAACACTCGCGCGCAGACCACCTAAACTTGGGTAACGAAGAACAATATATTTCAACGATTGCAAGGAGCAGCAATGCCAGTCATTCACACGCATGTTTCCGTTTCCACCACCCCTGAGCAGCGCGAGGCGCTGAAGGCCGCCTACGGCAAGGCCATCACCGCAGTTCCCGGCAAGTCTGAAGGCTGGCTGATGTGCCCGTTCGAAGACAATATGCCGATTTATTTCGGTGGTGACGATTCCAAGCCGGCCGCATACGTTGAGGTGAACGTGTTCGGCCGTTCCGTGCCGGGTTCCGCCTGGGAGAAGCTGACGGAGCAGATCATGGCCGCGCTGGGCAAGGAGCTGGGCATTCCGGCCGACCGCACATACATCCGCTACACCGCCACGACTGACTGGGGCTGGAACGGTGGAAACTTCTGACGAAGTTCCACCTTTCCTTCGAGGTTTGCCCATATTGCAAACCTCTCACCTCACCTACGGGAAGCACGTCTAGGAAGCTCGCCTGACTACGGCAGGGAAATCGCAATATCAGCACCCCCGACCGCTCACAAAAGCGAGAAACGGGCCTTTTCTACGGGACGTGAACGAAAAGGGGTATGAAAACCGGCAAAATCGTCAGCAATCATACCCCCTTTTGCTCATAAGAGAGAAAAATCGCCCCATTCCGCAACTCGTGAGCAAAAGGGGGCGCACATGCAAGCACGCCCGCACCCACAAACGGACAACGTAAAGGTATCACCCACGAAAAAAGCCGCCGGCCCGAACGGGACCAGCGACTTTGTATTTACGCCGAATCAACGATTAGCGAGCGCCCTCGACGGTACGGGACGTACCGCCACGCGGCGCAATCGCAAGAAAATCAGACGATCTTCGGCATCGGGGTGGTCAGCGACGTGGTGAGGTTCACGTGCACCAGGCCCGCGCCGGAATGCACTTCGACCTTCTTCAGCGTGACGGTGCGCTCGGCTTCCGGAGCGCGGTCGTTGTCGGTCATGGTGGCCGGAGACTTCACCGCGACCAGAGCAAGCGAGCCGAAATCGATGCCCGCGCTGGCGCACAGACCCTCGGCGGCCTGCAACGACTCGGCGAAACCGTCCTTCAGAATCACACGGTCGGCCGGAACGCCATACGCATGCTCGGCCACCCAACGCACGTTCTCCACCAAAGCCATGCCCTTGTGGCTGTGCGGTTCGGCCGGCATGGAACCGTTCGTCACGGCATCGACGAACGCATCGAGCTGCGGGGCGAGCGCGTCGCCACCGTCGCGGTACAGGTTGCCGATGATCGGGTCGCGGAATTCCAGTTCCTTGGCGGTGTCCTTGAGCGCCGGAATCTGATCATCCTCGCCATCCCACAGGTTGATAAGCGGGAAGGTAGGAATATCAAGACCTTCGAGGCGCTGGACGTGGAACGGGTAGCGCCATGCCAGATCCGGATCGTCGCGCCACGTGGAAGCGCGGGTCACGACGATGGCCGCGGACGGCCACTGCGCGTCGTATTCGCGGCAGGCTATGTCAAGCCACTTCTGCGCGCCTGCGTCGGTACCATAACCGGCTTCGACGATGACCACGTCATGCAATGCGCAGGCCATTTCCACGGAAACCAGCGTCGGAATGCCGATGGACACGTTGGCGAACGGGCCGCCGTGCACGTACACCGGAGAGCCGTTCACGGTCTCCGTCTTGGCTGGCTTCACGGCGTCGCCGAGGATGCCGGTGATACGCCACAGGTCAACGAATTCGCCGAAGGTCACGGCCTTGCCATCCTTCGTGCCGGCGATCATCTTGGACACGCGCTCGGAGATCTCATCCATGGAACGCGACAGCACAACGATCTGCATGAGCTCGCAGGTCGGGGTGAGCACCACACGCTCAGCCACGTCGCCCTTTCCACGGTCCACTGCGATCTGGCGCAGGGAACGGGACGGCACTTCGGAGACGCGTGGTACGAGGATGGTGTCCAGCTTGCCGTCGTCAACAGCCTTCTCCGCAAAGGAGACCAACAGGTTCTGGGCAGCCTCGATGGCTCCCATTTCACCGCACAGACCCCAGTCGATCAGCTCCGGATGGGTCAGGGAGGCCTTGCCGCCGCCCGACGCGCCACCCTTGGAACCGGCTGCGGTGATGCCCATGCTCGGCTGGCGCAGCACGGCTGCCGCGTCGATGCCACGCTCACGAAGCGCATCGATCAGCGCAATCGTAGTGGTGGTCTTGCCTTCGCCGCGGGACGCCTTCAGCGGGGTGTCGGCGGTGACGAGCACGACCTTGCCGTGCTTGCGCGGCGCATCGGGATTGCTCTTCAGGTAATCGAGATAGCCGAATGCATCAATCTTCTGCACCAAGCCGTACTGGCTGGTGAAATCCTCAATGCTGGTCACTGGAGTCCTTTCTTGAAGCCTTCCGCCAGGCGGCGTCGAGCGCCGAACATGGCTGGAACAACACAGATAAGCAACATTCTAGTGAACGAGCGTCAGCAATAGAAAACGGCTCCCATACAGCGGACGCCGTCCGGCCGTCATACGGAACGGACGGTGGCGAGCGCAGTGCGGGAGCCGTTGATCTTGGCGGTATTTCCGGCGTTATGCAACGATATGCAATCGCGGAAAAATACCGGCCATCCCATCAGGGAACGATCAGAAGTCGGACATGTGGAAGCCGTTCTTCATATTCATGCTGGTGGTGTAGAGCACGGAGTCGAGCAGCTTGTCGGTTTCCTCCTTGAGCTGCGCGGCCATGGTCTCGTTGGCGGCGGCGAGCACTTCGCGCGCCTCGCCGTTGCGGACGGCTTCGATGATTTCGTCCGGTTCCATCGGCTGCACGTCGCCGATCTCGTCTTCGGCGTCGAATTCGTCGACCACGCCTTCCACCAGTCGGTCGATCTGCTCGTCGGTGGCGGCTACCATGCGGTGGCCCATGCCGCCGGTCTTCTCCTGGTAGCGCTCCACCGCGTTGGCGGTGTCGGCGAAGCTGGCGTCGCACAGGGCCGCGATGATGCGGTTCTCCCAATAGAAGTTCTCGGAGGTGACGCGCGTGGTGGTGTCTTCGAGGTACTTCGGCGTGGAGTCGACGTTCGGGAAGAACGGCACGAGCGTGTTAAACGGGTTGGAGCCGTAGGCGATCCACTGCACGGCACGGTTGACCTGCGGGCGGTACGGGCGGATCTGCATGACGGACAGCTGGCTCTGACGGTTGATGCCGATCGGACGGAACATGTGGCGTGTGCGCTGGTCGCCGAGCTTGCCGTACGGATCGTACGGGGTGCCCTGGTAGTGGGAGCTCAGCACGTACTTCACGTCTTCGATGGTGATCTTGCGATCAGGCTGGCGAGCCCATGGAATGTCGTCCGCGGTCGGCTGGTGGTCGGCGTCCTGACCGTCCCACTGCTCGTCGTACGGGTTGAGGAAGCGCTGCATGTACCAGGCGCGCGGGGTGTTGTAGACGTGGTCGGAATCGGAGTGGGAACCGAACGCGTCGCGCGGGTTGAACGGGGTGACGTTCTCCACGGCCAGGTCCAGATGGTTGCGTTCGATGAATTCACCGAGGTCCGCGGAGCACATATGCTCCTCCTGGTCGCCGAGGGCATCGTCAAGGTCGAATTCGTCGATGCCGAGCTGATTCGGCATGGTCACGTATGCTTCGTCCGGCACGCGCTTGGCAATCCAGTGGTGGCCGCCGACGGTTTCAAGCCACCAGATCTCATCCACATCGGAGAAGGCGACGCCGTTCATTTCGTACGTGCCGTACTGTTCGAGCAGAGCGCCGAGACGTGCCACGCCTTCACGGGCGGTCTTGACGTACGGCAGTACGAGGGTAAGGAAGTCCTCTTCGCCGATACCGCCGGGCACTTCCGGCTCGTAGCCGTCCTCGCCTTCCTTGCCCTTGGCCGGAGTGAGTTCCACGAACGGGTCGGCGCCGAGCACGCGCTCGTTGGTGGTGAGGGTTTCGGTGGCGCTCATGGCCACATTCGCCTCATTGACGCCGGCTTCGCCCCAAATGCCTTCCTTCAGATCCGCGTTCGGCACGGCCGTGTACTGCAACGGCTCGTCCGGCAGATCCACTTCCACATGGGACAGCACGCTCTTATAGTGGCGCGGCTGCTCGTCCGGCTTGACGACGATGAAGCGCTTCGGGCAGAATTCGCCGTTCGCGCTGTCCTCATTGCGGGCGATGATGGTCGATCCGTCATAGCTTGCGTCCTTGCCGACCAGAATCGTGGTGCATGCCATATATGTAGGTTCCTTTCGTTTGTTTTGTTTACGTTTGCGGTATTCTTTGGTATTATCTTGCGATTACGCGGTTTGCGCCTTGCCGGCTGTTCTCGCCGGTTTCGCCGGTCACGCCTTGCCGGTCAGGAAGATAGCGCCTTGGTCCGCGATCGCACCGGAATTACGCAACGCGCGTTCCATCTCGTTGAGCCAGAAGCCTTGATTGAGACCATTGAGAGGCGCGGTGGTGCCCCATACGTGCAGGTAGTATTCGTGATCCCGATCGGGCGGGTACGGGCCGTTGTAACGCATAGTGACGGCGGGATCGCTGCTGCGGCCCTTCAGCAGAGGCGATGCGGCGGACGTGCGTCCCTGCACCGTCTCGGGAATCATCGCGGAAACCGTGCGGGAAAAATCGGCCGGAATCGCCAATGCATGTGAATCGTTGAAATCGTACATCAGCGCGTCCACGGGCAGATTGGCGAGCGACCAATGGTTCCACTGGAAGCCGCACACCGGAATGGAATCGGGATCGACGAATTCCCAATGCAGGAACTGCACGGACGGGTCGAGCTCGTCGATATAGAAGGGGAAGGAAACGATCGGAGTGCCGTCGATGCAGTTCTCAGGCGGCGCCGCCTTGGCGAACGCGTCGGGAATGACGGTGAAATCTGCGGAAATCTTCATGCTTCCAGTATCGCGCATGCGCGTGACGCGACGCGGCCGTATGACGCGTCTACGCCGGTGGCGCAATCGACGCAATCGCAGCAATCGACGCAACCCGCAACCGAAACGACCCCGTCCGCGCGGCGATCGCACGAAACGGGGTCATTCCGGGAAACAGGGCCTATCAGAACCGAATCGCTCTCATAGGCACATTTGCAGTGGCGGAACCCTGCGGCCACGATAACGCAGCCGCAAAGTCCGGAATAGCCGAGCGAAAGAAAGAAGGGGGAAAAATCACTCGGCCGGCTTGTAGAAGTCGCCATTGAGGGCTGCGGCCGCCTTGGCCTTGGCCTCTTCGAAGGTGACTTCGGCGAGGGAGGCGCGCACATCGTCCAGCGCCACCGGGGTCATGGACAGCGAGTTGACGCCGAGACCGGCCAGCACGACCGCCAGATCCGGATCGGCCGCGGCCTCGCCGCACACGCCCACCGGCATGCCCTTGGCGTTGCCCGCGTCGCAGATCATCTTGATGGCGCGCAGCACCGCCGGATGCCATGCGGTCTGATAGTTGGCCACGGAGCCGAGGGTACGGTCGGCGGCAAGGGTGTACTGGGTCAGGTCGTTAGTGCCGATGGACACGAAGTCGGCCACGTCAGCCACCTTGTCGGCCATCAGGGCGATCGACGGCACTTCGGCCATCGCGCCCACGAACTTCAGACCGAAGCTCTTGCCGAGCTTGACGAAGTAGTCGGCCTCATGCTGGTCGGCGACCATCGGGGCCATGACCCACAGGTTCGCGTCGGTTGCGGCGTCGGCGGCGGCGAGCGCCTTGAGCTGGCCTTCGAGCACGTCCATGTGGGCGCGCAGGGTACGCAGGCCACGCAGGCCGAGGGCCGGGTTCGGCTCGTCTTCCGGAGTCAGGAACGGCAGCGGCTTGTCGGCGCCGGCGTCGAGCATGCGGATCACGACCTTCTTGCCCGGGAACTGGCTGAGCAGCTCGGTGTAGGCCTTGGTCTGCTCTTCGACGCTCGGCGGCTCGGAGTTGCCGATGAACAGGAATTCGGTACGGAACAGGCCAACGCCTTCGGCGCCGTATTCCAGCGCCTTCGCGGCGTCGGACGGCTTGCCGACGTTGGCGAGCAGCGGAATCAGATGGCCGTCCTTGGTGGCGCCCGGCTTGCCACGCAGTTCCTTGGCTGCGGCGGCACGGGACTTGGCGGCTTCGGCGGCGGCGATCTCGTCTTCGCTCGGGTTCACCACGATCTCACCCTTGGCTGCGTTGACGATGACGTTGGTGCCGTTCTCAAGTTCGGCGGCTTCGGCGGCGGAGACGACCGCGACGATGCCACGGGCGCGCGCCAGAATGGCGGTGTGGGAGGTCGGACCGCCCTGGGAGGTAACGATGGCCAGGGTCTTGCTCATGTCGAGCGCGGCGGTGTCGGCCGGGGACAGGTCTTCGGCGACGAGCACGAACGGGGTTTCGCTGACCGGCAGGCCTGGGGCGGGAGCGCCCATGAGGTCGGCGATCACACGCTGGCCGACGTCATGCAGGTCGGCTGCGCGCTCGGCCTGGTAGCCGCCGATGGCGCGGAACATGTCTTCGACCGCGCCGAAGCCTTCCAGCACGGCGCGCTCGGCGGTCTTGCCCTGGTTGATGAGGTCCTTGATGGACTGTGCAAGGGACGGATCGGAGGCGAACATGGCGATGGCCTGCAGGATCGGGGCGGCCTGCTTGGCGCCTTCGTCGCCGTTGGCGGCTTCTTCGGCGCGACGGTTCAGGTCGGCGTTGACGAGGGCGAGCGACTTTTCGACGCGGGCGATTTCGGTTTCCGCGGAGATGCTTTCGGCGCGCGGAGCGTCCGACGGTTCCGGCAGCGGAGCGGCCATGCGAATGACCGGGCCGACTGCGACGCCACGACCGATACCAACACCCTTAATGTTCATGAGAACTCCTTTTCCTGTTTCCTTGGGAAAAAATATGGATACGCAAACGATTGCAGGATTATGCCCGCCTTGCGTAGGTGAGTTACTGCAATGATCCCCACCGTCTTTGCCGGTAAATCATTTTCAGCCTGCGATTAGTATACACGAAATTCCCGCAAAACAAAACCGGTAAACGTTTTCTGTGTTTCGTAAAAACTGTGCTATGATAATCGCAAGAAATGCAGATGCCGGCAAAAGCCGCATAATGCAATCGATATGCAAAAATCGATATACATCGACGTGTAAATATCGAGACAACCCAACGTAAGCAAACCAACCACCAACCACAACAAAGGAGACCATTATGGCAACCCGCAATCTCGTCATCAACGATCCGGTCGGCATTCACGCCCGTCCGGCCGCCATGTTCGCACAGGCCGTCACCGCTTCCGGCCAGACCGTGACCATCGCCAAGGAAGGCGGCAACGCCGTTCCGGCCGGCTCCATCCTGTCCATCATGGGTCTGGGCATCAAGCAGGGCGACACCGTGGTCATCAACGTCGAAGGCGACAACGCCGAGGCCGTGGCCGACAACCTGGCCAACATCCTCGTCAACGCCGAGTGACGCACCGCGCATAACGCACTGACGCACTGACGTACGAACGTTTCGACCGCCCGCCATATTCGACGGGCGGTCGTTCTATTCTTAATAGGTTCTTCGCGGCTCGAACCGGTTCATCAGACCAGACCTTTGACCGAGAAGCACACAGGGGTTCAGGGCACCCTCTAGGGCATTTTGAAAAACACTTAGGGAGCCGGCAAACGCAAGCCGGACACGACGGAAAGGACAGCGCATGGCAGGCAGAACCGACAGCGGCAGCTCAATCACCAACGTCGCGGCGACGGCCGGCGTGTCCATCGCCACCGTCTCACGCGTGCTGTCCGGCAAACGCGGCAAGGACGACGATATCGCCCGCCGCGTGCGCGAAGCCGCCAAACAACTCGGCTATTCAGTCAACTATGCAGCGAGCGCGCTGCGCAGCGACGTGACGAAAACCATCGGTCTGGTCATTCCGAGCGCCACGGAACCGTTCGCCGCGCAACTGCTCGACGAGATCGAGCCGACCATCGACACCGAATCGCAGCAACTGCTGCTGGGCATCGGAGCCACGCAGGAAGCGCAGGCGGAACGCATCGAATCGCTGGCCAACCGCCATGTGGACGGGCTGATCGTGGTGCCCGCAGCCGGCGCTGACCTTGCCGGAACGCTGAACCAGTACGCGAACACGCTGCCGATCGTGCAGATCTGCGGACGGCAGACCGCGCCGCGCGTGTCCGTGGTAGGCATCGACGAAAACGCCGCGATGGAGGCGATCGTCAAACATCTTGCCGAGCAGGGCATCGCGTCCGCCGCATACATGGCCGGCAACGAGCTGTCTTTCGAATCGGCGGAACTGTTCGCCACATTCCACACGCATATGCGCACTTACGGGCTTGCCACCAGCGAAAACTGGAACCAGTTCGGCGAACGTACCGTGCAGCGCGGTTTCGATTGCGCCATGCGGCTGTTCAACGGGCCGCTCGTACAGCCGGAAGCCGTGGTCTGCGCCGACGATGCGATCGCGTTCGGCGTGATGGTGGCGTTCGACGCGTTGGGAATCCGCGTGCCGGAGGACGTGCTGGTGGTCGGCTACCATGATTCCGCCATCGCGCGTACCACCATGCCCCGTCTGACGTCGGTGCGTGCGCCGTTTGAGCGTATTGTGTCGGAATGCTTGCGATTGCTGGCTTCCGGTCCTGCCGGAGGCGCGGCGGAGACGGCTGCTGCGCCAGGCGGCAACGTGCGCGCGCCCCGTGTCATGCTTGCCCCGCAGCTTATTGTGCGGGATTCCTCGGTGTTCCGCCGGTGAATCGCGAATCGAATCGCCGGTAATTACTGGAAATTACGAAAATCACGGAATCAGCGCGCAGAACAGCGCTTCGAACACCAAAACCGGATTGCCGTTGCCATTGAGCCTGCGGCGCGCGGTGGCGATGTCCTCCAGCCGGCGCACGGCCCCCGTACGGTCGAGCCGTACCGACAATTCCGTGATGGCGGAACGGTTTTCGAGGTTGATGAGTCCCACCGCGTCCTCGGCGTTGTTCTGCAGCACCGCCACGTCACGGTAGATGCTGGCGACCGAATTGAGCGCACGGTCGAGCACGTCACGCGTGAGTCTGGTGGCGCGTCGTTTGAGCTCGTCTTTTTTGGCGATCGCATTGTATGCGCCACGCAGTTTCGGGGGTATGCGGTCTTTGGGTCCGAGCCCGTTGATGCGGCGGAAATCGGCTTCCGCTTCGGACGCTTTGACGTTGACTTCCGCTTCGGCCTGCGCCTTCGCGTTGTCGATGAGGTTGCCGGCCAATAGCACGGCATCCGACGCGCGATGCAAGCCGAGCACGCCGACGATGAGCTCGTCGCGGTCCGTCATGACGCGTTCGTCCTTGGCATACAGGCTCGCGATGCCGATGTGCCCCTCCGACAATCGTGCCGCACGCGCCGCGATATTCGGCTCGAAACCTTGCGATTCCAAGAATTTCGCCACCGCCTGGTTGGACGGCACGGCCAAGTTGACGATGCGCGTGCGCGAGCGGATGGTCGGCAGCACGTCTTGGGCGCTGGGCGCGCACAGCAGCCAGATGGTGTGCGGGCTCGGCTCTTCGATTTCCTTCAACAGCACGTTGGTGGTGCGTTCCATCATGCGGTCGACGTCTTCGATGATGATGATGCGCCACGGCGCGGTGCCGGGCATCTGCTCGGATGTGGTGATGATGTCACGCACCTCGTCGATGCCGATGGTCACTTTGTTGGTGGCCAGCACGCTCACGTCGGGGTGGGTGCCGGCAAGCACCTGCTCGGTGGTTTTGGTCGGCTCATCGTTCAGGCCATGATCGGGGCTTTCGAGCGCGGCGGCGAACGCGCGGGCAACGTTGGAACGGCCCGATCCGGGAGGGCCGCAAATCAGCCACGACTGCGCGATGGCCTTCGGGTCGCCGCTGGCGATGGCCTTCAGCTGTTCGACCACCTGCGCTTGGCCTACTATGGAGTTCCACACGCTCATGCGATACCCCCGTCAGCGGTGCTCACGGTGTCGAAATCGGCTTTGATACGCGCCCACACGTCTTCGATGGACTGGCTTGCGTCAATGACGTGGAACCGTTCCGGCTCACGTTCAGCCAAGTCGAGGAACGCGACGCGTGTGCGACGCTGGAAGTCGTTGCCGGCCGCCTCCATGCGGTCTTCGGCATGCTGCAGCCGCGCATGCGATTGCGCCGGATCCATATCCAGCAGATACGTGCGTTCCGGCAGCAGACCGTTCGTGGCCCACATGCTCAGGTTTCGGATTTCCGCGGCCGTCAGCTCGCGGCCGCCCGCCTGGTACGCCAAAGAGGAATCGAGATACCGGTCGGTGATGACCACCGCGCCGCGTTGCAGAGCGGGCAGAATCACTTCCGCGACGTGCTGCGCGCGGTCGGCGGCGAACAACAGCGCCTCCGTACGCGGGGCGATGTCGGCACAATCGTTCTCATCCCCCGTATCCACGCCGTGCAACAGCATTTTGCGAATCGCCACGCCCAATGCGGTGCCGCCCGGCTCGCGCGTGACCACGCATTCGCGGCCCTGAGATTCAACATATGCGCGCAACCGTTCGACCTGCGTGGTCTTGCCCACGCCGTCAACGCCTTCAAACGAGATAAAAGTGCCCTGCATGCCTTTCACTGTACCGTGCGCCCCTGCCGTGCCCGGCCATTCGGCCCACGGCTTGGTGTCGCACGATGCCGATTGTCTTGCGGAACATCAGATCGTGCGACGTTTCGCGCGCCGCGTAACGTCAGCGTGCGGGAACGACTTCAGGACGCGCGTAGCCTTCGTTGGCGGTCAGCCAGTCGACGTCAGCCTTCACGGTGGACGCGGTGGAGCCGATCTCCTTCGCTATACGCGTATTCGCCCAACCCTTGTCGGTCAGTTCACGCACCTTGGCACGGCGGTCGGCACGCGCCTGTTCGGTCGCGCTCACTTTCTTCGCGGATTTCGCGCCTTTGGCAGCGCCCTTCTTGGCTCCCTTCGCAGCCGTCTTGCGGCCACGACGCTTCGACGGGCCCTGCGCGCGCTTCTCCGCCAGCAGGCGGAACGCCTCGGCCGGTTCGATCGATTCGGGCGCATACTGCTTCGGCAGTGTACGGTTTGTCTCGCCGTCGGTGATGTACGCGCCGTAGAAGCCGTCCTTGATGGTCACGTGCTTCTGGGTTTCCGGATCGGTGCCCAAGTCGCGCAACGGCGGCTTGGCCGCGCCACGTCCACGACCGCGTCCGTACTTCGGCTGCGCGAACAGTTCCTTGGCCTTCTCCAAGTCGACGGTGAAGATCTCGTCTTCGGAAGCCAGCGAACGCGTGTCGGACTTGCCGTCGGCACCGGTCTTGGTCAGGTACGGGCCGTAACGGCCATTGTTGGCCATGACCGTAACCGTTTGCATTTCGCCGGTTTCGGCGTTCGCCTCATCGTAGGAGCCGACTTCGCGCGGCAGGCTCAGCAGTTTCAGCGCGTCTTCCAACGTCAGCGATTCGGGACTCATCGTCTTGAACAGCGACGCCATCTTCGGACGGTCGGAAGCCGCCTTCTTACCGCCGGAACGCTTCGTCTTGCCCGCCTTGCCTGCGGCGGACTCGGCAGCGGTATCGCCGGCATCTTCCGCGCTCGGCATGACCAACGCCACGTACGGGCCGAACCGGCCATTGCGTACCTCGACGGTGCCGCCGGACACCGGGTCCTTGCCCAGTTCACGCGGCCCACCGGAATGGTTTTCAATCAGATCGTGGCCGACCTCGACGGTCAGCTCATCCGGAGCGAGCGTATCCGGCAGCGAGGCGCGCTTCGGATTGCCTTCCGCATCCAGATGCTTCATGTCCTCAAGATACGGGCCATAACGGCCGACGCGCACGTGCAGGCCATCGCCGATATCGATGGTGTTGATCTCACGCGCATCAATCTCGCCAAGCTGCGCCACCTGCTGCTGCAGGCCCTCATGCGCCTCGTCGGCGGACTGGGCCGCACCATCGCCGGAACCGAAGTAGAAGCGGGTCAGCCACGCCTTGCCGGTCTCATGGCCACCAGCAATCTGGTCGAGGCCGGTTTCCATATCGGCGGTGAACTCGTAATCCACATACTTCGGGAACTTCGTTTCAAGCAGTTTGGTGACGGAGAACGCCAGCCAGGACGGAATCAGCGCACGGCCACGCTCGTACACGTACCCGCGGTCGATGATTGTGGAGATGATGCTCGCATACGTGGACGGACGGCCGATTTCCTTCTGTTCCAACGTTTTGACGAGCGACGCTTCGGTGTAGCGCGCCGGCGGCTGGGTCTCGTGGCCGTCCGCGGCAACGTCCACGGCGGCAAGCTCGTCGCCCGGCTGCATCGGCGGCAGGGAAACGTTGTCATCGGTTTTCTTCGAAGCCTTCGCAGACTTTTCGGCCTTATCGCCAATCTTCACGCCCGCCGCCTCGGCGCTCTTCTTCGCGTCGACAACGCTACGGCGGCCCTCGCCGGTGGCCTTCATGAAGCCGGGGAATTCGATGACGGTGCCGGACGCCTGGAACATGGCCTCGCCGTCGGATTCGGTCGGCGAGGACAGACGCACGGTGGCGGTGGAACCGGTCGCATCGGCCATCTGGCAGGCCAGCGTGCGCTGCCAGATCAGGGTGTACAGCTTGAGCTGGTCGGCCGGCACTTTGGTGGCGATTTCAGCCGGATCGCGGAAATGCGCGCCCGCCGGTCGGATACATTCGTGGGCTTCCTGCGCGCCCGCCGTCTTCGTGGCGTACTGCTTGGGCGCATCGGACAAGTACTTTTCGCCGAAGTGCCGCGACACCGCTTCACGGGCGGCCGCGATCGCCTCCTGCGACAGCGTCACCGAATCGGTACGCATATACGTGATGAAACCGTTTTCGTACAGCCCCTGCGCGGCACGCATGGTCTGGCGCGAGCTCATGCCAAGGCGATTGCCGGCCGTCTGCTGCAGCGTGGACGTGGTGAACGGCGGCACCGGACGGCGACGGTACGGCTTGGTTTCCATCGACGAGACGGTGAACGTCGCATATTCCAGCGATCGCGCGATCGCATTCGCGTGCGTTTCGTCCAGCTGCACGACGTTGTCTTTGACGCCGGCGGCGGTCAGCTGGCCATCATCGCCGAAATCCTTGGAACCGGCCAAACGACGGCCGCCAAGCGACACCATGCGAGAATCGAACGCAACATTGTTGCCGTCGGCGTCGGGCGCTTCCAGCGTGGCGGTGACATCCCAATAGGGGGCACGCACGAACGCCATGCGCTCACGCTCACGTTCCACGATCAGACGGGTGGCCACGGACTGCACGCGGCCCGCGGACAGGCCCGGACCGACCTTGCGCCACAGCACCGGGGACAGCTCATAGCCGTACAGACGGTCCAGAATACGACGGGTTTCCTGGGCGTCCACCATGGCGGCGTCCACATCACGCGTGTTGTTCAGCGACGCCTTGATCGCTTCCGGCGTGATCTCGTGGAACACCATGCGCTTGACGGGCACCTTCGGCTTCAGCGTCTGCACAAGATGCCATGCGATCGCCTCACCTTCGCGATCCTCATCAGTGGCGAGGTAGAGAGTGTCTGCCTTCTTCAGCGCGCTTTTCAGGTCGGCAACGGTTTTCTTCTTGTTGCCGTCCACGATGTAATACGGCTTGAATCCGTCTTCGATATCCACGCCGAACTTGCCGTACTTGGCTTTCTCGGCCGCCGGCACCTGGCTGGGCTGGGCAAGGTCGCGGATATGGCCGACCGATGCCATGACCGTGTATCCGGAGCCCAAGTATCCGCCAATCTTCTTCGCCTTGGTAGGAGACTCCACAATAACGAGCTTGCTGCCGGTAGCCATAGCCACTCCTTATTACTAGTGTTTGCAACGCAATAATACTCACTGAATACGGAGAAATGGCAAACCGCCCGTGTGGCGTATGGACGGCAGCATGCCCGGAACCGGCTGTTTTCAGCGCTTCGGCGGTGCGGGCGGCGCTCCCACCAAACCCAGTTTCGTCAACGGCGAGGCGGTCAGCTGACGCATGGCGAGCGTTATGCCAAGCACCAGCGCGGAAACGGCGGCCGTCAGCAGCGCCGTGGAAACGTACGCGCCGGCATTCGTCCATTCGGCGCTCATGGCGAGTCCCGGCTGAATCTGCCAGATGATATACGCGCCGTACAGGATGCCCAATACGCCAATCGTCAGCATCACACTGCCGACGATCTGCACGCTTGCCGACGAGACACGCGTGCCCGGCTCATCCATGCCGCTGGCGAACGTGGTGGCAAGCGCCAGCAACGCCAGTCCGCCGACGATCAGCAGCGCCATAATCACGTCGGTCGGACGATGCCATTGCGCCGCGATCACCGACAATCCGACCAGCACCGTATACGCCCAACCAATCACCGCCACCAGCGCACGCAGCACGCGCGGTACGGCGCACAGCAGCATCACGCTTGCCGCAGCGGCAAGGATGACATGTCCGGAAGGCGCGGAATTATTAGGATTCGATTCCAAATTAATAAGATACGGGCGTGGCAGCAGCGGCTTCAACAGTTCGGCCGCGGCGAAACACAGGCCTCCGAATACAGCGAGCTGCGCGATCGACAGCCACCGTTTGCGCACGATCAGCACGGCAAACGCGATTGCCCCCATGATGACGCTGACGGTGATGACCACTGCGGAAATGGCGAAGACGTGCACGACCGGCGCCAGCCAACCCGGCAACGCGGCATCGAATTTCGACCAGACGATATCCTCATAGCTTTGGCCGTCCATGGTACGCACGCCAAGCCACCAGACGCCGGCGGAAGCGGCAAGCATCAGCAGACCGAACACCACGCACAGCACGATGCTGGACACGCGCGGATGGCGGGTCAGCGGATCCGCCTGAGCCAAGCCTTTGTTGACATCCTGCGGAGAAAGCACCGCCTCGACTTCGCGCATATCAGGGAACGACAACGATTCCAACGGTTCCGCAGGCGTTGCTGCCGTGGGCTGCTGAAGCATGTTCACAGGCTGCTGTGGATCTCGGACAAGTGGCTTGAATTCGTTGGTCATAGTCACCGAGAATACGGCATCGCCCCTACTGTGGGGAACGAATCGGAGAAGATATAGAAAAACCTCCACGCACCCGGAAGAGGCCACTTACCCTTGCTGCATTCCTGCCCTGGGGGAGTTGGGTGACATACCGCCACGCGGAGGCTCTTGCCATATTACACCATGCCCGGACCTCGCCGCACCGACTAGACGCACGGGTACACTTGAGAAGGAATCGCACGCCACCCCTGTGCGTTTGCGTGGCTGCGATAAGCATCGATAACGTTTGGAAGGTTTTTTCTTATGACTGATGCGGTGGAGTATCCCGATCTGGTAGTCGTGGGCGCGGGCCTGTTCGGCCTGACCGTGGCCCAGCAGGCCGTGGAGAGGC